>Ga0233429_1000799_pt1 | contig 45027 bp, 51 predicted proteins | sample SI_118_April2016_3_FD_179879 | JGI IMG/M metagenome (GOLD analysis project Ga0233429, IMG submission 179879) | Seawater microbial communities from Saanich Inlet, British Columbia, Canada - SI_118_April2016_135_MG | ecosystem: Environmental > Aquatic > Marine > Inlet | place: Canada: British...
CAGAAAACTTTAAGCTTTTACAAGAAGAACTTTCAGGAACTGAAAACAAAATCAGTTATGCAAGACAACACTATAACGACATGGTCATGATTTTTAACACAAAGATAGAATTATTCCCAAATAGCATCTTTGCAAAAATGATGAACTTCAAAAAAGAAGACTTCTTCAAAACTGAAGGCAAAGAAAGGGAAAACGTAAAAGTTAAATTTTAATTTTCTTATTTAAAAATGAAACGAGAAATGTTTTCTGAAGTCGATAGAAACAAAAGACACTCAATAGTTTTAATGGGAATATTCTTAATTATAATTGTAGGACTTGGTTTTGGATTAGGTGCGATTTGGGGAAATTTTTATGCTGGGGGAATTTTGGCAGCAATCATCGCAACAATCTACACATTAATAATGTTCAATAGCGGCGATCAAACAATACTTTCTATTTCAAAAGCCAAGCCAGTTAAGAAAACTGAATATCCTCATTTAGTTCATACGGTTGAAGGTTTATCCCTTGCAGCGGGCCTACCAAAACCTCCAAAAACATATGTAATAAAAGATTCGGCACTAAACGCATTTGCAACTGGAAAAGACCCAGAACATGCATCCATTGCAGTTACAACCGGGCTTCTTAACAAATTAAACAGACAAGAGTTAGAGGGAGTAATTGCCCATGAGATGTCACATATAAAAAATTATGACATAAGATTAATGATGCTAGCAGCAGTCTTAGTGGGAATAGTGGTCCTACTAAGTGACTTAATTTTAAGATCCATGTGGTTTTCGGGCGGAAGAAGTAGAGACAGAGGAAATTCTGGTTGGATATTACTCTTAATAGGATTAGCATTAGCAATTCTTGCACCAATTGCAGTACACCTAGTAAAACTTTCAATTTCAAGAAAAAGGGAATACGCGGCAGATGCTAACGGAGCAATATTAACAAGATATCCTGAAGGGCTAGCTTCTGCATTAGAAAAGATACAACACGATCCAGATCCTCTAGTTGATGGCGCAAACAGAGCAACAGCCCATTTATTTATTTCAACACCATTTAAAGGGAAAAAGAGATCTGCAAAATGGTCAACACATCCCCCAATTTCAGATAGAATAAGAAGACTAAGAGAGATGTAATCAGTTAATTTTATAAACAAAATAAGTTCACATTTCTATATGCCTCGGTGGCTTAGTCTGGTTAAAGCGTATGGCTGTTAACCATAAGATCGCAGGTTCAAATCCTGCCCGAGGCGCTCTTTACAATTTTTTCTATTTCTTTCTCCCCGTATGGAATCCTTCAATAATATCCCCCACTAGTCCCAAACTTCCTCCAAGGGCCCCAACAATGAGAGAAGGGCCTCCAACTCTCACTAATGCTTTTTCTCCAAATTCCAAAGAGTTATCATAAATTAATGAAAGTTCCCCAACTCTTGTTGAGTATTTGTGTAGTAATCCGCAGATATTGGGATAATTATTAAAAAGTTGGCTAATCTCGTTACTTACTTCTGAGATATTTTCTAGTCCTGCAACTGAGCTAATAGCCCACCCACAGACGAATCCCACTAGCCCCATATAAGGATCAAACCTTGATCTATCTAAATCTCTCATTTTATATCTCCCTTTACAATCTCCCAATGTTCTTCATTCTCTATAAGTTCCCAAAATTTTTTCTAACTCAGGACTTTTAAGCAGTCTGCGTTCTATGTGTGTTGAAAGACTTAAATTCTCCAAGCCACTAACACACGGATGAGTGCCCAAGAGCCCACTATTTGCATCTCTAGTTTGGGGCGCGTGATAAAAGTCAATTGCCAAATCTCCTGCTATTGCCATACACAACACATTCATAGCACCATCTACTACTCTCTTTTGAGCATCAATGACGCCTAAGTGAATATGGCCCATCACATCCTCCGGATTTCTTTCTGCTATTTCATCCAGTTTATCTATCGGAATATCGAATTCTAATTGATATTGAAAGTTGCATTCATCAAAACAGATATTCCCCTTATACTTTCTTCCATCTATTATCTGAGTTACATCTGCCCTAATGTTTATTGTGTTCTTTTGTGCCATCTTTATTCCATCCCCTTAATCCCTTTTGAAAATTTGACTTACATCCACAAAACTCCCAATCTCTTCTCTATCTCTTAAATTTCTTTCAATATTTATTCTAACTCTCTCTACTGCTAATGGGATTGAATTGCTATCATACCTACGCAACCCTTCAATATATCGGTCTATATTTTCTAACGTCGTGCCTTCAGCTGCAAAAGAACAATATCTCTGGTATGAGGTCTCTAAAAGAGTGTCTAATTCTACTCTCTTATCGTGTAATCTCTCTAATTCATATAATATTCTCGCATGCTCCAGCAGATCAAACCTACCGATTATATCTAAGCCATAATTCCAATGGACATCTCTATCTGTATCTAAGGCAAGATTTATCCAAGCCTCCCCCAGCCTAGAACATCTTGATCGCCTTTCATGACCATCCATTTCACGAAATTTTTCTAATATTCTAGCATATTGTATTAATATTTCTGCTGCCATTTTAGTATTTCCTATTTATTTTTAGTGGAATCATAACCACTTTATAGTAATTATAAAATATCAGTATATTAATACTTGTAATAATATAATATTATTACAATAACAACTTTTATAAACATAAAAATTTACAAAAAATACATGGAAAAAGTATTAGAACAACTTGGACTAAGCAATGGAGAAACAAAGGTATATTTGAGTTTACTAAGACTTGGTTCAGTGCCTGCAGGACCAATAATAAAAGACCTCGGCATGCACAGGGCAGCAGTATACAATCTACTGGACATTCTAATAGAAAAAGGACTTGTCCATTACGTCATCCAAGCAAATAGAAAATATTTTGAGGCAACAAACCCAAAAAGATTATTCGAACTCATAGAATCAAAAAAACAAGCATTAAATCAACAAGAAATACAACTTAGGGAAATAATGCCAAAACTTAAAGAACAGAGAGAATTAAAAGCAGAAAAACAAGAGGCAACAATTTACAAAGGAAAAAAAGGATTAAAGTCTATTTTTGAGGACATATTAAAATATCCAAAACAAGAACTACTAGTTATGGGGGCATCTGGGCAATTTAAAGAAATATTTCACGCATACTTCATACATTGGCAAAACAGAAGAGTTAAAGAAAAAATCAATCTTAAAATAATATATTCTGAATCTATAAAAAAAGAAAAAAGGGAGAAAGAACTAAAATTATCTGAAATCAGATATATTCCCAAAACCAGCATCATCCCATCAACTATATTTGTCTATGGAGATAAAGTTGTAACAATTCTTTGGTCAGAGGTCCCAATGGCCTTTCTAATGCGAAGTGAAAGTGTATCTAATTCTTATAAGAATTTTTTTGATATATTCTGGAAGGCCTCTAAAAAATAGTTGCCTAATAAACTAATTTATTTTTCAGGCCTCATTATAGGAAATAAAATTACATCTCTCAAAGATTTAGAATTAGTTAGTAACATAATAACTCTATCTATACCAACACCCAATCCTCCAGCAGGAGGCATCCCATACTCCAAAGCACGAACAAAATCCTTGTCCATAGGATTGGCCTCATCATCTCCACCTTTCCTTTGCTTCTCTTGATCCTTTAATAATTCATTTTGTATTAGGGGGTCATTTAATTCAGAATAAGCATTTCCGACTTCATGTCCATTAAAAAAGAATTCAAACCGCTCAATTAACTTACTATCTCCCCTTTTTTCTTTACACAAGGGAGAAGTCTCTTTAGGATAATCAGTAATAAATGTGGGTTGAACTAACTTTTCTTCAACTAACTCTTCAAATAAATCATTTATTGCCCAGCCCCTACTAAACTTAGCTTGTTCTATCTTATATTTTTTCAACAATTTTTTTATTTCAGAATCACTTAATTTATCGACATCTATTTTTCCATATTTTTTGATAGCTTCTCTCATGGTCATCCTTTTCCAAGGAGTCTTGAAATCAATTGATTTTCCTTGATATTCTACTTTTGTAGATCCGGTTACTTCCTTTGCCAAAAAACTGATTAACTCCTCTGTCAGTTTCATAATGTCATTATAATCTTTATAGGCCCAGTATAACTCTAACATTGTAAATTCGGGATTATGGGTCCTATCAACTCCCTCATTTCTAAAACTCTTTCCTAAAAAGTATACCTTTTCAAAACCACCAACAAGTAACCTTTTCAAATATAGTTCTGGAGATATGCTCAAAAACAAATCAATATCCCAAGCATTAATATGGGTTTTAAATGGCCTAGCTTTTGCCCCTCCATAAATGGTTTGTAATGTAGGAACATCTGTCTCAATAAAACCTCTCTTACTTAAGTAATCCCTAGTTAATCTCATAATTTTATCTCTTTTTAAGAAAACATCCTTTACATTTTGGTTTACAATGAAATCAACATACCTTTGTCTATATTTTATCTCATCATCTTTTAATCCATGCCACTTAGAAGGCAGTGGTCTCAAAGACTTAGATAATAATTCATATGTTTTTATTTCTAAAGTGATTTCTCCCCTTTTAGTTCTAAATACCGTTCCTTCTGTTCCTATTATATCTCCTAAGTCAAATTTGGTTAGAATTTTGTATACTTCCTTTCCCAATTTTTCTTCACTAGCATACAACTGCAGTTTTCCTGTTTGATCTTGAATTGTAAGAAAAGAGACCTTACCCATCTTTCTAAAAGTTAAAATTCTTCCAGCAACCTTTCTTTTCTTAGAAGTTTTTTCATGGTTTTTTAATTTTGAAAATTCTTCCAATATATCAGTCGCATTATTTTTCTTATCATAAGTATAAGGATATGGATTAATTCCTTTTTCCCTTAAATAGCTTAATTTTTGTTTTCTTAATTGAAATTGTTCATGTCCCTCTTCCATACTCTACATCCTAGCTACTAGTATTAAAAAGTTTCTTTTTTTATCTTGTCATCTTGCCACGTACGCGGACAGAATTTATAAATGAATTTTACTTATTTATGATATGAATATTCCAAAAACTATTACCCCCGAACTTGCTGAAGAAACTGGATGGCATATTGGGGATGGTTCTATGAATTATTATGTTAATGGGAATAAGAAAAAAGGGTTATACCAATTAAGAGGACATAAATTAGATGATGTTGAGCATTACAATTCAAGGATAAAGACACTTTATAAATCATTATTTGAGATTGACATACCTCTAAGATTAATGGACTCAACAGGAGTTTATGGATTTCAAATATGGTCAAATAAGTTAGTAGATTTCAAAACCGAGTTAGGTTTACCGACCGGAAAAAAGAATGAAATATCAATACCCAAGTTATTTCTCAACAATAAAGAATTAACAAAAAGTATAATTAGAGGAATATTTGATACAGATGGTTGCCTTTATTTGCAAAAAAGATACAATAAATTGTACCCAAGAATAAAAATTGTTACAACTTCAAAAAAATTAGCCAAGCAATTAAAAGAGCAAATAATACAACTAGGTATTAGAGCTACAAGCTATGAGTGTAAACGAAAAAATTTAAACTGGAAACCCCTTCAAAGTATAGAAGTAAGAGGGATAGTTGAAACAGAAAAATGGTTTAGTATCATTAAACCAAAAAATCCAAAATTTATCAAAAAGTATAATTATCTCAAACAATCGTTACTTTTATAAATAAAATTCTTTCTTCAAATTTTAAGTGGGACTGTAGCTTAGTCTGGTGGAGCACTCGAACTTAATTTAAGTGGTGAAACTGATATCAGTCTAGGCAGAAATCGAGAGGTCGGCGGTTCAAATCCGCTCAGTCCCACCATTTATTTTTAACTTATCTTAGCACCAGAACTAATATCTTTCTCCGGAGTCAAGAAAACCACTTTATCTCCTTCTGAAGCAGCCAATAACATCCCTTCACTTTTTACACCTCTCAAAACAGCAGGCTTTAGATTAGTGAATACAATTATCTTTTTTCCAACCAACTCTTCCTTAGCATAATGTTTTTTGATTCCTGCAACAATTGTTCTTTCTTCTTCACCAATTTTTATCTTTAATACATATAATCTATCTGCGTCTGGGTGATCTTCAACTTCCAAAACTTCTGCAACCCTAAAATCTAAATTTTGCCAATCATTAAATTCAATTTCCATTTTCTAATTTTTTAAATAAAACTCCTTCTTTTTTAACCTTATACTCTTTTATTAATCCAAATTTAATATCCCTTAAATCCCCCAATTTAATTCCAAGCTGTTTATTTATTTTCCCAGAAGTTTCAGGGATAAATGGTTCAAGCAAGATAGAGATAACTCTTAAACCTTCCAATAAATTATACAAAACAACAGCTCTTTCTTTTTCATTCTTCCATGGTTCTTTATCATTAACATACTTATTTGCAGAATTAACTAGCTTCCATAATTCCCCTAAAGCAAGGTGTAATTCATAATTATCAAAATGTTTTTCAATACTTTCCAAATCTAAGCCCCTCAACAAACCATCATCTTTTGTTTTCTTTAATTTTCCATCATAAAACTTTTCACATAAGGTTAAAACTCTACTAACTAAATTACCTAAATCATTCGCCAATTCATTATTATTCCTTTCAATCAAAAGTTCTTCAGAATAGTCAGAATCATCAAATACACTACATCTCAAAAGAGAATATCTAATCACATCTGAATCATATTTCTCAAGTAGCTCCAATGGATCAACTACGTTGCCTAAACTTTTGCCCATCTTTTTTCCTTGAGAAATCAAATATCCATGAACTAATAATTTATCGGGCAATTTATATCCTGCAGACATTAAGATGGCTGGCCAGATAACTGAATGAAACCAATTTATTCCTTTCCCAATAACATGCAAATCTGCAGGCCACTGTTCTCCTGCCCCACTAACATAATTAATCAAGGCATCAATCCAAACCCATACCTTATAGTCTGAATCATCTGGGAAATCAATTCCCCACTCTGCACCTTTTCTGCTTATACAAACATCTTTCAAGTCTCCTTTCAATCTAGAAAGAATTTCATTCTTCTTCTGTTCAGGAACGATATATTTCTTAACAAATTTAACTAAATCTTTCTGATATTTACTCAACTTAAAGAAATATGCTTCTTCTTTCATTAATTTCGGTTTTGTATTATGTTCAGGGCACTTCCCATTAACTAAATCTCTCTCAGTTAGATAGGCCTCACAACCAGCACAATACATTCCTTCATAATTATCCTTGTAGATGCCTCCATTAGCTAAAATTTTCCTTAATATTTCATGAACTACTTTCTCGTGTTCTTTTGCAGTTGTCCTAACAAATTTATCATAATTTATATCTAATCTTTTACAAAGCTCTAAAAACAATCCAGTATTCTTATCAATAAATTCCTTTACAGCAACTCCCTCTTTCTCTGCAGCCTGCACATTTTTTTGGGCATTTTCATCCACCCCGGTCATGAAGAATACATCCTCTCCTTTCTGTTTCTTATATCTTGCAATAGCATCTGCTATAACTTTCTCAAAGGCATGTCCAATATGCGGCCTACCGTTTACATAATCTATTGCCGTAGTAATGTAAAATTTTCCCATAAAACAGTCTAAAAGTCACAATTTAAATAATTAACTAAATATATAAAGGGTATAAATTATCAATATAATCTTAAGGAGATAAAAAATGGTTGAAGGATATTGTATGAAATGTAAAGAAAAAAGAGAAATGGAAGATGCAAATGCAGACAAAATGAAAAATGGCAGGGATTGCGTGAAGGGAAAATGCAGTAAATGTGGTACGAAAATGTTTAAAATAGGAAAAATGGAATAATTTTTCCTATTTTATAATCCCATAATAAATCTTTTTTTAATTTAATCTTTTTCTTATTAAATAAAATTCACTAAAAAATTAATTTTAAATAAAAAAAAGAAAAATTTATTCAACTTGTGTTGTTATTGTTCCTGTCTTCAGATGAGACAATCCGCCAGTACCTATATATGCAAAGGCAATATCACCCTTAAACTTACTACTTGTAGTTCCGACATCAGTACAATTTGCCGCTATCCATGTTGTTAACTCACCGTCAGGCATACTAAAGTTACCAAATTGTCCTGCATTAGTACATCCACTCGTACAATTCAAGTTGCATATCTCAACACCACCATCAGTTCCAGTTATAGAAACATTCACCGAGGTTACGTCATCACCCATTCCATTCCTTAAGGTAATCTGAATTGTATTGTCATTTGTTCCTGTAGTTCCTTCCCTAACTACGAAGTCTTCACAAGAGACACCGGGAGTAATAGTACAACTTGCAGGCAAGAACCTTCCTGGATTTAATACACCAAAATAAGCTAATGCACCGATAGCAATCAACACAACCAAGATGGCCCAACCATAGGTCATCAAGAACTCCATTGCTGCTTGTCCTCTTTTATTACTCATTTGTTTTTACACCTCTCTAATTATAATATAATCTTTCTTTAAATTACTCATTTATAAGCTTTATCCTAAGCAATATACAAAGAAAACAATAAATTATATATACTCTAAATTTAAAATATTATTATGAAAAGAGGACAAGCAGCTTTTGAATATATGATACTCGTGGGGGTATTATTGGCAGTGTTAATTCCCTTATTTAATTATGTTAGTTATTATTCTGCTCAAAATATAAAAGTAGAAAAATTAGAAGATGCAGTTCAAACACTAGGCAAAACTGCAGATTCACTTTATGCCCTTGGTCCCGGAAATAAAGATTATGCTTGGATATCTCTCCCAGGGGGATTAAAAAATGCCAGTGTTTCAGGGAGAGAGATATTACTTGTTGCTTACTTATTCGGGGGCAATTCAGATTTTCATTATAATACAAACGGTCCCGTTAATGGAACACTTCCCACAGAGAGAGGGACATATAAAATAAAATTAGAAGTATTGGATAATGGTACAGTTCAAATCGAAAAGTCGTAAAGGTCAAGTTACTCCCGGCTTAATGTTAGGAATAGGAACAATCCTATTATTGTTTTTACTAATCTCGGTTTTCGTAACAAATTATCAAATAAAACTTAGAGAACAAGAAGATTATATAATAAAAAGAAGTGAATGTCTAAAATTAGCTAATCTAATTAATTCAGTATACATCAATGGTCCAGGAACTAGGATACAAACAGAGACAGAATTTCTAATAACAACATTTAATACAAGCCAAATTAGCGTGGAAGATATTTCTTCAATAAACGAAACAGAACAACCAAAAATTGCATTCCTTGCATCAGAAGCAGGCCCAACCACATATGATTTTTACCAACAAGTAAATGGTTCACTTCCAGGGGCAGATTGGTATAAAACTTGCTTTAGTGACTCTTATCTTGGCGGCCCAGGATGCTCTTGGCAAGGCACGGACTGGATGAATGATGAAATCAATTTAACAATACATGATCTGATGGATAATCTATACTCCTATAATACAATATATCTTGAAGATGCAACAATGAATTATGATTACTATGCCGAAGAATATATTGAGAAATTAGAAAATTGGACAAGCGAAGGAAACGCCCTAATACTCTCCGAACATGTGTTTTGTACCGAAGCAAGTGGAACATATCCGGAAGAATCCTACAGGTGTTCTACGGGAGACAGAGATAATGACTGGGATATATTTAATATAACTCTAAGTCAGAGATTTGGGACCGCATGGGGGTATCCTTCTCAAACTAATGTAATTGTAAATGATACGGATGAGGCCTTTGACTTGGTTTTGGGAGATCAACTGAGCTTCGAAGAAAGAAGTTACGTAACAAATCAAGGTGCAGACGAGTATAAATCAATGGCAAATTACATAGAGGGCAGGAGTGGATTTTATTGTTGGTGGAGGTATGGGAACTATTATTGTCTAGGGGATAGTGTAAATGAAACGGCAATAGCCTTTTGGAACTATGGGCAAGGAAAGGTATTCTATTTTGCAGATTTCCAAGTTGATTATATAAATACACCCACAAAAGATTTCTCCGAAGTATTAGTTGATTTAATATCAATTGCTTATTATCTTGTTTTTCATCCAGAAAGCAATAGTGATATTACCTGTCACTTTTCTGCCTTTGCTCCATACCAACAAGTGACTGGAGACATATATATAAAAAATGTAGATAATTATATAGTAATAGAAAATGTTGAAGAAGAATAAAAAAGGACAAGTAGCAGTATTAGATTTATTCATATCTGCATTAATTTTTGGAATATTGGTGGCCACAATAATGGTCACCTGGAATAGTTATGGTATAAAAATAGAAAAACAGATCGATTATAATACAAACTTGCTTAGGGCATATCATATCTCTGACCTGTTGACTCGGTTTCCTGGGAAGCCTTCATTTTGGGGATTACAAGCTCAGATGGGGCCACATTCTGTAGAGATCATAGGGTTAGCAAAGTCAGATCGGATTCTAGACTCCACTAAAGTTCAGGCTTTCAGGACAATGGATTATAATGAATCCAAAGAAAAACTTGAGATAGCAATGTATGACTATTATTTCAGGTTATATAAACTAGATGGCTCTGATTTCAATCCCCCCATTGAAGCAGGAATAAAAAATAATGAATCTGAAATCACAGTCACATTAAAGAGGTATGTAATTTATAATGAAACCGAATCTATCTTGGAGTTCTGGCTCCAACAATAAGAAGGCATTTGTCTTCACACTAGACGTTGCAGTAGCCATGATAATAGTCTTTGCTCTGCTATCTACTGCCAGCTACTTTGTAGTAAAAAAATCTCAAGACCCGTTTCCTACATTACAATTAGTTAGGACCGGATCTGATTTAGTTAGGCTCATGGATTACCGAGGACTATTTGATAATCCAGATCAGATACAAATATCCAATTATCTTTTAGATAATCTCCCTCCACAGTATGAAATGTACATCGAAGGACACGGATCTTCTATAAACTGTGATTTTATATCTGGATCAAATCCCCCCCATAATAAAGCAATTGGCAGTGGGAAAGAATTTTTCATGACCGCAGGTGGCGAGTACTGTACATTGAGGTATAAACTATGGCTAAAATAAAAGGAATATTTTACACATTTAGCGGATTTTTTTTAGTTATGCTTGTTATAGTACTCTCTTTATTGGTTACCTCCACATTAAATCAATCCAATTTAAGGCTGGGGGAATCTGGTTCTTTAGAAAGGATGTACGTGCTAGATGCCTCAATAGAGAGAATACTTTCTGACTTAGACAATGGGATAGAAATAACTTCTATCTGGGATGGTATATCTCAAGAGACAATTTTTACATTCACTGAAACATTGGATGAAAGCTTTTTAGATTATAATTCAAAGATAATAGGAGATATATCTGATTTAAAAGATTATATTGAATCTGATCAACCAGAGATACAATTTGATATGTCTCTAATTAATAATTCTGAGGAGAAAGTCCCTATTGTGGTAGAGCCTTCTAAATTTAAATATACTCACAAAAATAAAAACGGTAAGAACATATTAACCATATACCCTGGGACAGATATTTATCGGTCAATATTTGTATTAAATTTATCAAATTCAACAGTAGATCCCGCTGATGAGATAGAATGGATAACCCAAAATGCAGGAGAAAGATTTCTAATTAATATAACATATTATGATATGGATAATACTACTGGCAGCATAGAAGAAACAATAAATGAAACAGAAATAAATCAATTTAGGATAGGAGATGTGATCGTAACTATTGGAGAACTATGTGATAATTGCATTGAAATTGATAGAAACAATACAAATCTGACAGTAATTTTCGGGAATAATTTTGGTTTTGTTGGAGAGCAGGTAACTGTAAATTATCCAAGGGGATTATACGTTTTTAACTTTAGTGACATAGGAATATTTGTAAACTCAACAGCAAGAATATCGTAACTACCCAAAAAGCAAAGCAAGCATTAATAAAGGAGGATTGGCAAATTTCAATATGGCTGGAGTAAAAAAGAAAAAAGTAGAGAGGACTAGGATTAGGAATAAAAAGGCCAAACCAATATCTCCAAAAAAAGTTAATTCTTCAAAAAATCCAATCAAGAAAAAAGTAGTTCCCATAAATAAAAAACAACCAGAAAATCAAATATCTATCCAAAAAAAACAATCACTTCATAAAATCGAGGAGAAAGAAATCAAAAAGGAAAATAAATCAGGTCCCCTAAAAATATTCATATTAATTTTGTTAATTATCTTTGGAGGAGTAGCATCATTTATGTTTAGAAATTTATATGTATATATACTTTCAGGGTTAGTAATTATTGGAATGATAAGCTATTTAATAATCGGAAGGCCAAAGAAAAAACAATCAGAAAAAAAAGAAGGATCAAAGCCAATAAAACAACCACAAATAATTAAAACCAAATATATGACAGATTTCGATAGATTCTATAACTTTATTATTGAAAGAAAAAAAATACCCATTTCCAAAACCGCCCATCATCTTAAGATGCCAAAAAAACAAGTGGAGGAATGGGCAAAAATATTGGAAGAAAGAGGATTGATAAAAATTTATTACCCTATAATTGGAGACCCTGAACTAAGATGCCTAGAGTAAAAAAGAAAAAGCCAATAAAAAAGAGGATGCCTAAAAAACTAGTTAGAAAGAAAACTCCAAAAAAACTCCAAAAAAAGGTAATAAAAAAAACAGTTGATAAAATAAAAAAAACAATCCCTTCGAAAAAAATAAAACCAGTAATAAAACATACAGAAATAGATCTAAAAAAACAGCCAGTATTAATGAAGTACCAAGTTCAAACAGAAGAAATGGAGGTAGGGGTTACGATTACTGGTGGAGAACGTATGACAAAAAGGTATCTCCTAGATCGTCCAAAACTAGGATTGGCTACTCAAGCTCTATTAGAGGAAATAAAATTAGATTTAATTTCAAAAGTTAATATTTCTAGTTCTGAAATACTTGATGTGAAAGAGGCAACAAACATAAAAAATAAATTCAAAGAAAATGCACAATTAATACTAAAAGAAAAATTAACTAATCTAGATGAAAAAATAACTAATATCCTAATTGGAATCTTGCTGCAAGATATGTTGGGCCTTGGCGAAGTAGAATGCCTACTAGCAGATGATAATATTGAAGAAATAGTAATAATGTCTGCAACAGAAAATATAAGACTCTTTCATAAGGAACATGGTTGGCTAGAAACAAATGTAAAACCAACTACAGAATCTCAAATTCACAATTATTCTAACATAATTGCAAGGAGAGTTGGGAGACAGATAACAACACTTAGCCCACTATTGGATGCCCATTTATTGACAGGAGATAGGGCAAACGCAGTTTTGTTCCCAATTTCTAGCAAGGGGAATACAATTACTATCAGAAAATTTGCAAGAGACCCGTGGACAGTTACAGATTTAATAAGAAATAAAACTTGTAGTATAGATGTCTTTGCACTAATATGGCTCTGCATACAATATGAAATGTCCATCTTAGTTTCTGGAGGAACTGGGTCAGGGAAAACAACAATGCTAAATGTTATTATGCCATTTATACCTCCTAATCATAGAGTAGTTTCAATAGAGGATACTAGAGAGTTACAATTACCTAACTACTTATTTTGGTGCCCACTTACAACAAGGGAGCCAAACCCAGAAGGTAAAGGAAAAATAGATATGCTAGATTTATTGGTAAACTCCCTTAGAATGAGGCCAGATAGGGTTGTTCTAGGAGAGGTGAGAAAAAAAGAACAAGCAGAAGTATTATTTGAAGCAATGCACACTGGCCATAGTGTATATTCCACAGTGCACGCCGATTCCTCCGCTGAAACCATTCGGAGACTAGTAAATCCCCCAATTGAAGTACCTCCCAATTTGCTTAGTGCAGTAAATCTAAATGTAGTGATGTTTAGAGATAGGAGGCGAGGACTAAGGAGAGTTCTTCAAATCTCAGAATTTGTAGATGCAGAGGGAGAGATAATTAGCGTAAAACCAAATATATTATATCGATGGAGGCCTGACACAGATGAAATTACTTTACACAACATCCCCCTAAGATTATTTGAAGACTTGAATCTTTTTACAGGCTTGACGCTAAATCAAATAAAAAAAGATATAAGCCAAAAAAAGAAAATCCTTAGTTGGATGGTTAAGAATAATATTAGGACCGTTGAAGAAGTTGGGGGGATAATGAGGGATTATTATTTAAACCCTGATGAATTACTAAAAAGAGTAAAATGATTACAATCCCATTTTCAATTTTACCCCCTCAATTGTTACGCGTTGCCTCCAGAGCATTTTTCTGGTTAGGGGATCGATTGAGCGGTAAGATAAACAATATAGACTTATATTTAGATCAGGCTGAAATAAAATTATCTCCAAAAGAATACATTAGTATGTCTTTTACTTCTACATTAATTCTTTTCATAATTTTTAGTAGTTTGGTCGCCATGGTGGCTGGAAAATTTGACACAAATATTTTTGTAGGAATTGGAACAATATTCATCGTTTCCCTATTTATATTTGCCCAACAGGTTATGTATCCAAAGTTAAAGGCAGATAAACGGATTAAAAATATAGAAAGGAATCTAATACCTGCATTACAAAATATGTTAGTTCAATTAGCTTCAGGTGTTCCGCTATTTAATGTAATCGCCACAATCGCAGATTCAGATTATGGGGGCGTTTCCAAGCAATTTCGAATTGCAGTTAGAAAGATAAACGCAGGAAGGCCCCAAATACAAGTATTAGAAGAAATCGCAAAAAATAATCCATCTCTTCATTTCAGAAGAACGATATGGCAGATAATCAATGGAATGAAAACCGGAACAGATATGTCTAGTGTAATAAGGATTAGCATTGATAATCTCTCTGAAGAGCAAGTCATACAAATCCAAAGATATGGGTCCCAATTAAATCCCCTTGCGATGTTTTATATGATGATAGCAGTAGTAGTCCCTGCGCTAGGCGTTACTTTTATCATGGTCCTATCTTCATTCATGAATCTATCTGCAATAACTACAAAATTAATTTTCTGGGGGTTATTGGCAGTCGTATTCTTTTTTCAGTTAATGTTTATAGGGATGCTAAAGACAAGGAGGCCTAATTTGTTAGATTAAAATGATAGATAGATTATTCGCAAAATTATTTCCAACTAAGTTGAGGCAATCCTACACTCAATTATTGAGATACACTGGAGTGAAAGTAAATGCAGATGCATATATTGGGAGGATGGTTTTGGCCGGAATTTTAATAGGTTTTTTGGCTGCATTTGCTACAAATTATTTTTTCACAAAAATTTCCATATGGATCTTATGGCCTGCCTATTTCCTATTAATAGAAACTATAATCTATGTCCCCATAATGCTAAAGGTAGATATGCATGCAAAAGAAATAGAAAATATTTTGCCAGATGCACTCCAACTAATGTCTTCAAATATGAAATCAGGATTAACAGTAGAACAATCCCTACTTGCTAGCGCACGTCCAGAGTTTGGACCATTTGAAAAAGAGTTAAATAGTATAGGAAAACAAGTCGCAACAGGGAAACCTCTTGAATTTGCCCTACTCGATTCTACACAAAGAGTTAGCTCAGAAAAATATAGGAAAACTATGGAACTATTAGCTTCGGGATTAAGGAGTGGTGGGGAGATAGCAAAGCTTCTCGATCAAGCTTCTGCCAGCTTAAAACATCAAAAAATGGTGGATCAAAAAGTAAGAAGTAATGTGATGATGTATGTCATATTTATATTTTCTGCAATTTGTTTTGGTGCGCCAATACTATTCGGACTAAGCAGCTTTCTTGTTGAAGTTATAAGCCAGATTTTTGGCCAAATAGATATTCCTGCTGCAGCCTCTCAAAAATTTTCAATGCCAATGGTCTCTTTTAGTGGAGCAGAAGGAGTTTCCAAGGAATTTGTTATGACTTATATGCTATCTTCGATGACAATTTCTGCTATAATGGGAGGATTTATAATCGGTTTAATATCAAAAGGAAAAGAAAAATATGGATTTAGGTATATCCCAATTTTAATAATATTTTCAATCGTTATGTTTCTCTTAGTCAGGTTAGCAGTTTCAAATTTAATGGGGAGTATACTAACGTTATAATAAACTTTATATATGCCCCCTCCAACTTTAGGATATGATAAAGAAAAAAAGGAAGATAGTAAAGAAAATTCCTTCTAAAAAAATTACAAAGAAACCAATAGCAAAGGCTTCTAAAATAAAACTTCCATTAAAAAAGTCAAAAAAAGGAGTGCCTACTATAAAAAAACCAAAGAATTTATTTGATATAGGCGCCGCAAAAACAACAAGAAAAAGAAAAAGCCAGACTAAAGTTAGGATTTCTACAGGGGTAAAAGGATTAGATAAGCTTATTCAAGGAGGATTTAAACAAGGAAGCATTAACCTCCTAGAAGGAGGGCCCGGATCTGGGAAAACAATATTTGCTACTCAATTTTTATTCGAGGGCCTAAAAAGGGGGGAGCCCGTTGCCTACATCACATTTGAAGTAATGAAAGATAAATTCTACGAGAATATGAAGGTATTTGGATGGGATCTAGAGGAATACGAACGAAAAGGATTATTTTATTTCTTAGCATATACTCCTGAGCAGATTAAGAGAATTCTTTTGGAAGGTGGTGGAACAATAGATACTCTTGTGCATCAAAAGAAGATTAAAAGATTAGTAATAGACTCGATTACTTCATTTGCATTACTTTATGCTACAGAACTAGCAAAAAAAGAAGCAGCACTAACCTTATTCAATGTAATTAACACCTGGGCATGTACTGCTTTATTAACTGCACAAGACGAAGGAAATCGGGCACAGGGGGAGATAGTTTCAGCAGCCATAGATTTTGAAGTTGATGGCATCATTTTATTATATCATCGGAGAAAAAAGAACCAAAGGCTAAGGGGACTAGAGGTTCTAAAAATGAGAGGTACCAAAACTCCGAACAAGATTTATTCCCTTGAAATTAATGAAAGTGGGGTAGGCATAAAAAAATCAACACTATCTCTCTAAAATTCTTCAACTTTTGTATCAATAGAACCAATTTTAACATGATCTAAACCATTTAATTCCGTATAACTAATCCTTACATCTCTTCTAAATGCACTTCCAGGGCTAGGCTTTTGGGTGCAATTTATAACAAACATTTTTGAAACACCATCCCTTACATCTGCAACCTGAGATATATCTCCGCCGCATGGTCCCGAACCCACTATACTAAAACTAACATCCATTAAATTTATGCCCATGCCATTAGTAACCATCATAACCACTGAATCGTTAGTTACCTTAAAATCATTGCAACCAACTCCTGGAAAAAAGAAACAGGTCTCAGGTAACTGGTCGCCGGGCTTTAATAAACCAAAATATGCAAGAGCAGTGACCGCAATCAAAACAACTAATAAAACCCACCCATAGGTCATCAAGAACTCCATTGCAGATTGGCCTTTTTTCATATATACAATTTTGATTTTGTTATTTAAAAAAGTTACTCCAAAACAAAGATGGTCCATTATTGGGGAATATATTATCAAACGCGGTGAAACAATAAAAGAAAATTATATAAACCTTACAAACCTAAATTAAATAATGGCAGATAAAAAGAAAATTCTTGTTGTAGATGATCATTCAGATATAGCAATCACAATTACCAATTTTCTAAAATTTAATGGATTTGATGTAATCCAGGCATATACTGGGGAAGATGCAATAAAAAAATGTACAAAAGAAAAACCAGATATGATAATTATGGATATTATGATGCCAAAAATGAGTGGCATAGATGTTGCAAAAAAGCTAACAAAATATAAAATACTATTTATGACTGCATATGATGATCTTGAGATAGAATCAAAAAAAATAAAAAATTCACTAGGTTGTATAAGAAAACCACTTGATCTTAAAGAATTATTAGAAAAAATAAAAAAAACACTATAAATAGGATGAAAAAGAAGATTCTTATTGTGGATGATGAACCAGATATAGTAATCTCAGTTTCAGATTTTTTAACCAAACACGGCTATCAAACTGAAGTATTATATACGGGTAGAAGTGCAATTTCTAGAGCAAGAAACAATAAATATGACTTACTAATACTCGATATAGCGATGCCATATTTTAATGGATTTGAAGTTGCTAGAACTCTAACTAACCAAAAAATTGTTTTTATGACTGCCTACGATTTTAAAAAAGAAGAGGCAATAAAATTCAAAAATTGTGCGGGATTTATCCAAAAGCCCTTTGATCTTAAAAAATTATTAAATGTAGTAAAGAAAGCATTAGACAAACAAATATAATAAACTTTATAAAATAAGAGCGAGATATATTATATTGATTAAGGGAGATAAAAAATGTCAAAAAAAATAATGATTGTGGATGATGATCAAAACGATTTAAATTCTATGAAAGAAATTCTTGAAGGAGAAGGTTACGAAGTTATATGCGTTGAGAACGGAGCAGATGCTTTAGACCAATTGACTGGGGATGGGTTTTCCCTAATAATGATAGATATCCAAATGCCAACTCTAACTGGATACGATCTTCTAAGGCTAATGAGAGAAAAAGTAAATCATGATGCAAAGATGATATATGTTTCGATTGTTCCAGAAAAAGAAGTTTTAATGGATGATGTTGATGGATTTATACAAAAACCATTCTCATCTGGATCATTGATTGAGAAAGTAAAAAAGGTTATTGGGAGTTAAAAAATGGCAAAGACAGTTATGGTGGTGGATGATGAGCGAGACAATATCACAACAGTCAAGGCGGTATTGGAGAAGGAAGGATATAATGTACTGACCGCAATTTCAGGAGATGATTGTTTAAAAAAAGTCAAAGCCGGAGCAAAACCAGATTTAATCCTAATGGATATTATGATGCCGGGTACTCCTGTAAGAGAGATTATACCCAAATTAACGGGAATAAAAGTGGCATACCTATCTGTGGTCAGAACTTCTGAAGAGGAAAAAGAAGATTTAATGAAATCAAAGAATATAGTGGATTTTATACAAAAGCCTTTTGATATTGAGGACTTAGTGAAAACCGTCAAAAAAATATTGGGATAAAAATGACAGATGTTAAAAAAGAACTTGCATCCAACCAAACTGTATTGCTTCTAATGCCCAGCACGCAATACAATGAAGTAATATTAAGTACAATGAAAAAGCTCTCAGGGAAAAGTATTGTTTACATAACTCTAAACAAAACCTCTGATTCTCTAACAGAACTTTTTAAAAAAAACAAATTAAATCTTGAGAATGTTGTTTTTATAGATGCAATTTCAAAAACAATCAAAAAAACCCCTGATCAAGCAGACGGGGCATTTTTTTGTAGTTCCCCCGGGGCACTAACCGAAATTTCACTAGTTATCTCCAAATTTTTAAAACATAATTTTGATTATCTAATATTTGATTCATTGACAAATCTACTCATATATGAAAAAAAATCTCCAGTGGCCAAGTTTATATCTTCTCTAATTAATAAAATAAAGATTAGCAAAACAAAGGCAGTATTCTATGCCCTTGGTGTAGAAGAACAAGGAGAATTAATTAAGCAAACGAGTACATTTGTTGATAAAGTTGTTCAGACGGATAAATTGAAAAAACAAAAATAAAATTCTCCTTAAGATAACAATAACAAAGTATTATAATATTAAATAATGCCCAATAGATAAATTTATATACTACTTTTTATTGATTTCTAAATATGCGCAGAAAAACAACCAGCCTAAAGATTGATGAAGAATTATGGAAAAAGGTCAAGATACATTGTATTCAAAATGATATTGAAATTTCTAGATTTCTTGAAAATTTAATTAAAAATAAGTTAAAGGAGAAAAAGAAATAAAATGACTTTGAAACAGTTTTTATTTGGAACAATCAATAGAAAGATTATTCTTGGGTTTCTGGTTATTGTGCTAATTATTGCTATAACTGGTTTTTCTTCTTTATTTCAAGTTAGGGGTATCACCAATACCATTATTGAAGAAATCCCACTAAGCATTGAACAATTGGAAAAAACTTCTAATCTTGATGCTCTTGCAAGATTTATTCAATATTATGATGAAGTTTTAACTATGAGTGCAAGAAATTATGCATTTACTTCAGATATTAGATGGAAAACGAGATATTATGATTACGTCCCCCTTTTAGATGCAGCAATTAGTGAATCAATTGAAAAAGGCGATGAAGAGGAGGTTAACTTTTTTGAAAGTGTTGACATTGCAAACATTGCTTTAATTAAAATGGAAGAAGAAGCAATTGAAAATGTGGATAATGGTAATTATGGAGAGGCAATTGCCATTTTGGAAAGTAAAGAATATTGGAGACAAAAAGAGATTTATAAAACGGGGTTAATTAATTATGTCGAGACAAGGGGGGAAAATTATGAAGCTGCCTTAAGTATTTCTACAGAAGAATTAAGTAAAATTTCTATCGATTCACAAAATACCATAAAGAGAGTTTCTTATTTTATTTTAATTGCCATCCTTCTTACTTTAGCGGTAGCATTTTTTGTAGGTTTTTATGTATCAAGAAAAATTTCAAAGCCAATTAAGGAACTAAGCTTCGCAGCCAATGAGATTGAGAGGGGAAATTTCAAATCAAGAATCGATATTAAAACAGGTGACGAATTAGAGAGATTAGGAAAAACACTTAACAAAACCATAGAGGTTTTAGAAAAAACAGATGAAGAAAGAAAACAGTTAGATAAAGCAAAGACAGAATTTATGTCAATTACTAGTCATGAATTAAGAAGCCCTATGACTCCCATGAAAGCACAATTGCAAATGATACTGGGAGATTATTTTGGAAAGATAAGTCCAAAACAAAGAGAGTCATTAGACATAGTCTTAAGAAATACAGAAAGATTAGATAGAATTATCCAAGATTTTTTAGAAATCTCAAGAATTGAAGCAGCAAGGTTAAAATTCAAGTTTATTAGGACAGATATTGGAAATCACGTTCAAAGACTTGTTAAAGAGATGCAAGGATTTATGCCTGAGAAAAAAATTAGAATAGTGGCAAATATTGGTAAGATTCCGGTGATTGAAGTTGATCCTGATAGAATTATGCAAATCTTAAGAAATTTAATAAATAATGCTATTAAATTTACTCCAGAAGACGGAAAGATAATTATCAATGTGGGGTTAGAAAGTAATATGATTAAATTTTCCGTTCAGGATAATGGGGTGGGTGTAAAAAAAGAAGATCAGAGAAGACTTTTTGAGCCATTTTTTCAAGCAGAACAAACGATGTATAGAGAAAAAGGGGGAACTGGACTAGGTTTGGCAATTTGTAAAGGGATTGTCGAAACTCAAGAAGGTAAAATCTGGATCGAATCCGAACTTGGGAAAGGATCTACATTCCTTTTCAAAATTCCACTAAAACCAGTAAAAGAAATAAAATCAATTAAATTACTATTCTCTACAAAAAAAGAGGTTGATAAAAAAGTAAAAGAGGTTCTAATTAACATCTTGGGCCCCCTAGGAATAAAAGAATTTGAAAGGTTAGAAATACAAGGCCTGGATTATAAATCTATTATAAAATGCCTTAAAGATTTGGAGGAAAAGAGAGTAATTGACAAAGCCGCATTAAAAAATGCAGATCACAAATTAACTTCAATCTTCGAGATAAAAATAAAAAATAAAAAAATTAAAATAAACATCCCAAGAGAAGTTAAAAAATTATATCTTGAGAAGTTAGGCCCAAGGGGAGAGAAAGAATTTAATAGGCTTGAAAAAATAAATGTCAATAATGTTGTTAAAAATATTAATGAACTTGAAAAACTTGAAGTATTAAATACAAAAGAAGCAAGCAGGTTTAGAGATACTGTTATTCAGTTGTTCAGATAGGATATAACAATACGGGGCAGAGATGGCCCATAGATGGAAGATTAATCAAAGAAAAACAAAAACTCAAGGAACAAAAAGAATAAATTTAAATATGCAATAAATAATAAATCTATAGAAAAAATAGGTTAAAATGGAATTGATACAACAATTAAAACAAGAACATGTGGAGATCATGCATTCCTTTGAATCTATAAAAGAAGGAGTTTCTAAAGGTAAGTCTGGTGATAATGATTTAATTAATGAATTGGGGGAATTAAAAGATATTCTTGTGGCACATTTAGATCTAGAAGACAAAATGTTATATCCAATGCTAATAAAATCTGGAGGAGAAGCAAAGGAATTGGGTGAAAAATTTTCAGATGAAATGAAAAAAATTACAAAAAGTGCCTTAGATTTTTTTGAGAAATATATGAAAGAAACCATTTCTAATTTACTGCAGAGCTCTGAGTTTAGAAAGGAACTCGAGAAAATTATCAAAGCAGTTACAAAAAGAGTAGAAACGGAAGAAAATATTCTTTATCCTGCATATGAAGGCTCTCTGAGGATAGAAAAATGAAGCTAGGGACAATTCTAATTCTTGCATTTATTATTGTAGGTATAGTTGGAAGTGTTAGTGGGAATTATTATTTTTATTAGAAAGAAAAAATAGTCCCACATTATTCATGTACCTATATTGGCACTTTGTATTACTATTTCTCATTTTCTTAATAGTTTTTGGATTTATTGGAGATAGAACTTACAAAAAAATAAATATATCTCGGCAGATACAAGATACAAATAAAGAAGAAGATAATATCAGGAAACTAATAATAGTAAACCAAAGAAACTACTACTCTGGAAAAACTAGCTCTACTGAGTTCCATAGAATTGAAGCCCAACACAACAAAAGAATTACCACTTTAAGAAAGAAAAGGATCAAAACTAAGAAATAAAAGAATAAAAATACTAGCGCCCCAAAAGGCACTAAATGATCTAGAAACAGAAAAAGTACAAATACAATTCAAGATTAAAAGACTACAAACTGATTTTTACAAAGAAAAAAGGATATCTGAAAATGAATATAAATTACAATTTAAATCTCTAAATGAAAGAATAGCAGAAATAGAGGATGAAAGAACAACAATTCACTTACTAAACAGAAAAAAACTTGAAAATCTAAAAAAATCAAAACCAAAAAAAAAGAAAAAGAAAAAATTCAAAACAAAGAAAAGAAAAAGATGAAAAACAAACTAGCATTAATTTTAGTACTTTTAATATCAATAAATATAGCTTTAGCTGAAAATACAACTAGGCCAGATGCAGTAAATGCACTTGACGATTCTGAAATAATACTTCAAGACATGGAAGGTAATGGGTTTTCAATAATATATATGGTTGATAAACTAATGGAGGCAAAGAATGTCTTTGAACAAGTAGAGTATGCAGAAATATTGAGATCAGGAGATTCAACCTCTAAGCAAAAAAGAGAGGCAGAATTAGCATTAAGACTAATCAATTGGGTGGACCTACACTATTCTGATGTTTTAGTACACACAAATGAAATGGGGCTAAGAAAATGGCAGGCATACGAAATATATGATCAACTGACCGCCCTAGAATTAAACATAGGGGCAAATAAAAAACTAGATGTAATGGGGGCAAAAAATCTATTGGAACAAGCAGAGGAAGCATTTTACGAAGATAGGTATGATGACTCCCTAACCCTAATAGAACAATCGAAAATAGAATTAGAATCACAAAAAAAACAATCCGCGGCATTTTTTAGTATGCAAAAAAACGCAAAGAATTCCATTCAAAGGTATTGGATTCCAATTTTATTATCAATCTTAATACTTGCTGCAATATCATTTTTCTCATCAAAGCAAGTAAGAAAAGGGCTCTTGAAAAGAAAAATAAAAAGAATGAAAATAGAAAAAGAAGTATTAACGGGATTATTAAAGGATACCCAAATCGAAAGATTCAAAAAAAATAAAATTTCAGGATTAGTATATAATATCAGGGTAGAAAAATATAAAACTAGGTTAAACGAAATAAAAGAAGAGCTCCCAGTTCTAGAAAATAAAATAAAAAAGAAACTGAAAACAAAGAAAAAATAATTATTCTCCTAATATTTTTTTAACTCTTGCAGCAAGTTTTTTTATATCAAAGGGTTTTTGGATATAGTCTACAACATTTTTATACTCCAACAATCCTTCTTTCTTTGCATCTTCTTTTCTAACAATACTCAAGAAAACAACCCTGTAATCTGATATCTGTGGGAGTATCTCCTTTGGTGGAGTGCCAGGCATCATAACATCCATTACTATCAAATCCGGCTCTTCTGTAACTACTTTTCTAGCACAATCATCTGCAGTCATGGCTGTGACAACTTTATATCCCTCACTTTCAAGAACTTTTTTTATGCTTTTTCTGATATCTGCTTCATCATCAACAATCATAATTTTTTTTGTCATACTTCAAAATAAAATAAGAACTATTTAAAGATTATGATATGCTCCCGCCGTGCATCCACCTCAGAATCCAAACCGCCTAACTCTTTTCAAGGCTTTGAAATGAATGGTTGGTACACAAGCAACACATATAAAATTCCGATGTGTCTAGGCTAATTAACAACCTTTTACACAACTATTACAAAGCAACTATATAAATATTACTGTGTTTAATTTCATAATTTACTTAGAAATTTATTTCTAAATCTTTTTTTCATAGCCCTATAAATAAAGTTTATACATTCCACTTTTACAAACTTCGGAGGTAAAAATGAAACTATTTACAATTTTAATATTAATGGTGATTGCCATGCCTTTTGCAATGGCAGATTTAGATGATGAGATAACAGAAGAAGAACAAGAAGCTTTTGATGAGATCTTGACTCCAGTAATGAAAATATATAATTTCGTAAAATACTCAGCAACAACTTTGGCGGCCTTATTTATGGTATTCTCAGCAGTCTCATTTATGACATCGGGAGAAGACCAAAGAAAAAGAGAAGGTGCAAAGAAAAGCATTAGCTACATAATAGTAGGATTGATGGTGATCTGGGCGGTGCCATACGTAATATCCTTCTTAGTAGGATGAGGTATTTACTATTATTCCTTATTCTTCTCATCCTGCCTAGTGTGAACGCTTTCTCATGTTCAGACCTAGATGGAGAAGAAAGGGAATATTGTGAGGAGATAAAACAAATGGATATTCCACAAGAAGAACAGGACTACCTAATAGCTTCATTATTTGATTTAGCTTTTGAGGATATCTTTGATTATAATAAGGATATTAACTTTAATGAAGCTCCTGATGATGTTGAAACTGAGGATGAAGGCTACATTAAAGACGCATGGGTTAAGATAATCTCTATTTCCACAGGCATTTTAATTGATGACACTATATTTATTGATGACTCTGGAAAAATATTAACCAGATTTAATTATGAAATAGAGCTTCCTGATGGAACAGAAGGGAGCGATTGTAAAACTAAGTATTCTGTAGTTGATGAAGACTCTGATTTAAATATTTATAAGAATAATAATTTAATAGGCCATAATGAAATCACTAATTTTAATATTTATTCTAATGAAAATCAGTTTAAATCAAGATTAAAAGTTAGATTAAGGACAAAAGTTAAACATTATAGATGGGATGATGGAGATTGTGAATACCATCATAAAGAATACAGAACACATACACTCTATTCATACGATTATGTTAATACTGAAAGGCTAAATGAAGACTTTAACTTTGATTTCAAAATAATTAAAAAATATTTAGACACAACAAAAGGAATTTTAAAAGCAGAGAACTTTAAAAATTTAGAGTTAGAATTTGAAGACTCTAGTTATACTTACAATCGGTTTCTTACCGAATTAGATTATTCTTTACTTCCTTATTATGCCTTAACTTTGAAAGGAATTCAGCAAGACTCTGAAGTTTCTAACAATATTTTTATTGAAAGAGATGATGAGATTAAATTCTCTGTAAAAAATACTGATGATTGTAGAATAACAATAAGTTCCTTTTTTGAGGATTATGAATATGATTGTGATTTATCTTATGAAGAAAAAGAAATCGACATAGAAACAGACAAGATTATTTATGATGAAAATGAAATTATTAAAGTCTTCATTGATTCTTCAGAAGAAGTTGAAGTTACTTATGGAGATGAAACTCAGTATTCTGAAAATTATGTAGAATTCTTCGCTAAATCAAACGTGAATAAGATCACTGCAGAATCTGGCTATATTGAAGACTATGAAATTATTAATGTGAAATCCAAAAAGAATAAGGGAGTATTGTTTAGTTTAGGGATTTTTGTTTCAATTAATTATCTTATCTTGAAAGTATTTAAGGTAAAATGTGCGTGAGCTCTAAGGAGTAAACTAGGGCTTATAAGGTAAGTTTAGGTAACTACTCGATGACTTAGTGATTACTATTAATTTCATCTAATGTTTTCAAACGTTGATTTAGCTCAATCTCAGAAACCTCATTAGGAAAATAATCTTCCATTTGTTTAGTTAATTTATTTCTTAATCTGTAAGTATTTGCATGTTTCATATAAGCAAATGCTCCCTGCATACTTTCGTAAATTTTATCGTAATCGACTTTACTTTCTAAAAATAATTTATGGAAATTTTCTAATTTTCTTTGAATATTTCTTTGATTAAATTTTTTTAATAATTTGTTATAATAGAATACCCTAAACCCTACAAAGTTAATCGGCTTACTTAAAGATATAATTTTAGATTTATCTGGGTGCAATTCAAGATTTAAATCACTTTTAAGAAAATAACTTATTCCATGTTTCCATTTTCTTAGCTGTTTTTTGCTTTCATGTAAAATAACAAAATCATCTACATATCTAATGTAATATTTTGCCTTTAATTTATGTTTTACAAAATAATCTAGTTCATTTAAGTAGATATTAGCAAAAAATTGAGATGTTAAATTGCCAAGTGGCATTCCTTTTGTATCGCCCCCCCCCTCCCCGCTGGTGTAATTGCCCAAAATCTGCTCAATTAGCCACATTGTCTTAGAACATCTAATCTTTCTCTTAATTATTTTTAATAAAACAAAATTATCAACTTCCTCAAAATAATGTTTTATGTCTGCCTTTAAGCAATATCCTTTAATTTGATTATTGTTAAACCAGCCTTTTGTTTTTCCATTTCTTGAGACTTTTCTTTTAAATTGGTCAAATTTTTGTAGTGCGGTCAATGTCCCTTTTCCTTTCCTATTTGCATAAGAGTCATGGATAAAAGTTTTATCAAAAATAGGATCTAGAATATTGCACAAAGCATGATGGACAATTCTATCTTTAAAATCAGACTTGTTTATTTTTCTTGTTTTTGGATCTCTTACAATAAAAGTTTCTAATGCTTTTGGTTTGTAAGAATGTAAAAGTAAGGAAGTTCTTAGTTTTTGTAAATTATTTATTAAATCTCTTTCAAACTTTTTTACATAATATTTCTCTGTCTTTCCTTTTCTTGCTTTTTTATATGCTAAATATAAATTTCTCTTTGAAATTATTTTTGGATAGAGATTTTTGTGAGATTTCATCTTATTGGTCTTAGATACTAGGGCTATTCCAAAAGCATTACTGTCCGAATTGTCACCATGCTCATTGCCATTGACGTTAAGCCTATTGTCGAAGTTCCTGTTGGAATTCAACCTCGAAACAGTTATGTAACCCATTAATTGAAAGTAAATCACCACAATTTTAATATTCGCAAAAGAGCATCCAACGCATCTTTTAAAGCTACTAACTATTATTGTTGAATTTTATTATTAATGAGTGTGTAGCCCTAGTTCAGCCGAAGCTAACTAAGACAAAAATAAAAGAAATAAATTATTAATAAAGCTTACTTATTTTTTCGCGTTGGCTCAACTGGCTCCGCCAGTTTCGCGTACCCCAAAAGCATAACTGCCAGAATAGTCACCATGCCCATTGCCCCTGACGACAAGCCTATCGACGAAGACCCTGCCGGAAACCAACCTCGAAACAGAAACTAAAGGTTCATTAACATTTTGATGTGCCCATAAATAAGGTTTCTTTATTTTATGGCTCTCTGAAACTTCTGCTAATTTTTCAGCTCCTTCCTTACCTGCTAAAGCTTTCATATAATCGTTTGTTGCAAGCTTTAATGAAGAACCCAATCTTCCAGTGTCAAAGCCAAATTCAGCAAAGTTAACTAAATCTGAATGTCCTTCTAATGATGCTAAAAATTGTTCTAATTCATTAGGATTTAATGTTCCAATTCTATCTCTAATAGATTCTGGCAAGTCTATTGAACCATTATCTGGAAATACATGAACTCCTTTGTTAGGAACCCATAATGATTTTGTAGCTGTGTAAAACCATCTATTAGTCATGGTTTTTTGAATTTCTTTAGAATATTTATCTTTTGGATCTACAACATAAGCATCGTGTGCTACTGAAGCCGCTTCTGGCAATGTTGCCATTTTTAATCCTTGAGAACCTGCTTCTCTTTGAAGTTCTCTGTAAGTATTTGGACCTAAGAATGGATGTAAAACTGTTAATTCTCCTTGATTATGATCTACTGTTAATTTTGTTTCGCCTTTTTCTACTCTCATTTTTAGTATTTCTCCTTTAAGTTAGTAATAACATTGGATAATCTATCCTTTATAAAACTTTCTATTGTATCACTACTTAATAAAGGTAACATAAATATTCAAGGAGGTCAACAAAATGCACAAAAAACACCTATTTCTAATTACATTTATCCTCCTAGTGATAACTCTACCAAGTGTAAAAGCTTCAGAAGACTGCGGATTAACAAATCTAGCTACCTGTCTCCCTCAGAAAGCAGTAGAATTCGTAATAGGTATATTTAATGCCCCAGTAGAATCTCTGCTAGGAGACATCCAAGATCTCTTAACAGAGCCAGTAAATATAGAGCAATTTAAGGGTTTATGGCAAATAATGATTTATATCTTATCTATTTTCTATGGTTTATTTTTATTATTTGCAGGCTATCAGTTTATTGTCTCTGGGCATGACGTAATCAAAAGAGAAACCGCAAAGGAATGGCTAAAAAACATAATATTCATGATTATTTTTGTTCAGGCCTCTTATATTTTATACGGAGTTTTATTAGAAATTGGAGCTTCTCTCTCCGCAGGAGTTATTAATTTAATAGACCCAGAATTCTTTTTATTAACAGCAGACTCAATTTCAAGTGTAGGCCTTCAATTCATCTTTAGTTCTATTTACATATTAACACTTACAAATACATTAGTGTTTTTATTCTTAAGATATTTTTTAGTAAGTTTTGGAATAGTCCTTTTCCCGATTGGTTTATTTCTCTATTTTGTTCCACCCCTAAAAAGCTACGGAAAAATGGTTATAGAAGGAACATTTATTCTAATCTTGCTTCCATTTATTCAATCTTTAATTCTATTGATAGGATCTAAATTAATCGGACTCCCAATAGTTTCAAATCTGAAGATATTAGTAATGATATCCTCTTTCACTCTATTAAACTTGGCTATGATTTTCTTAGTTTTATTTGCAGGAATAAAAGCGGTTAGTTATGTTGGAGATTTGGGAGGTAGCATAGGCAAAGCAGTAAAATACATAGCAGGCTAAAATGGCATATGAAATACCACAAGAACTAGAATACAAAGAAAAGATAATCTTCGGATTAAACTTTGAGCAATTAATCTACGTGCTTATATTTGCTCCAATAGCTTTAGTTATCTTCTTCAAAACAAGTCTAAATCAGACTCTAAAAGTAATTCTAACAACGTTTATAGTCATAATAGCAGGGGGATTCATCTTCCTTAATTTCAAACAAAAAGTTCAGGATTTCAAAGCTTGGTATAAATACAGAGAATTCAAAGTCGCATCTCTAAAAATGAAATCCTTAATCCCAATTTCTCAAATAATAAATGAAACTATAGAACTAACGGGAGGAAAAACAAATGAAAAAAAGATTAGCAATACTGAAAATACAACCGATTAATTTCTCAATCTTAAATGAGAAAGAGCAGTCTGCAATAGTGCAAACCTTCCAAAAGTTCCTAAACTCACTAGACTTCCCAATTCAAATACTAATGACAACAACAGAATTAGAGCTAGAAAACTACTTTAACACACTAGAAAAAAGAGTAAAAGAAACAGTAAAAACAACAAATAATAAAATCTACAAAAAGAATCTAAAATCTTACAAAGAACACATCAACAAAGTAATTGAAGAAAACAAAGTTATGAACAGAAATTTCTATATAATTATTAGAGAATCAATAACAACAGACTTAGAAATACAAGTCTCAGTTATCCAAGAAAAACTAGAAAACCTAAATATAAAATCAAAGAGACTAAAAGACAAAGAACTAAAAGAATTACTAATTAACTTCTTCAACACTGAAGAGAAAGACAAAGAGCCAGAAGCTACAATAAATGAAGAAAATCTATTACATTATTTAGTTGCTCCCAAAATAATAAAAAACTATAAAGATTACATAAAAGTAGATGAGAAACTAAATAGAATTATCTCTACAGATGGCTACCCAAGAATTGTAGAGCCAGGATTCTTAGATAAAATAATCACAACAAAAGGAAATTTTGATTTAGCCTTGCACATAGAACCATACTCAGTAGAATCAACTATGATTATGCTAAACAAACAGCTACAAAAGCAAAGGGCAGATTTATACTCAACTAAACTAAAACACTCAATAAATCCTTCTCTAGAGATTAAATACAAAGATACTATGTCCGTTCTTGAAAACTTACAAAAGGGGCATGAAAAGCTATTCAACATCTCCCTCTACATTAATTGCAAGGCGGATAAATTAGAAGAGTTAAATTTACTAACAAAAAAGATTCAATCTGAACTAAATTCAATTATGATCCTCCCGAAGATTCCAACCTTCAGAATGGTTCAAGGCCTTAAATCAGTTACACCTTTGGCTTTTAACGAATTAAACATAAAAAGAAATATTACAACTAAACCGCTATCTGCCTTTTTCCCATTTACTTCTCAATTTTTAGATATTGATGAAAGTGGAACTTGGCTAGGTCTAAACAAAAATAACATTCCTATAATTAAAGATATTTTTAATTTCACAAATCCAAACGGAGCAATTCTAGCAACTTCAGGTTCAGGTAAATCTTATTTCTCTAAAGTCTTAATCGCAAGACAATTACTAAACGGAACTAAAGTCATGGTTATTGACCCACAATCCGAATATGTAAAATTAGCCGAGAAATTCAACGGGCAAATAATAAATATCTCTAAAAAATCTAAAACAATAATTAATCCATTAGACTTAATGGGGCACGATTACACTGAAAAAAGATTATCTCTAATGGATTTACTTAATGTCATGCTTGGAGAACTTTCAGAGCCACAAAAGGCAGTCATGGACAAAGCTTTGACAAAAACCTATGATAAAAAGGGAATCAATACTGATCAAAAAACTTGGAAAAACAAACCCCCAATTCTTGAAGATTTATTAAAAGAATTGGAAAGGATGGAAAAAAGAGCTACAGTCATAGAAAGACCAACATATCAATCATTAATTAACAGATTAAGCATGTATGTTGATGGAGTTTTTTCCTTCATGAACACCCATACTAAACTAAACTTCAATAATCAATTTGTTTGTTTTAACATTGGAGACATGCCTAAGCAAGTAAAACCCGCCATTATGTTCCTTATTCTTGACTATGTCTATGCTAAGATGAAAAAAGACATAGAAAGAAAACTTTTAGTCATAGATGAGGCTTGGTCTCTACTATCCAGAACAGAAGACGCAGGTTATATCTTTGAAATTGTTAAAACTTCAAGAAAATTTAATCTTGGTTTATTATTACTAACTCAAGATGTAGCCGATTTATTAGGTAGCAAAGCAGGGCATGCAGTCCTAGCTAATTCCGCTTATACTTTCTTAATGAGACAAAAACCTGCCGTAATTGATTCTATTGTAAACACTTTCCAATTAAGCAATAATGAGAAAAATAAACTATTAACTGCCCCAATTGGAGAAGGAATTCTTATTATGGAGAATGAGCATACAGAACTAAAAATAGTTGCCTCAGAAGAAGAACACAAGATTATTACAACAAATCCAGATGAGATTTTAAAAGAGAATAATTCAACACCAAAAGAGCAAAAAGAAAAAGTAGTCAACATAAAAGTTGATGAAGAAAAGAGATTCTTCAGAAAAAAAGAAATAACACAAGATGAGTTAATTTATTTAATCAAAAATGGCTACACCCTAAGTTCTCATGTAAATTTAGATGGTGGAAGACAAGAAGATTTCTTATTAAAATCAGATGAGAATGAATCTGAAGCTCATTTTTTCCTAATAAAAGCTATCGAAGAACATCTAAAAAATTACACAAAAGAAATCAAAACATTCAACACGCAAAAGCCAGACATTCTTTTCAAAGACAAACAAGGAAAACTCTATGCAATCGAAGTTGAAACAGGTTCTAAGAAAGATAAGAAGAGATTGAAAGAAAAGGTAAACAACCTAAACAGAAATTTGGGAAATCGTTGGTTCTTTGTAGTCACAGATAGCAAATCAAAAAAGTTCTATGAAAAATTAGGAAGAACACTAACAAGAGTAGACATCCCAAAGGAAATAGAAGAGATTTTCCAAAAGAGTGCGGGGGCGGGAAAATGAGCCTAAGTTTTAGGATTAAAGAGAGAAACAGCTTTGAAACGGGGAAGGGGGAGCCAAATTTCGGGGGCAGTTTCCCCAATAATACCATCTCACAATCACCATTTAGGAGGTAAATAAAATGGATGAAGAAACTAAGAAAGAAGATAGAAAAGAATACAACCCAATTGTAGACTTTAAAGTAAACTTGAGCAAAGACAAAAAGTATTTGATAAACACGACAACGATAACAAGTATCAAACCAATAAACTTTATTAAAAAAGTTTTGGAGGGCAATTAAGCCTTCTTTTCTTTTCAAAATGATATCATTAAACTCAATAGAAAAACTACTCAAAAAACAAGGAGCAGAATTAGTTAGTAAACAAGCTAAGAAAACATTCAAAATAATCTTAGAAGAACACGCAAAAGAGATAGCAAATAAATCAATTAAATTAGCAAAACACGCTAACAGAAAAACAATAAGAGAAAATGATATCTTGCTTGCCAAACACTAAAGATAAATTTATATATTCCCATGGTTAACTTATTTACAGATATGGATAAAGAATTAAAAAGGCTCATAAAACAAGGAGAATCATACAATTTAGAGTTTAAAGAATCTCTAGATAAATCTATTTCTAAAGAAATGTGTGCCTTTGCTAACACAAACGGAGGAAAAATATTACTTGGAGTAAAAGACAATGGAGAAATCAAAGGAATAAACATAACAAATAAATTAAAATCAGAGATTCAAAGTCATGCAAGAAACATAAAACCTCCCGTTAAGATAAACGTAAGTGATATTGATAATGTTATAATAATTGATGTTCTCGACTCAAAAGACACTCCCCATTCCGCATCAGGACAGTTTTTTCTAAGAGAAGGAGCAACATCCCAAAAACTAGAAAGAGACGAAGTAAAAGAGTTATTCATAAGGGAAGGTTTACTAAGATTTGATGATACTCCAAACAAAGATTTTGATTTAAGTAAAGATTTAGATAAAAATAAGTTTAATCTTTTTTTAGATAAAGCCAACATAAGCAAAGTTCTCAAAAGAGGGCAAATACTAGAAAACTTAAAACTATTAGAAAAAGGAAAACTAAGAAATGCAGGAGTTTTATTGTTTTGCCACAGAATAGGCAAGTTCTTCCTAAACGCAACTATTGATTGTGTTTTATATCAAGGAGAGGATAAATATAAAATTCTTGACAGAAAAGAGTTTAATGCAGATTTACATTCAAACTATCAAAATGCCTTAACCTACCTAAAAAACAGATTAAAAACTGAATATATAATCAAAGGTGGCCCTAGAGAAGAAAAATTAGAAATTCCAGAAGATGCTTTAAGAGAGGCAATACTAAATGCTATAGCTCACAGAGATTATTTTTCTACTGCCCATATTCAAGTTGATATTTATCCGAACAGAGTTGAAATTATTAATCCCGGTGGTTTAATCGGAAATTTAACCTTAAAAGAGTTATACAAAAAGAGTATTCCCAGAAACCCATTATTATTTGGATTAATGCAGAGAATGGAGTTAGCTGAAAGATCGGGTTCTGGATTATTAAGAATAGATAAGGCAATGAAAGAATATAAATTAGGAAAACCTAAAATCGAAGTAAATAAGCATTTTTTCAGTATAACATTTATCAGACCAAAAGAAAGTTATGAGGAAAGAGTTGAAGGAAAGAAGTTCGGTGAAAAGTTGGGTGAAAAGTTGGGTGAAAAGTTGGGTGAAAATCAGAGGAATATAATCAACTCAATAAGAGAAAATAATACAATATCCATCCCAGAGATTGCCAAAAAAGTAGGAATAAGTACGACTGCTGTTGAAAATAATATTTCAAAGCTCAAGAAAAAGGGGATATTAAAGAGAGTTGGATCCGCTAAAGGAGGATATTGGGAAATAATCTAATTTGTATATTTAATCTTTTACCTTCTTCTTAATAGAATTAAATGCTTGTTTCACTAAATCCAAAATATAACTCAACTCGGAAATTGATACTAAACTGGTTTCATAACATCCAGTTCCATGATGTTCTTTTTCATACACATCTTTTAATATGTTATTGGGATCATCAAACCCCTCACCTTTCAAGTACAAAACAATCTTATCTTTCCTCATTATAGCCTCTAAAAAATTTCTATTTCCTATCTTAAACGCAACATAATATTTCTTAGGCTCAACAACTATTTCGTCATTAAATTCCAATATTTTTTCCTTTAATCTCTCATACAACTCATTATCTCCACCGTCCTCTCCATTATTATTCTCTTCAAGAATTTCATCGTTCTTCAAGACTTCAGATAGCCACTCTATTGCTATTTCCCCTTCTTTTTTAGTTATAGAACTCATTTCTTTGGAGTGAGCAATAGCATTCCTATACTCTTTCAAATGCTTGAAATGTTTATCTAGTTGTTCCTTTGAACCAAAATAATCCACAAATACCTTCCAATTTTTCAATATTATCTTTGGGTAATCCATCATATCACACAACTCAAGTTTCTTTTGAGGCTCTTCACTTGCCTCTTTCAAAAAGGGCTGCCTTTTCAATAAATCTTTAACTCTTTTATTAACTTGGTCTTGTATATCTAGGGGAATTTGATCTCTCCAATAACTTTCCCCATAATATTCATATAGGTTTGTGTGTATCATTTCTCTAATTTGATTCTCAGTAAGATTTAATACTTTTTCGGGGCTTTCTTCAAGTTCTTTTTCTATTGGAGTCATTTCTCCAACAAAACGGCTTATTTCCTTCATAAACATATTTGCTCTTTTGTCTATAAACGATTCATAATTATCATCCCAAATTCCAGAATCTTTAGAAAAAGGTATCAAATGTGTCTTTAATGAATCCTCAAATCGGCTATTCAGTTTCTTATACTCTAAGAAATAATGGCTTGGCTTATCTTTTGATATTTCTTTATTTAAAGAAGAAGGAATAAAACATAAATTAGAAATACAATTAACATTACTAATGCCTTGGTCAGATAAAAACTTTTTTGGAAAAATATGATGTTTCTCTGGACTTTTTAAAGTTGAAAAATAATCCTTATCTAAAGTTATCGAAGAATTATCTTTAAAATTGGTTGGATTTCTCTTTACTAGAACGCATAGAATTGCATTTCTTAAAGCCGACCTGCTAGTTATGTTAGTTCTATTTATTTTATCTAAAGTAATTGATATTGGAAAGTTAATTGATGCTTCCTCCTCATTAAGAAGCTTATCAAATATATTTCTATCTTCGCCCATCCTAGTCAAAGAAGATGCACTGTATCTTTCAGAGAAAGAGACTTTCCAAAACCACTCTTCAATTTTCTCCTTTTGTTTATTAGACATAGTTTTTGAATGATAATAAAAATAAACAACAAGTGGGATAATACTTGCATAAGGGATTATATCAGCAGTTTTTGCTCCTAAATTATTTTTCAGAAAATCAATTGCTTTTTTTAAAGCCTCAGAAAAATCTTTCCACGTTTCTTTAAAATCCTCTTTTGTTAATCTTAATTGATGAGCCCTATTACACTGTTTCTTTTTAATTAAAGAAATTGATTGTATAAATACTTCATTCTTTATCGCTCCAAAAGAATTCTTAAAAACTTTATTTAATTCTGCTATTTCTTCTTTTAACTTAAACTCCTTGTCCCATGTATTAGCAACTACCAAATCAAATAAATCTAATTTTTTCCCACCTTGATTTAATCTTTCAAAAATCTCACATACTTGCTCTATATTTTTGTCTTTTACTATAATAATTGAAAATGGATAATTACTGAACTTATCTCTACATCGATGGAATATCTTTTTCCTATTCTCATCTTTTAGGCTATCATAAATTTTTAGATGATTATCCCCAAAAAAATCAGCAAATGAAATAAATCTAATATCATCCGCCCTTCTAGCCACAAATATTTCCTTATCCAAATCAAAACAAATATTCCTATAATCCGTTCTCCCAATAGTTAATCCCTTCCTAGCTAACTCTATCTTCAAGGTATCTTCCTGAACACTCAAATCATAGGTATGCAGTTGTTTAGTAGTTGTCCATCTAGCTACATGCTGTATTTCTGTATCACTATCTCCCCTTAATCTTCTGAAAGTAACCCCATTTCTCTTTAAAGAATAACAAGTAACACTTTTATTTATCTCTAAGTTTCTTAATGCTATCTTGATTCTTTTGTTTAAGGCAAACGGTTTCAGTTGCTTATGTTTCTCATTCAAGAACAGATAAGCCTCTGGATCGTTCTTAAATGGATGTTGCTCATACATCTTCATCAAGTATGGGAAGCTGTCAATACAAATCAGAAATCCAGTTCCTTCCTTTCCATGCTCACTAATGTAAATCTTCGCATAGTTCTCAAATATCTGTAAATCCTTTATTTTTCTATGCAAAATCTCTTGTGGCCTACCTAAACTTTCTAAGGCAAATGTTAGATAAGATTTCATCACAACATCTTTAGAAAAATAGTTTACAAATTCATCAAATTCTTCCATAGAAAGCCTATCATCCCTTAACTTCTCCTTGCTCTTATCAATTCTTGCACTCAAATGCCTAACAGGATATGAAACAATACCCTCATCTATCCTTCCTTTCTCGTCCTTCTCAGGAAATAAGTTCTTCCAAATGTATCTTATATTCTTAATAAAATCCACTTTAGATGTAATACTTTTAAGATTGGTATGCATAAAAGCAACAATCTTATCAATATCCTCTCTATCGCAATCTTTTAAGTCTTTATCTGTAGAACATACTATTATCTTCATGTTCCCTAATACAGTTAGTCTTCTAATGAAACTATTGTCCTTAGCTTCAAATTTATCTATTAATCTATAGAAATATTTCAAATTCTTTCTATTTCTAATGTAATATCTCCTTTTCCCAATCTTCTTTTCTTCCGTTGGTTTTACTAAATAACTCTCTAAATTTTCCTTAAATTTCTCATATCTTGCTTTAGATCTATATATATCATCTTCAGCCATACTTTCACCACCTTTTTAACTTTTAAAAAGGTTGTTTAACAAGCGGTTTGGAAAAGAAGATGTATGCTCCCGCCGGGATTTGAACCCGGGTCTTAAGGACGAGAACCTTAAATGCTTGACCGGACTACACTACAGGAGCATAAAACACAAGGAAATATAATCATTTTTAAAACATTCGGATTGGGGGGATTGGCAAAAATTTATAAATTAGAGTCATAGATTAAACATATAATAAAAATGAAGATAAGTAAAAAGAGATTGATTTTGGGATTCATTCAAATTATTATTCCATTAATTTTATTGGCAGGACTCCAAATACTACAGTCTATCACTCAAAATAAAGTACCTTTTGAGGCATATCTAATCCTCTTTCTACTAACCCTTCTAGGAGCATTAATGGTTATTTCTTATCTTTGGAGAACAAGAAAGGATAATGAGAAGAATCCTTCAAAATAAAAATTAGCCCCGCCAGGATTCGAACCTGGGTCACGAGGTCCAGGGCCTCGTATGCTTGGCCACTACACTACAGGGCTATAAGAAAAAATAACTACTAAAACTTTATAAACTTTAAGATATTTTTCTGAAACATGAATTTCATAAAAAAAATATTTAATAATCAGATAGATGAAAAAGTCCATACACAATTTGTGAGATATGGTAAGGGAACATTTGGGGATAGGGCATTACTAGAGATACATGTTCAAGCAAAAAAAGTTAAAATCAAAACATCTGCAGAATACATAAATGAATTAGTACAATTTCTAGCAAACACAATCGAAGAAAAAACCCAAGTAAAAGGGATAATTTTCTCGACACGAAACTTAACAGAAGAATCTAATATAGATTTCCAAGAAATAAAAAATGCAATGGGGGTAAAAAAACACATAATAAATCAAGAACTAACAAAAGACACAATCCTTGAAACAATAGAAAAATTTCCATATGCCTCAATAAACCTTTCTTTTAAAACTGATAAAGGGGAATTAAAAATAAAAGAAAAAGCCCCAAAAGCCCCAAAAGCAGGGAAAAAAGATAAGGGACCAAAAGCAGATTATTGTGTTTTTACAACAGAAGATAGATCCATACTAGAAGATTTTGCATTTGACATAAAAGAACAATTTAAGAAAGCATCCATAAATCATACCATAGTAATCGAAGATATAACTATCCCTGAAGAATATAAGGATGATTTTGCTCAAGCAAGATTAAAAGGGATAAGAAAAGGAAAGATAACCAGAAAAATAACAATCGATGAGAAAGAAATCATAAGTGAAATTAATTTTGAAGCATAAACAGACATTTTTTAAATAATTCTTACCAAAGAATAGCATGAGGGGAAAATTAGCAGTTTTATTAATAATAGGAATTCTAGCAGGCCTGTACCTAACTACAGTCTATTTAGATAATTCATTAAATTGTGTTTTTGTAAACAACCAAAATTCAAAAGAACTCTGCTACATTGATAAAGCAAAAAGTGATCAAAACTCAGATATATGCTACTATTTTATCTTAAACGAAGAGAACAGGAACAAATGTATATTCGAAGTAGCAATCAAATCCGATAGTTTATCTCTCTGCGCAGATATAACTGATGTGGAACTAAAGAATGGATGTGCAATACAAATAATTCTTGATCAAGAAGATCCCAAGATATGTTCAGAAACAAATGCAACAGATATAAAGGACACCTGTTTTTGGTGGATTGCAAAATTCACAAAAAATGCCACACTATGTGAAAATATATCTTCCTCTCTTAAATTTCATTGCTTCAGCGAAGTTTCTAAAGAAAAACAAGATGTAGGAGTATGTGAAAATCTAGGCACAATATATGAACGAGATATGTGCTACTTAATTTCCTCAGAAACGCTTGGAGTTGGGGCGTGTGTAACAATATACAATAACGACATAAAATATGAATGTTATATAAATATTGCAAAATCAAGAAAAGATCCAAATATCTGTAGAAATATAGAACTAATAACAAAAAAGGATAGATGTTTTGCGGAACTCGCAATTCAAGAACAAAATCAGAATCTATGTGGGGAGATAGTGGATTTTGATTATAAACAAGAGTGTCTAAGCGAAACTTAAGAAAATATCAAAACGTTTATATATACTTGCCAATCTTTAGATAACAATGGTAACTACTTTACTAATAGTTGGGATAATAGTTGCAGTAGTAGTTCTATATCTAATTATAATTTTTAATTCATTAGTGAGACTAAGGGTGAAAGTAAAAAACGCATGGGCACAAATTGATGTCCAACTAAAAAGAAGGTATGATTTAATTCCAAATCTAGTGGATGCAGTAAAAGGGTATATGAAACATGAAAAATCAGTATTAACTGAGATTACAAATGCCCGAGCAAATTTAACAAAGGGCCCAATAGAAAAAAGGGCGGAAGCCTCAAATCAAATAACAGAGGCATTAAAATCAATATTTGCTGTAGCTGAAAATTACCCAGATTTAAAGGCTTCTGAGAACTTCAAGATGTTACAAGAAGAATTATCGGGGACAGAAAACAAAATTTCTTATTCAAGACAATTTTACAATGATTCCGTTATGCGTCTCAATACAAAAGTACAGGTTTTTCCAACAAATATTTTTGCAAAAATGATGGGCTTCACAAAAGAAAAATTCTTCAAAACAGAAAACGAAGCAGAAAGAAAACCAGTAAAAGTCAAGTTTTAAATAATAGGATTTCTTCTTTTTTATAAAATGAGAACAGATATGTTTGATGAGGTTTCAAGAAATAAAAGAAATTCCATCTTTTTAATTCTAATCTTCTTAGTAATAATTTCAATATTAGGGGTTATTTTGGGGGCAATCTGGGGCAGCATTTATTTTGGTGGGATTTTAGCTTTAATATTTGCAATAATATATTCACTAATTGTATTCAAATCAGGGGACAAAATGATACTCTCTATGTCTGGGGCGAAAGAAGTAAAAAAATCAGAATACCCACATCTATTCCACACTGTAGAGGGCCTAGCAATCGCAGCAGGAATTCCAACTCCAAAAGCATATGTGATTAAGGATTCTGCATTGAACGCATTTGCAACTGGAAAAGACCCAAGTAATGCGGCAATAACCGTAACAACAGGATTACTAGAAAAATTGAACAGACAAGAGCTAGAGGGAGTAATTGCTCATGAAATGTCGCACATAAAAAACTATGACATAAGGTTCATGATGTTAACAGTAGTGATGGTGGGGGTTGTTTTATTATTAAGCGATTTTATATTAAGATCTTTTTGGTTCGGTGGAGGGAGAAGAAGAGATTCGGGGAATTCTCATTTAATCATACTCTTAATAGGATTAGCACTAGCAATCCTTGCACCAATAGTAGTTCAACTAGTTAGACTATCCATTTCAAGAAAAAGAGAATACATGGCAGATGCCTCTGGGGCGATACTAACAAGATACCCAGAAGGTCTAGCTTCTGCCCTAGAAAAAATAAAAGATGATCCCGATCCATTGGTGGACAAGGCAAATAGAGCAACAGCTCATCTATTTATCTCATCCCCATTTAGAAAAGTAAAGAAGTCTTCTTTATGGAGTACACATCCGCCAATAAACGATAGAATAAAGAAACTAAGGGGCATGTAAGATGAGAAAGAAGATATTAATTATAGGAATTTTAATTTTACTACTCTCAATCCCTTTAATAATATATGCAGGAAAAGGAGATTCTCTCCAAATAAACCCAAACGCAAGGCTTCCGACTGGACAAGCAACAAGAAACGCCCCACAGGCAACAGATATTAATTATAACAACATTGTTTCCTTCCTAAAAGCAACAAAATTTGTTAGTGATATACCTGATGATTCAACCATTTCATTAGTATTCTATAATTTTGACTCGGGCTCAAGACAAATCGAAAAATCGTTCATATTGAAACAGAAAGAAGTGCAGGAAGGAAATTCCGAGAACCCAGATTTAATAATCTCAATCCACTCAAAATACTTAGATAAACTAAATTCACAAAACTTTTGCTCTACAATTTCAAAAGCAAAGAGAAACAGAGATCTTGGTTATAGCTACGAGATGTCTACAGCAAAATTAGCTTGGAAATTAAAAAGTTTAAACAAACATAAGGCCTGTTTTGGGTTTTAGAAATCTATTTAAATCTGAGAGTAATAAATTAACTAAAATGGCAAAATTTCCAACATTTTGGGTAATTGTACTGTTATTTGCAATTGCATGGGCACTAGAAGAAATAGGACTATATTCTATTAACCTTCCCTGGCTACCAGTGATTATAGTGATAGTGGCAATTGGCGCAATATTTAACAGATTTAACAAATAAATTTATTTTCTTTATTATTTATTCTAAACAGAATAAAGTTTTATAAACTTCTAATAATCTTCATAAGGCATGAAACCAATTATAATCCCTATACTGATAATGGTCCTTAGTCTAACATCTTCTTGTATGGCCCTATCTGCTGGAGAGAAGGAATTATCTCCCCTTAAATTAGACTTAGTGGAAGATTCAAAATATATTCCTGGGAAAATTTACGTAAAATTCAACGATGAACAAAAAGTAGCTTATGAAAAAGATGCAAAAAAATTAGTAAGTAAATTAGAAAAGAAAAATTCTGAATTAACTAAAACACTTGAAGTAAAAAAACTATTTAATGCATATCCAGAATTCAAAAATTATGAGTTGAAAAAACAATTTGGACTTGATAGGTGGACAATAATCGAAATTCGCAACGACCTTAATGTTGAAGAAGAAGCAAAAAAATGGTCTAAGTTAAAAGAAATAGAGGCTGCAGAACCAATTGTTCGAGCCAGACTGACCAACACTCCAAATGACCCACTTTTATATTTACAATGGCAACATGATAATCAAGGAGAGAACCCTCCCGGAATTCCGGGCGCAGATATGAATACCTTGGATGCCTGGGAGATTGAGGTGGGATCTGAAATTCTTGTTGCTACAACCGAATTTGTAGAATGGTCCCATGAAGATCTTGTTGATAATATCTGGCAAAATTTAAATGAAGATGCCGATCGAGATGGACATGTCCTCGAATGGGATAGTGATTCGGGAAGGTATATATTCGATCCGGATGACATAGATAATCAAGATGGAACAGAATGGAACAATTACCAAGATAATGGTTATGCGGATGATTTTATCGGATGGAATTTTATGGATGATAACAATAATCCCAGCACAGAAAGTAGCCAAGATGGTCACGGAACCGCAACATCTGGATGCTTAACCGCGACTACGAATAATTCAATTGGGATTTCTGGAACCTGTTGGAACTGCAAATTAGTTGCCATTTCATCACTATCGGATTTTGTTGATGAGCAAGGAATTGAATACGCAATAGATAATGGCGTCAAGGTAATTAGTAGGAGCTATCATGGAGGAGTATTGTCTGACTTGGTTAACTATGGTGAAACCCAAGGAACAATTTTCCTATCTGCTGCAGGAAATGACAACTCTCCAGAAGTTAACGAAGCTTGTACAAACGAAAAAGTAATTTGTGTATCTGCCACCACCCCTTATGACGGACTAGCTTCTTTCACGAGTTATGGTGCAGAAGTAGATATTGGTGCTCCAGGAATATATGTACACACAACCACACATAGCAATGGGTATACTTCCTTTGGGGGGACATCTGCATCAACACCGTTGGTTTCAGGAGTTGTTGCATTAATAAAATCAAAAAATCCAAATCTCTCTAACCAAGAAGTACTATCCATCATACAGTCTTCTGGAGATCCATTTAATGCCCCACAACATTATGCGGGAAACGGTAGAATAAATGCAAACACGGCACTAAGATTAACCGAAAGATCACTAAAATACGACTCTTTTCCAATAGCAATAATAAATGTAAAAGGAACGGGAATGCAAGATGGCTATCTGGAAATAAACGGAACTGCCAAATCGATAAACTTCACTCATTATGAGTTATGGTATTCCGGCGGGCAAATCACAAGTAAGCCAAGATTCATCTTAAGGGGAGATTCAGAAGTAGAGGGGGGAATTTTGGGAACACTTGAGGGCGCATTACCCAAATTGATAAATGCAACAATAATACTAAAGGTATTTGATAATAATGGACAAATTGCAAAAGATACTTATAAAAAAGAAGATATTGGAATAGTCCTTTCAAAAAAATTTTCAGAAAGAGGGGTATATGAAAATGGTAATAAAGAATATGATTATCTTGCCATCAATACCTCTGCATATATTCAAGAAGCAGGAGAATACCACGTGGCATCATTCTTGGCCCTTGAAAACGGAATTGAATTAATTGATAACGTCTATGAAAGTAGATACCTCGAAGCAGGAATGAATGATATTGAAATAAGATTTAAAGGGTATAAGATATTTCACACACAAACAGATGGACCTTACAACCTGATAGAATTCTATCTAAGTAACGGGGGGGGCATCGTCGACTCATACCATGGAATACACTTAACAAAAAATTATACCTACTCACAATTTGAAAATATAATTTACTATGATCCATTATTTTATTTTATCAATGGAGATATGAATGGAGATTTAATTCTAAGATATTTAGAAATAAATAATTCTCTAATTGATGATTATTTCCGATGGGCATATGGATCAATACAAGCAATAATGGAAGAACAAGCAGACATAACAATAGCAATACATCAAATCATAGATGAACACGGAAATTTAGAATTCTTTGGGACAAAATTTAAGAATTCTGGATATGAAGAAGAGATGAATGTAACCTCTCACTATGAAGTATATCATCCAGATGAATTAAAACTCGGAAAATTGAGACTATATTCTATATTAGTTAACCAGCCACACTGGGAATTTGATGAATCAGAAGTAGAAGTCAAAGTACAATATGATAATTTTCTCGGAAACAGAAACGTAAAATGGAAGATTTATTCATGCGAAGACTATGATTATAATGAGTTTTCATGCGAAGGGACATGGAGAGAGACCAATTCAAATGCAACCATAATAACTGGAAATATGACTTCCTTATCAATAAACACTACAACAGAATTTAAAGAAGCATTTGCTCTTGGGTACAAAGTTGGGAAGCCACCACACCTCCCCAACATAATATATATGAGTGATATCTTAGATAATCCTCTTTGAAGCAAAATATTTTTGTAATCAATTAAACATAAACGGGGTTCATTGGGGAGCAAAACCAAAATCTTTATAAATTCTTTAATTTCTTTTATTATCCTCCCTTACTGTACAGAAAGCCGTTAATTCTGAGTAGTATAGTCGACGAAATCTTTATAAAGCAAAAGGAAGCACGAAAAGCACAATGCCACGAATACATAAACCACGAGCAGGGAGTTTGCAGTTTTGGCCTAGGTCTAGATCTAAAACTCATTATGCAAATGTTAAATCTTGGGCAAATAAAGACAAAGTACTTGCATTCGCTGGTTACAAGGCAGGTATGACTCATGTTCTTGAAAATAACCAAAAATCAAAAGTGGCAAAGACAATTTCAGTTCCTGTGACAATTATTGAATGTCCTCCATTAAAACCTCTTTCTCTTCGATTTTACAAAAAAAATCCTTATGGCTCACAACTTCTTTCAGAAATTTCCTCAAAAAATCAGAAC
>Ga0233429_1000810_pt1 | contig 44601 bp, 39 predicted proteins | sample SI_118_April2016_3_FD_179879 | JGI IMG/M metagenome (GOLD analysis project Ga0233429, IMG submission 179879) | Seawater microbial communities from Saanich Inlet, British Columbia, Canada - SI_118_April2016_135_MG | ecosystem: Environmental > Aquatic > Marine > Inlet | place: Canada: British...
CGGAATGGACACACCTCTGGTGTTTCGGTTGTGACGCCAGTCGCATTGCCGAGTAGCTATGTGTGGAAAGGATAACCGCTGAAAGCATCTAAGCGGGAAGCCCCTCCCAAGATTAGGTCTCCCTGATTATTTAATAATCCTAAAGATCCCTCGAAGACTACGAGGTTGATAGGCTAGGTGTGGAAGTACAGCAATGTATGAAGCTAACTAGTACTAATTGATCGTGAGGCTTGACCATATAACACCCAAGATATTTGGAGATGTTGTTGTGTCAACAGGCAATATGCCTTATAAACTTTACTTTATCCATTTTGTTATACCTCTTTGGTATAAAAACTTTTTAATCCATTTGAATTATGTTTAGATTTAGTTCAAATAAGCAGTTTGCTTAGTGATAATAGCAAGTGTGACCCACCTGATCCCATCCCGAACTCAGAAGTGAAACCACTTAGCGCCGATGGTAGTGTGGGGTCTCCCCATGTGAGAGTAGGACATTGCTAGGCTTTTATTCAAAATACCCCGACCTTTCTTAAGGCGGGGTATTTTTTTATCTGGCTATATTCTAGTAAAATAAATCAAGTAGAAATCATGAAGAGCTATTGAGATGAGTATTAATGCAAATGTAATGAGTATTGTAGATGGGATTAGCGTGATCGATTCTGAATACTACAGCAAAGATTTTGCAGCAATATATCTGCTCAAGCAAAAAAACAAAGTTGCCATTATTGAAACGGGCACTAATTATAGTGTTCCTCTCGTTAAAAGGGCCCTTGCAAATATTGGTCTCAGTTTTTCAGACGTATCATACATTATTCCAACGCATGTTCATCTTGATCATGCCGGGGGTGCTGGCTTGCTTATGAAGCAATGTCAAAATGCAACCTTAGTGGTTCATCCAAGAGGGGCTCGTCACTTAATTGACCCAAACAAACTCGTTGCAGGCGCAAAGGCCGTTTATGGTGAAGAAAAATTCATAGAATATTATGGTGAAATTATTCCAATTGATTCACATAGAGTGATTGAGGCGGATGATAATTTCATACTAGATTTTGAAGGAAGAGAGCTAAAGTTCATTGATACACCTGGTCACGCTAAACATCATTTTTGTATCTGGGACAAGGACACAAAGAGTATGTTTACTGGGGACACATTTGGAATATCCTATCGTGATTTAGATATGGATAGTGAGGTGTATATTTTTCCAAGCACAAGCCCTGTTCAGTTTGACCCAGACGCACTAATTAAAAGCATAAATAGAATCATGGAATTCAAGCCTGAGCGAGTCTGTTTAACTCACTTTTCTGCTATTAGGCCAACTCAAGAAATAGCAGATCAGTTGATTGATGGTATCCACTTTGTGAGTAATCTAACTAAAAAATACATCTCTCATAAAGACGCTGAGTCCATTATTTTCAATGGAATGATGAGCTACTTTTTGAAAGGGTTAGGCAAGATTGGAAATCAAGACAAAGATTACTGTAGTGAAAGGATTGAGCTAGATGTCAAAATAAATACACAAGGCTTAATTTACTGGCTGCAAAATTAAAAAAATCAGGATTTGAATTTAATCATTTCAGTTATATATAGATATAATATGGTCTTGATGTCCTAAAACAATTATGAAGAGTCTACTACTATATCTTAATAAGTATTTTGCAAAAGTACCATCGCAGCTCATCCCATATCGTAAAGCAGTTCTGATACTTGCCTTACTATCAACCATTTTTATGGGTTATGGTGCCTCTCGTTTTATTTTGGATACTTCATTTGATGTTTGGTTTAGTGAATCCGATCCTGCAATCGAGGCACTGGATGAGTTCCGTGATCAGTTTGGTAGTGATGACGGTCTATTTATTGTTTATGAAGCAAAAGATGGCGATGTCTTTTCAAATAAATCATTAACGCTGATCTCTGAAATTACTGAAATTCTTGATAATTATGAAACAATAAGTGATGAAGAGTGGCTTGAAAGATTTAATTTAACACCTGAAGTTGTTGAATCTCTTACTCATATAAAGCGTGTTCAGTCTCTTTCAAATATCCGCATTCAAAAAAATGAAGATGATGTTTTAAGTTCTCCTCGACTGGTCCCTAAAAATATTCCAAGTGATATGGAAAAGCTAAGTGAAATTGGCTCTGAGGCTGATGATCAGCCTAGCTTATTGCTATTTATGTTTTCTAAGGATCACCGTTTCGGAGCAATTTCTATCAATACCGATTTTGGCGCTATTCCAGTAGTTCAAGAGTCTGACGATGACTCCTCTCTTTTTTCTGACGATGACTGGAGTGATGATTTTGATGCAAGTATGGATGATGACGCCGTTGTCCAAAGAATTGAATATCAGCCGGATGAGCCAGCACTATATATGCCATTTATGAAAGCCATAACGGCGATAACCGAGCAGCCAAAGATGACTGAACATTTTAATTTTTACCCAATTGGCAACTCTGCAATGATTGCTTTGGCTATGGACACAATGATTCAAGCAGCATTTCTATTAGTGGGAATGGTGGTAATTATTAACCTTTTGCTATGGACATTGTTTCGCTCAGCAAGTGCCGTTGTGCTCCCACAGTTAGCCATTGGACTAAGTATATTGTTCGTTATTGGAGGACTTAGCTGGCTGAATTTGGCATCAACAACGCTGATTGCGCTAACAGTAATGCTTGTCATTGCAGTAGGAGTGGCGGATTGTGTTCATGTTATGAGCTCTTATTTATTTTATAGACGTGATGGCAAAGAGCATGATGAGGCTTTATCAAAGGCCTATGGAAAGACGGGCGTACCTATTCTCTTGACAACTATTACCACAATGGCGGGCATGTCATCGCTTGCTGCAACTGGAATGCCGATGTTTGTCCAATTTGGTCTCTCTTCAGCAGCAGGCGTTTTTTTTGCTTTCTTATACACCATATATTTACTACCAGTTTTGTTGAATTACTGGCATCCAATGCAAGTCAAAAAAATAAGTCAAACAGATGAAAACAGAAAATCTAGCATTAAGGCAGTAGTATTACTTATGAAATCTAAGGTATTAAGTGTTTTATGCTTTTTTGCCAAGCCTTTAATGAGAGGAGCAAAAAAAGTTGGCCTTGTTTGGTTGTTCAGTGCAGAATGGCTGCAGCCATTACTGGACAAGATACCAGCTATTGTAGAGCGTTTCCGATATTTGGTAGCCATCATATTTTTTGGTGGATTTATAGTATGTCTTTACGGAGCCACACAAGTCAAAATTGATTCAAATTTGGTTGAGCTTTATTCTGACGATGTGCCGATTGGCCAAGCATATGACATTGTAGATGAGAACATGATGGGGACTGGAAGTATGGTCATTGTGGTTGATACAGCAAGTTCAGATGGAATCATGGACCCAGATGTATTGAATTCAATGGATAGGCTTCAAAATAAAATTGAAGCAAGTTACAGTAATTACATTATTAGAACAAATTCACTTGCAGACCTCGTCAAAGATACCCACGCTATTATGCAAAGCTCAGAAGAATTCAGAACTATCCCTGACAGTAAGATTGCGGTATCTCAACTGCTTTACTTGTTTAATAGCTCGAATCCTGAAGAGCGAAGAGCTCTTGTTAGTGATGACTATAGTAAGAGTCATATTAGTGTTCAACTCAGGAATGCAGGCTCAAATGAATATAAAGAGTTTTTCAAAGAGATTCAACAAGATATTAATAGTGAATTTAACAAGCTAACAGCAAGCTATCCAGAGATTAAGGTTCAAATTACTGGCTCATTTGCACTGATGATGAGACTTGCAGATGATATCAGTAAGAATCAGTTTAAGAGTCTAGCCATAGCTGCTGTTGTGATTAGTCTTCTTTTGATGGTGACTCTTGGTTCATTACAGGCAGGTGTAATGTCGATTATTCCTAATTTAATTCCAGCAACATTGGCATTTGGATTGATGGGGCTTTTTGGAATTCCTCTGGACACTGATACGTTAATGATTGCTCCATTAATTATTGGTATAGCTGTCGACGATACCATTCACTTTATAAGTCACTACAGAATGTCGCTTGCTCAAAATCACAATATGAAGTTTGCTTTGGTTGAGACAATTAAAGAAGTCGGACAGGCGGTTACATTTACAACATTGATATTAGGTTGTGGATTTTTTATGCTTACTTTTAGTGATTATTTAGGTTTAGCTAAAATTGGCGGCTTTGGCTCTCTGGCAATTTTTGTAGCACTGCTATGTGACTTGTTGTTTTTCCCAGCGCTTATAATGATATTTAAGCCAAAATTTGGTCAGAAAGATGTTGAAGATAATTTAAATTTTTAGAGGTTGCAAAATGAATAAACCAGTAATAAATGATTTGAATTTAAAACTATCATTAGTTTTTTTAAGTATTTGTTTAGGATTTATCAGTCCAACTATCATTGCAGAGACTGATCTTAGCGCTATAGAAATCATGGAAAGAGTTGACGAAGAATCTCGCAAATCAACAGACTCTGCTTTTACAAGAATGAAGTTAACTACTTGTAAATATGGCAAAAAAGATGGAAAGATTAAGTGCGCTGAGAAGCCCCGCGTTAAGTTAGTAGAGAGTGCACAAATTAATACCGGTGAAGATAATAAAGATAGCAAGAGTATCGCAATCATTCTTGAGCCCGCAAGTGAAAAGGGAATCGGTATGCTCTCTTTTAGCTACGATGACAGCGATAGGGATAATGAGACATGGTTATATTTGTCAGCATTAGGAAAAGTCAAAAGGATTAGTGTTAGAAATAGTGATGATGAAGAGACAGAGTCTGCCAGTATTTTTGGAACTGAAATGACAACAGAAGACCAAGAGTCTGGAAAGCTTGATGACTACACCTATGAATTATTAGAGCAGGGCAAGTTTAGGGGCAGAGAAGTGGCTGTTATTGAATCAACACCAAAGCCTCATCGACTCAGTAAAAGTAGTTATGGAAAAACCCAAAGTTGGATTGATACCGAGAGATTTATCAGCTTAAAGGTTCAAATGTTTGACAAATACAATAATCCAATCAAAAAACTTGAAGTTGGTAAGGTTGAAAAAATTAATGATGTTTGGATGGGTAGAAGTTTGACATTTTTTAATACCGTCAGTAATAGGCTTACAAATATGAAGCTCGAAGCAATCAATTTTGATATGGATATCCAAGAGGACTTTTTAACTCAAAGAGCTCTCACCGATCAGGCCTTTAGAGAGAAATATTTAAAAGACTTACGAAAGCAAGCTAAGTAAGAATAAAGATGTTGGTAAAAATATTTAATATTAAGTTTCTTGTATTAGTTTTTTGTTTGACTTCTAGCTTAAACGTAGATGCAGATGACTCATTTTTTGATGACGATGTAGCTTTTGATGAGTCTGCAGGAGATTTTGATAATTGGTCAGATGATAGTGATATCTTTGGAGAAGAAACTGCTATTGAAGAAAAGAGATTAGCTTGGCTAGATCTTGGAGTGACTCAGAAGTGGGGCTTTAATCCTGTGAGTGATTACAGCATCTCTGAAGAAAGAACAGAGATTACGCTCGGAACGAGTGGCTCGGTCTCTGATTCAGGCTATGGAGAGGTTGAATTAAAGGCAACAAAATATTGGCCAAGTGACAGTAATTATTCAACTGAAAAAAGCGATTTAGAGGTTGAGCAGGCTTTTTTACAGTTCAGCTTTGATGACTGGAGCACTAAGATAGGTAAATATACCATTGGGTGGGGTGAGCTAGAGGGCGGCGCACTTGATGTTGTTAATCCTTCTGGAGGATTAACAGATCCTTCCATGATTCCTCAGTGGTTTTTGAGTGCAACACGTTATTTTGATCATAGTGATTTAAGTTTTTTTTACAACACCAATCCGAAAGTTTCAAAGAGTAGTCTCCTTATTCTGAAAAATGATACCTATGATGAATTTGGAATGCGATACGGCATTAGCAGTGAGGGAAGTGATATGGCATTTTATTTGGGTCAACTAGTGCCCAATGATGCACTGACTAATCTTACTGATGGACTAGTTTATGCAACTCCTTATCAATTAATAGGTTTTGGAATGAACAAGGCTTTTGATGACTTCTTGCTTAAATTTGATATTGCCCTCAAGAATAATGTTCAGCACAATCGAACAGGACAATTTATTAAAGTAGATCGGGTTGATTGGGACTTGGCATTTGATATTCAGAACAATGATAGGCAGTGGCTTATATCTATTAATTCTCAGTATCTTTTGGATTTTGCTAATGATTATTTAACGCCTTCAATTTTAGGTGTTGGTGTTGGCGCAAAACGAAATAATATGAGCTACATGGCCAGTGTCAGTGATAAGTTTGGAGATTCTGATTGGAAATGGGGATTATCAAATGTCATATCTTCAAATAATGACCTAAATCTCAGCTCAGCAACTTTAGAGTGGGACATTAATGATCAGTGGCAAGCTTCTTTTAGTGGGACCTATATCGATGCCAAAGATAATCGTGCTTTTGCTGCATTAGATGATTATCAGAGGGTTAATTTAGAAATTAAGTATCAATATTAAGATACAGTGACCTAAAGTTAATAGAAAAGGCTGTTGCAATACTATAAAGGCCTTATACAGAGTGGTACATAGTATAATTTACGCATAATAATTTAACTTAACATCATGTTAGAGAGCAAGCTTTTAAGAGGGAATATTGATTTTGTTGTTGAACAGCTCAAAAGAAGAAATTTTTCTTTTGATGTCGATGAATACAATGAACTTGAAAATCAAAGAAAAAAAATTCAAGTTCAAACTCAAGAATTACAAAATTTACGTAACACCAAATCCAAATCTATAGGCCAGGCAAAGGCTAGCGGTGAGAATATTGAGCCACTTCTTCAAGAGGTGTCAGATATAGGTGAGAAGCTTGATAATGCGAAAGCTGAGCTCCAAGAAATTCACTCAAAAATTAATGATATTGCTTTATCGATGCCCAATATACCTCATGCCTCTGTGCCTGAAGGCAATACTGAAGATGACAATTTGGAGGTTTTTAGCTGGCCAGAAAAAGGGCCGGCAACATTAGACTTTGAAGCCAAGGACCATGTTGATATTGGTGAGATGCATGGAATCGATTTTGCAGCAGCAGCTAAGATTTCTGGTTCAAGGTTTGTAGTTATCACTGGTAAGCTTGCAAAGCTTCAGCGCGCTCTAACTCAGTTTATGTTGGATCATCACACTGAAAAAAATGATTACAAAGAGACTTATGCGCCCTATCTAGTTAATGCAGATTCTCTGATGGGTACAGGAAATTTACCCAAATTTGAAGCAGATTTATTCAAAACTCATCTTCATGGGGAAGAGGGGGAAGCTAGGGCACTTTATTTAATTCCAACAGCAGAGGTCCCAGTAACAAATATTGTTCGTGAATCGATTTTAAATGATTCAGAATTGCCATTAAAATTTGTAGCACATACGCCATGTTTTAGATCAGAAGCCGGCTCTTATGGCAAAGATACAAGAGGTTTAATTCGACAACATCAGTTTGAGAAAGTTGAGCTCGTTCAAATCTCTAGACCTAAAGAATCCTATGATATTCTTGAGGAGTTAACCAATGATGCTGAGGGTATTCTTCAGTTATTGGAACTGCCTTATCGAAAAGTAGCTCTTTGCACTGGTGATCTTGGTTTTTCTTCTGCAAAAACCTATGATTTGGAAGTTTGGCTTCCAGGTCAGAACGCCTATCGTGAAATCTCTTCATGCTCTTGTTTTGAGTCTTTTCAGGCCAGAAGAATGCAGCTTAGATGGAAGAATCCAGAGACAAATGAGTCAGAGCTTTTGCATACTTTAAATGGCTCAGGATTAGCAGTTGGCAGAACACTGGTAGCAGTCATTGAAAATTATCAAAATGCTGATGGAAGTATAACAATACCAAAAGTCTTACAGGGTTACATGGGCGGCCTAACTAAGATAAAATAACCCCTTTACAATTTTTGGAGTGAAATATGAATTTACCCCCAGAACTCTTTCTGATAGCAATGTTTGTGCTGATGTATTTTTTACTTATCAGACCACAACAAAAAAGAGCCAAAGACCACAAAAACCTTCTAAAAGCTTTGAAGAAAGGTGATGAAGTTGTAACTAATGGTGGAGTTATTGGAAAAATTAGTGCTGTCGATGAATCTTTTGCTGAATTAGAAATTGCCTCAGGTGTTTCAGTAAAGGTTCAAAAGCAAGGTATTAATCAAAAAATGCCTAAAGGAAGTGTCAAACCAATGACTAAGTCCAGCTCAAAAGCTAAATCAATTGAGAAAAAAGAAAAATAACTATAAATAAGTTTCTATGAATCATTACGCAGGATGGAAAAATGCACTCATTGTATTTTTCCTTTTTATTTCAACTCTCTACGCTATTCCTAATCTTTATGGATCGGATTTGGCGATCCAAATTACTGGGACTGGTGACTATGTAGTTCAAGAAAAAGATTTGAAAAGCATAAATGAGACACTTTCTGAGAATAGTGTTGAATATAAATCTGCAACAATTGAAAATAATAATGTTCTACTTAGGTTTAATGATTCAAAGTCTCAACTAACTTCTAAAGCTTTGTTAAAGGACTCATTGAGCAGAAATTATGTGGTTGCACTTAATCTTGCACCTTCAATTCCGCAATGGCTCTCTAGTTTAGGTGGCAAGGCAATGTCCTTGGGGCTTGACCTGAGAGGCGGCGTTCATTTTCTACTTGAGGTCGATATGAATGCTGTTACTGCAATGGCCATGGATCGTTATTACAATGAACTAAGAGCCACTCTTCGTAAAGATAAACTGTATAAAAAAATTCGTAAAGATGAGGAAATTCTTTTAGTTAGCTTTAAAACTGTAGAACTTAAAAATGAAGCTAAGAAAGTTATAAAAAAAGATTTACCTGATTTGATTATTGCAGAAGGCAGTGAGCAAGAATTAGAACTAGGGCTTGAAATTTCTTCTAGTGCTCAATCAGCCGCAAAGCTTAGTGCACTTAAACAAAATATAACAACCCTGAGAAACCGTGTTAATGAGTTAGGTGTTGCTGAACCAATCATTCAACAACAAGGCACAGAGAGAATCGTTGTTCAATTGCCGGGTGTTCAAGACACTGCAAGAGCCAAAGAAATCTTAGGTGCAGTTGCGACTATTGAATTCAGAATGGTCGATGAAAAAAATGATGTCCAAACCGCAATTCAGTCAGGGAAAACGCCAACTGGATCAAATATATATAAATTTAAAGATGGTCGACCTTTACTCTTAAAAACAAATGTTATAACGACTGGAGAAAATATAGTTGATGCCTCATCAAGTATGGATGAAAACAACCAGCCAAGTGTTAGCATAGTTCTGGATAGTTCTGGCGGAAGGTCGATGTTAGATACTACCAAGGAGTTTTTAGGCTACAGAATGGCAGTAGTGTTTATTGAAAACAAAGTTGAAACAGTATTGGAGGATGGCATCGCTGTTAAAAAGCGAAGCAAAACTCAGGATATTATTAATGCTGCGACTATACAAGGAACCTTTTCCAACCGCTTTCAAATTACTGGCTTAGATAGCTCTAGAGAAGCAACAAATCTTGCTCTTCTTTTGAGGGCTGGCTCACTTTCAGCGCCTGTTGAAATTATTGAAGAGCGAACAATTGGTCCAAGTCTAGGTGCGGACAACATTCAAAAAGGCCTTATTTCTGTTCTGGTTGGTTTTGCTTTGGTTCTAGTTTTCATGGCATGGCGTTATCGCGTTTTTGGCCTTGTTGCAAACCTAGCATTAACGATTAACTTGATTACAATAGTGTCTATCCTGTCATTAATTCAAGCGACCCTTACTTTGCCTGGTATAGCCGGAATCGTTTTGACTGTTGGTATGGCTGTGGATGCAAACGTATTAATATTTGAGCGTGTAAAAGAGGAATTGAAGGCTACAAAAAATATCCAAAAGGCAATTTCTGCTGGCTATGAAAAGGCACTACTAACAATTGCTGATGCAAACATCACAACACTAATTGCATCCATAGTGTTATTTAGTTTTGGTACTGGAGCAATTAAAGGTTTTGCTGTAACCCTATCGATTGGAATTATTACATCGATGTTTACTGCCATTGTGGTTTCTAGAGCAGTGATAAATGTTATTTATGGCGGCAAAAAAATTGAGGAGCTGGCAATATGAGTCTCAGATCATTAAATATTCCTGTGATTGACTTTGTTGGCAAGCGAAAGTATGCAATGATTTTTTCTGCAATCTTATTAATTGCTTCTATTGCATCAATAAGCTTTCAAGGCCTGAAGTTTGGAATTGACTTTACAGGTGGAACATTGATAGAGTTAGGCTATGAAAAAACAGCCGACCTTGAAAATATCCGATTAAAACTTTCAGAGGGTGATTTTAAGGGGGCTAATGTTCAATATTTTGGTTCAGATACTGAAGTATTGATTCAACTTGAACCACAGAAAGTTTCAAGCGCTAAGCTTAGTTCTTCCATCATTAGAATGCTTGGTGATGGTATCGATGTGAGAAGGGTCGAGTTTGTGGGACCCAAAGTTGGCGAAGAATTAACGAACGACGGTGGCCTCGCAATGCTCTACGCGCTTATAGGTATCCTGATTTATGTTGCATTTAGATTTGAATATCGATTTGCCCTAGGTTCTATTGCGGCTCTTGTTCACGATGTGATAATTACGCTAGGTATTTTTTCAATTTTACAAATTGAATTTGACTTGACTGTTTTGGCAGCAATTCTTGCTGTAATTGGCTACTCTCTTAACGATACTATTGTTGTTTTCGATAGAATTAGAGAAAATTTTCTCTCTACGCGTCAAGTTGAAGCTGAGCCTATAATTAATGAAGCCCTTAATCAAACGCTATCGCGCACATTGATGACTTCACTGACGACTTTGCTGGTTCTTCTGGCATTATTTTATTTAGGCGGTGAAGTAATCCATAGTTTTGCTGGTGCATTATTGATTGGCGTCATCATTGGTACTTATTCATCAATATATGTTGCAAGTTCAATGATCCTGGCAATGGGAATTTCAAAGGAAGATATGCTTCCTTCAGAAAAAGAGAAAAAAGAGATCGACGCTAGACCTTAATTAGCTAGACCCACTAAACTTTTCAAAAACTAGGCACGCATTTGTCCCACCAAAGCCAAAGCTGTTTGAAAGTATTCGGTTCAGTTTTATATTTTTGGTCTCTCTTACGATTGGCATTCCAGTTGCTTCATCGTCAAGGTTTTCAATATTAACCGACTCGGCAACAAAGTCATTTTGAAGCATTAAGAGTGAGTAGATTGATTCGTTTACACCAGCTGCGCCTAAGGCATGGCCTGATAAGGATTTTGTAGAGCCAATAAGTGGGATTGCGCTATCACCAAACACTTCTTTAATTGCACCCAGCTCTTTAACGTCTCCGACAGGGGTCGATGTTCCATGAGCATTAATATAATCAATTGAACCTTTAATGCCATCAATTGCTATTTCCATACATCTTTTTGCACCTTCACCAGATGGCGCTACCATGTCATAACCATCGGAGGTTGCACCATAGCCAACAAGTTCAGCAATGATATTTGCTCCTCGTGCTTGTGCATGATCTAAGGATTCAAGTACAAGGGCGCCTCCACCACCAGAAATGACAAATCCATCACGATCAGCGTCAAATGCCCTTGAAGCCTTATCAGGACAGTCATTATATTTTGAAGAAAGAGCACCCATGGCGTCAAACAGCATAGTCAGAGACCAGTCTAGCTCTTCTCCACCGCCTGCAAAAACAACATCTTGTTTTCCAAGTTGAATTTGTTCCATCGCATTACCAATGCAGTGAGCGCTGGTTGAACAAGCTGAACTGATTGAGTAATTAATTCCTTTGATCTTAAATAAAGTTGATAGGCATGCAGATGTTGTAGAGCCCATAGTCCTTGGAACACGATAAGGTCCAACTCTTTTAATGCCTCTGTCTCTTAAAATGTCAGCCGACTCAACGATATTTTGATTTGAAGCACCCCCAGAACCCATAATTAAACCAGTTCTCTCGTGTGAGATCATGTCCTGGCTCAGGCCAGATTCTTTGATGGCTTCGTCAAGTGCTATGGCGTTATATATAGCGGCATCAGCCATAAAGCGAAGCATTTTTCGATCTATTACATCACTTGTATCAATTTCAGGAATAGAGCCATGCACATGTGATCTTAGGCCCATTTCAGAATATTTATCACTAAACTCAATTCCAGATTTTGTTGACTTAAGGGACTCTAAAACTTCAGACTTATTAGCACCTAAGCTGCTAACAATACCCATACCAGTGACAACAACTCTATTCATCAGAATGCTGAAGTATCAGTGAACAAGCCAACCTTTAGATTTGTTGCCTCATAAATAGTTTTCCCATCGACTTCCATCGTAGCGTCAGCGATACCCATATATAGTTTTCTTGCAATAACGCGAGAAAGGTTTACGTTATAGGTTACTTTTTTACTTGTAGGTAGCACTTGACCTGTAAATTTAATTTGCCCAGACCCAAGTGCGCGTCCTCTTCCAGGCCCCCCTAACCATCCCAAATAAAACCCAACCAATTGCCACATTGCATCAACACCAAGGCAACCAGGCATGACCGGATCTTCGTTAAAGTGGCAGTCAAAAAACCATAAATCTTTATTAATATCCAGTTCAGCAGTCATACCTCCTTTGCCATAATCGCCGCCATTTTCACTAATCTCAGTAATACGATCAAACATTAGCATTGGTGGCTGAGGGAGTTGAGCATTTCCAGGTCCAAACAATTCTCCCTTGCCACAAAGGATTAAGTCTTCATAAGAATAGCTATTTTGTTTCATAGAATTTGAAATACCATCTTTTCAATGAATTTTAACATAGTTAAATTACGCTTAAAATTCAACTTAAGGCCTCAGATCAGCAATAATATCTTCAACGTTTTCCAGTCCAACTGAGATACGAATTAGGTTTTCAGTGATATGCGTTTGTTTTTTCTCTTCATCAGTAAGCCGAACATGAGTAGTCGATGAAGGGTGGGTAATAGTGGTTTTAGCGTCACCTAGGTTTGCGGTAATCGAAATCATTTTGGTATTGTTAATGAGTCTAAACGCCTCTTTTCTACCGCCCTTGACCTGAAACGAGACAATACCGCCAAAACCTGACTGCTGCTTTGAAGCAACCTCATGATGCGGATGGTTATTCAGGCCGACGTAGTGAACTTTCTCAACAAATGTTTGACTCTCTAACCAACTTGCAAGTGTCATAGCGCTTTCACAATGTGCTCTCATTCTAAGATTAAGTGTTTCAAGCCCTTTGAGAACAATCCAAGCGTTGAAGGGACTTAAGGTGGGTCCAGTGCTTCTCGTAAAAGAACTAATATCATCAATAATTGTGCCTTTGCCTGCAACCGCACCAGCAAGGCATCTCCCCTGACCATCAATATATTTTGTTGCTGAATGAATGACTAGATCTGCGCCTAAAGACAAAGGTGTTTGAAGGGCTGGAGACATAATACAATTATCAACTGCCAAAACAATATTATTCTTTTTCGAAATAGCCGAGAGTTTTTCAATGTCTACCACTTCACCTAATGGGTTTGATGGTGTCTCTAAGAGAAATAATTTAGTATTTTTTTGAACACTTGACGACCAAGCATCAAGGTTTGGCAGGTCAACAAAGGTGACTTTGATTCCAAATTTTTCAATAATATCATTCAGTAGAACAATGGTCGTCCCAAACATACATCGTGAAGCCACCATGTGTTCACCCGGCCTAAGTGTCGTCATAATAGTTGCAAAAATAGCTGACATGCCGGTTGCTGTAGCTTGGCATTTCTCAGCAACCTCTAAGGCAGCTAATTTGTTTTGGAAGGCATCAACTGTTGGATTTGTGAATCTAGAATAAACGTTGCCTTCTTCCTTTTTATCGAATCGTTTTGCAGCCTCTTCGGCACTATTAAATCTGTAGCTTGAGGTTAAAAATATTGCAGCTGAGTGCTCTTGTTCATTCGTGGGCTCATGTCCTTCACGAACTGATTTTGTTTGAAAGCTCTTTTTTGTCATGATTTTGTCGGTTTAGTCAGCATCATTGTAGATTAATTCTGAGCTTTCGTTAGTTATATTGCTCTCTTTTGCATTGTCAGATCTAATTGCTTCAAGATTATCTAGGTAAGGTTTGTCAATGTCATTAGTCAGATAATTTCCATCAAAGCACGAACAATCAAAAGATTTGATATTTGGATTTCCCTGTTGAACAGACCATATTAAGTCATCAAGATTTTGATAAATTAGTTTATCGGCTCCAATTACTTTGCAAATTTCATCAGTTGTCTTTTCATGCGCAATAAACTCATTTTTGCTTGCCATATCAATGCCATATACGTTAGGGTATCGAACAGGAGGGGCGGCTGATGCGAAGAAAACTTTTTTTGCGCCTGCGACTCTTGCCATCTGAACAATTTCTTTGCTGGTTGTGCCACGCACAATTGAGTCATCGACTAGAAGAACATTCTTATCTTTAAATTCTAGTTCAATGGCGCTCAATTTTTGGCGCACTGATTTCTTTCTTTGTTTCTGTCCAGGCATAATAAAAGTCCTGGCAATGTATCGATTTTTTATAAAGCCTTCTCGATACTTTACATCTAGCTCATTAGCCAATTGAAGTGCAGCTGTTCTCGACGTATCAGGCACCGGCATAACAACATCGATCTTTTCCTTAGACCACTGAGATTTGATTTTATCAGCCAATTTTTCACCCATTCTTAGTCTTGATTTATAAACTGAAATATTGTCAATAATAGAGTCAGGCCTAGCAAAGTAGACAAATTCAAAAATACAAGGAGAGAGCTTTGAGTTTTCTGAACACTGATGAGAGTGGACTTGACCTTTGCGGTCAATTACAACTGTTTCGCCGGGCTCAACATCACGTGTAATCTTATAACCGAGAGCTGTTAAAGCAACACTTTCTGAGGTCAACATATATTTGGTGCCTTCTTTCGTTGTTCTTTCACCAAGAATCAATGGCCGGATTCCATTTGGATCTCTAAATCCAAAAATTCCGTAGCCCGGAATCATTCCAATGGCTGCATATGCCCCCTTTACTCTTTGATGGAGCTTGGTTACTGCTTTAAAAATATCCTTTTCATTGATTCTGTGTTTTTGTTCCTCAGCGATCTCACTGGCCAATATATTGAGTAGAATTTCAGAATCTGAGTTGGTATTAATATGTCGAAGGTCTTGTTCGAATATTTCTTGGCCGAGCACCTCTGCGTTAGTTAAGTTGCCGTTGTGAGCAAATGCAATTCCATAGGGTGAGTTCACATAAAAAGGTTGCGCCTCAGCCTCTGAAGAACTCCCAGCAGTTGGGTAGCGTATATGTCCAATACCCATGTCACCAATTAGCTTCTCCATGTGCTTCGTTCTGAATACATTTCGGACAAGGCCATTTCCCTTTCGCATATAAAAACGACCTTTATTGGCTGTCGTTATTCCAGCGGCATCTTGGCCACGATGCTGAATAATTGTTAATGCGTCATAGATGTAAAGGCCTACATCCTTTTTAGTTGTAGAGAGAATTCCAATAATTCCGCACATAGATTATTCCTTTATAATTTCACTTTCAGTAAACTCAACAACAACATCCCCAGGCTCAAGCTCTACAAAAATGAGGTACTTGGACAGGACCGGCTTAACGTCAACAGACCAGTCTTGGAATGTTCTTAATGCGCCGCTCGTTTCTACCCAAGCGTGGTTTTGTGTAACCCAACTCATGTTTTGCAAGATAAGAACAACAATAAGAACAGACGTGGCACCTATAAATAGACCTAGAATAGCTCCAAAAAACTTATTCTTTAGGCTGTCAACATTTCTAGCATTAATGAGAGTGTCTAAAGAACTTAATGTCCTTAATATACCCTCATATAGTGGTGCCATAATAGAAGGATTTTCTGTATCAACTTTAATATTAAGAAGTTTTGATAAAGCAAATAATCCAATCATTAAAATTGCATAAACTAGGACAAAAGATACAAAACTTCTGAGCGACTCGTTAGTAATTATTGATTTAATTGTTTCAAGGTCTGAAAATGCTCCTAAAAAGTTAAAGCTAACTATCGCAACGATTACAAAGATAACTGTATTGGCAAAGGGCCTGTTGAGATCATTAGGATTTTGGTTATTTGCTGAAGCATTTGCGATTCTATATAGGCCTTTTTTAATGAACCAAGCGCTGAGAAATATTCCTCCAAAGGAGAGTGCATAGGCCGATTGATTTTCAGAATTTATCCAGCTACTTAGAAAGGTTTTAGCAAACGGTTCATAGTAAAGCCACGCTAAAATGATTGCAATAATCACAAATACAAAGCTGATTACTTCTTTGGCAAGGCCTTGAATAAATCCGCGAACGACAAAAGTGATAAGGATAATGAGGGTGAGCCAATCTGACCAAGCCAATATGCTTATTGCACTCCAAACGTTGTCAAAAAAATTGCCCATGAGCTCCTTGATAGATAGGATTGATTTTACAATAGTTTCTGATGCTTTGTCATTCTCTCCAACGACTAATACTAACTAGAGCTTATTAATAATTATTGAGGCATCAGCGATCGTATAAAAAGAGCCAAATATGACGATTCTTCCAGCGTCTTGATGGGCTAATGACTCTTGAATTGCACTCTTCATGTCTTTGCAGATCGTTGTTGAGTCAGAGCTCGAAAATTTATTTCTCAATGCCCTTGACTCGATCGCTCTTTCTGATGAAAGGGGGACTAGATACCAATGCTTAATCGCACTGGATGCAAGATCAACCATCTCAATAATATCTTTGTCTATCAGTGCTGAAAAAATAGCGACTGTTTGCATCGGTGATTTAGATAATGTATCTACCAGTGTTTTTACAGCAGCCGGATTATGAGCAACATCAAGAATGATTGTTTTTTCTCCAATCTTAATCTTCTCAAATCGTGCTCTAATTGATGCATTTTTGACGCCTTCGATGATCATCTTCAAAGATACTGGGAACTGTCCTGAAAGACTCTCAACTGCTTTGATTGCAACAGCAGCATTGAGTCTTTGATGGTCACCCTCGAGTCCAATATCATGTTCATAGGTCTTACTAACAAAAGTAATATCGGTGCCAATTTCCTTGGCATATGCCAATAGACTTTGAGGCGGGTCCTGGTCACCACAAATACACGGCCTTGAGCCTCTCATTACACCTGCTTTTTCCCTTCCAATGGCCTCCCTTGTATCCCCTAAATAATCCGTATGATCGATTGCAATGTTTGTGATGACGCTAGCATCACTATCAACTACATTGACAGAGTCAAGCCGGCCGCCCAATCCAACCTCAAGTATCGCAATGTCGACTTCAGCCTTTGCAAAAATAATGAAGGCTGTAAGAGTTGAAAATTCGAAGTAGGTTAACTTGATGTCTTCTCTTTTAGACTCAATGAGTTCAAAAGCGTTGATTATGACTTCATCCGATACATCTTCACCATCAATGGCATAGCGTTCGTTGTATTTCAATAGGTGGGGCGAAGTAGAGCGCCCTACTTTGTATGTCGATTGTTGGTAAATACTATCAATAAAAGAAACTGTGGAACCTTTTCCATTAGTGCCTGCAACCGTAATAACCCTGAAAGGGACGCCACTTGGAAAAAGTTTTTCATAGACCAACTGGACCCTATCAAGCCCTAATACAATGGTCTCCTCCATGAGGGTTTCTTGCCAGGTCAACCAGTCATCTAGCGTTTTTTTACTTGTCATTATGAAAAATTGATTACTCAGTTTTGAAATAGGGGGTTATTTATCTTCCCAAAATTCTCCCTCGATGGTGTCATCTTTGTTTGGTTTTTTTTCACTGCCTGAGGATCTATTAATGAAGACTGAGTTTCTTTGCTTGAAAACGCGCTCAGCATTTTTCTCAAGAAAATGATTAATGAAGTAACTCCTACTCCAAGGCATTAGACCCAGAAGCCCGAGTGCATCAGTCAGAAAACCAGGTGTTAGTAACAAGATTCCGGAAACTAAAATAACAACACCTTCCATCATCTCGATTGCTGGCGTTCTTCCCTCTGATATGCTTTGTTGGGCTTTAGCCATCGTTGACCAGCCCTGCTGTCTTAAAAGGCTAGACCCAATAAACGCAGTGATTATAACGAGTAGGACTGTTGAGAGGCCGCCAATGGCCTGTCCCACAGAAACAAGCACGTATATTTCAGCGAGCGTAACAACAACAAATATAGGAAATAACATTTAACCTCCTTTTATGTTTGTAAAAAGTAAGTCCCAAACCCCATGGCCTAATCTATGACCGCGATTTTCGAATTTAGTAAGTGGCCTGTCTTTGGGTCTTTCAGAATATATATGGTCGCCCGCAAGGTTTTTAAAGTGAGGATGCATTTCTAGCGTTTCCATGATATGTTCTGCGTAGTTTTCCCAGTCAGTTGCAATATGGACAGTTCCATTCATTTTTAGTTTTCTCGAAAGGAGATCTAAAAAGCTTGTTTGGATAATTCTACGCTTATGGTGTCTCTTTTTGTGCCAAGGATCAGGAAAAAATAATTGGAAGTGCGAAATACTGTCATCAGCGATGTTATCAGTCAGAACCTCTACAGCATCATCTTTAATAATCTTGAGATTGCTGACGTTTTGTTTGCTCGCCTCATTAATAATTCTTCCAACCCCAGCCTCATAGACTTCAACCCCAATAAAATTTTGATTGGGCTGCTTTATTGCCATCTCAAGAAGGCTGTCCCCATTACCGAAGCCGACTTCAAGTGTAATAGCATTTTGCTTGGCAAAAACCTCATCAAAGTTGATGGACTCTTTTTTATTAACATCAATCCCAAAATCACACCATAGGTCATTCAGTCCAAGGGATTGAGCTTTTGAAAGTCTACCTGACCTTTTAACAAAACTCTGAATCTTGCGATGACTTTTTGTTTCACTCATAACTGATAGTCAATGATCAGAGGAGAGTGATCTGAAAAACGCTCTTCCTTATAAATTTCACATGATTTCGCAGTGCCAGCCATATTTGAACTGACGACATGATAATCAAGACGCCAGCCAGTATTATTCAGCCAGGCTTGGCCGCGATTAGACCACCACGTATATTGAAATTCGTCACTGTTAATTTCTCGAAAAGAGTCGATGTAGCCAACCTCATCATAAAGAATATCAAGCCAGGCCCTCTCTTCTGGAAGGAAGCCAGAGTTTTTTTGATTGGAGCGCCAATTCTTTAGATCGATTTTTTTATGCGCGATGTTCCAATCCCCACAAAAAATATATTTACGATTATTTTTTTCGAGTTCACGCAAATGGGGCAAAAAACGCTCATAAATAAACTCCATTTTGAGGGCTTGCCTCTCCTCCTTGGATGATCCGGAGGGGAGGTATATTGATAGAACGCTCAAGTCACCAAAATCTGCCTGAATAATCCTTCCCTCAGAGTTCATGTCTTTCCACGGACTATAAGATATTTTGTCAGGCTTGGATTTGCAATACAGGCCAGTCCCGCTGTAACCTTTTCGCTCTGCGCTGTGATAATACGTGTGCATCTCTGAGGGGTAAAAGCGCTCATCAAGCTGATCTTCCTGCGCTTTAATCTCTTGCAGACAGACAACATCAGCATCCTGTTTTTTAAGCCAATCAAAGAAACCTTTTCTCTCAGCAGCCCTTATTCCATTAACATTAATTGTTATAATTCTCATATAGCTCATTTTAATTGTTTAGGAATATTGGATGGAACAGTATCAAAAGGATTTTGTTGATTTTACTCTCGAGACCGGAGTTCTTAAATTTGGTGAATTTACACTCAAATCAGGCAGAATTAGCCCTTATTTCTTTAATGCAGGGCTCTTTAATAAGGGCATTCATTTATCTCAGTTAGGAAAATTTTATGCGCAAGCGATTGAGGCGAGCGGACTAAAGTTTGACGTTTTGTTTGGTCCAGCCTATAAAGGAATTCCACTGGCCACTGCTGCATCCATTGCGCTAAATGATAGCTTCAATCGTAATGTTCCATACAGCTTCAATCGAAAAGAGGCAAAGGATCATGGCGAGGGCGGAAGCATCGTTGGCCACCCCTTAGAAGGGGACATTTTGATTATAGATGACGTCATCACTGCGGGCACTGCGATTCGAGAGGCTCAAGACATTATCCAAAGTTGTGAGGCAAATACGAAAGGTGTTATTGTTGCACTGGATAGACAAGAAAAAGGGAAGGGCGACCTTTCAGCCATACAAGAGGTTGAACAGATTTTTGGAGTTACGGTTTTGAGTATCATCAATCTGTCACACATCATTGACTATTTGAGGGCAAGCGATGATACAAAAATTCTATCTAAAATTGAGAGCTACAGATCGCAATACGGAATTAGTTAAGTTATCGCTCAGTTGATAACTGGCTCGACAATAAAAGTAGATGAATCGACACCAACAATTTTTACGGTTTGCCCAACACTGAGCTCTGAACCCTTCGCGAACCACAGAGATTTTCCAATCTGAATTTTGATGATGCCATCCTCTATCGAGCTGACTTTGCATTCTTTGCCGATGTAGGTCTTGGCCTTCTCGTTTAATTCGTCGTCAACGGTTTTAACTGGGTAGTATTTTTTTGAAAGGTATGTTGCGGCAACTGCGATAACAATAAAGGCCAACAGCTGTTTGAGTCCGTCGACACTAGGCGTCAGATAAAAAATAATACTCACCGTGATAGCTGAGGCACCAATCCAAAGAAGAAAGGTTGTCCATAAGAAGAGTTCAATGATGATCATGGCAAGGCCCAGAGTCAGCCAATGCATAAAATTTAAATTATCGAATATTAGGTCCATGCCGCTAATTTTATATTTTTTATATTAAGTCATTAAATTTTTCTTTATTTTTTCATAATTTTGGTTCATAATGCGACGAGGAGAGTAGATATGAGTGTAGACAATAAAGTGTTAGTAGATCAATTCCGAAAGGACGGCTATATTTTTTTTGAAAATGCGCTTACAAGCGATCAGTTGACTTCATTGAACGCTGAGCTCGCTAGATGGGTCGATGAGAGTAGAAAGCATAGTCAACCGTTCGGAAAGATTAAAGATGGAAGGCCTCGATTTGATCTTGAGCCTACGACCCATTCTGCTCAAAATCCTGCGGTAAGAAGGATTACTTCACCTGCAGAAATTTCTGATGTATGTCTTGACGTGGTTAAAGATAACAAGGCTTTGGATCTGGTTGTTGAGATCTTTGGCCCAAATATTACACATCTTGGCAATAAAATAAATCTAAAGCTGCCAGGCGCTGGAACTGAAGTCAAGTTTCATCAAGACTTCCCTTTTGAGCCCCATTCCAACGAAGATATTATGACAGTGCTGTATTTTTTAGATGACGTGACCCTAGATAACGGACCGCTAGAGGTGGTTCCAGGGACACATATTGGTCCGCTCCATTCGCACTGGCAGGACGGCGTGTTTACAGGTGCAGTGGACGACAAGGTCATGGAATCAAATAGGGGGAAGGCTGTAAGCTGTCTCGGTAAGGCCGGCTCAGCATGCCTTATGCACTCAAAATTGTTGCATGGTTCAGCATCAAACCGCTCTTCACTGCCAAGGTCTCTATTCATCATTACTTACAAAGCCGAGGATGCAGTAGCGCTCTCACCAAACCACCTTCCAAGTGATCTTGTTGGGATGGTTGTTAGAGGCAAAGAGACAGGCACTGTTAGGTGTTCAAGTTACAGTGTTGAGTTGCCAGAGTACCCAAAAGAAGCCTCATTTTTTGGGCAGCAATCCAAGAGTAAAAATATTGCAATGTAGCTTTTTAAGTATAACTTTTATGGCTTTACTCTAGCAAGGGGGTCCAGGATCGATTTAATAAAAAAAATTTCTATTATCGATGATGAACTGGTCATAGACTGGCAGGACGGAAATAAAAGCTCGCTTTACAGTCTCTGGTTAAGGGACCACTGCCAGATGCCCGAATCAAGAAACTTAGATAACGGACAAAGACTATTCAGCGTTAAGGATTTACCCTCTAGAGTATTGATTGAAGAGGCACATAAGGATCGTGAGGGTAATGTTCACGTTTTGTTTCAGCCCGAGAACCACTCATCAATCTTTTCTCAGAAGTGGCTCAGAGAAAACTGCTATGAACTCAACAGTCATTTCGAGGACAGGAGCGAGCGGAAAAAAAAGTTATGGCAAAAAGGCAGCTTTGAGAGTGGACTTCCCTTTATCAACTATGACTCGATGCGTAGTGATGATGCTTCCAAGGTTTTAGCGCTTAGATCCCTTAGGGAGTCTGGTTTCTTTGTTTTAAATGACGTTCCAACCCAAGACGCCCAAGTGCTGAAAGTGATTGATGAGTTGGGGTTCACTAGAGAGACAAACTATGGGGCTTTGTTTGAGGTGAGGACAGAGGTCAACCCAAATAACCTTGCCTTTACTAATCTGGGGCTTGGCTCACACACTGATAACCCTTACAGGGATCCTGTCCCAACCGTCCAATTACTGCATTGTCTTGAGAGCTCTACAGAGGGCGGAGAGTCAATTTTGGTTGATGGATTTAAGGCCGCATCAATTCTTCGAGAAGAGAACGAAGAGAACTTTCAATCCTTAACAAATACTTGGATTAATTATCGCTTTTCTGACAGTAAAACTGACCTTCGTTCAAGGGTACCGATGATTGAGTTAAATGATAATAATGAAATTATCAAGGTTCGATATAACAACCGTTCAATCGATACGATCAATGTACCTAAAGATAAAATGAGGTCTTTTTATAAGGCCTATCGTCACTGGAGTGAAGTCATTGAAAGAGAGGAGCTAAAAGTTCAATTTAAGCTTTCTGAGGGCGATTTAATATTGTTTGATAACACTCGAGTGATGCACGCTAGAACAGAATTTTCACAATCTGGAAAGCGTCATTTGCAGGGCGCCTATTCAGATCTAGATGGCCTTTATAGTCTTCTCAACAGATTAGAAATGAAAAACAATAATGACTAATGCCCCAGAAAATATTGTAGACCTTATTGAAGACATTTTTCTTAGACGTGGCGCCGAATCGTACTTAGGTGAACAGGTTACGATGGCGCAACATATGCTTCAGGCTGCTCAGTGTGCTGAAGAAGCGGGCGCTGATAATAGTCAAATAGTGGCGGCCCTTCTTCATGACATTGGGCATTACAAAAATGAAATTCCAGAGTCATCATTATCTAAAGGCATTAATAATTTTCATGAGGAGGCAGGCGCAAACTTTCTTGAAGATTATTTTCCAACATCTGTCGTTGAACCGATTCGACAGCATGTTGCTGCAAAACGCTATTTATGTGCTGTTGATTCAAATTACTTTAACCTTCTTTCTTCTGCATCGGTGCATACTCTTAATCTTCAAGGCGGCGCAATGAGTGACAAAGAAGTCAAAGAATTTGAAAAAAATGAATATTTGGAACAGTGCATAAATTTAAGATATTGGGATGATCAAGGTAAAAATCCAGAAAAGAATTGTCCTTCGTTTTCATACTATCGAGCATTAATTGATTCTTTAGTGAAAAGCTAATAACTTCTGTGTGGGCTTTAACTCGTTAGATTAAGCGCTGAGGTATATAATATGCCAAAGCGCATAATTGCATAAAGTGTAGAAAATATTAAATATTTTTTACAGTAAAGGATTTAACCCATGAGCGATAAAAAATTATTAATTATTAATGGTCCTGGACTATCAGATTTAAGTAATTATAGTGAGTTAGGCTATGATGACTTGTCATTAGATACTCTGAAACAAAAATGCATAGATGCTTGTGATAGGTTAGGTCTGGAAGTGGATTTTCGTCAAAATGATGATGAGCCTGAGTTGTTGAGTGATTTAATCAACGAAGTTATCAATTTTGATGCTTTCATAATTAATCCAGCCGGACTCTCAAATTCATCTTCTATAGATTACGATGCTTTTAGTGCAGTAATTACTAAAATTAGCAATCAAAGTAAGCCAGTTATTGAAGTTCGTATAGAAAATATCTTCAAGCAGAGTGACAGTAAACCTCTGCAAGGAGCTGAGAACGGATTAGGCTTTATCAGCGGTCTTGGAAAGTATGGTTATGTGCTTGCTATTCAATCAATTAATAAAAAACTAAGCAATTAATAGATGAATATTTACGTAATAAACGGTCCAAACATAAATCTTTTGGGTACACGTGAACCTGAAATTTATGGCAAGGAGACTCTAGCAGATATTGCAATAGATTGCCAAGAAAAAGCATCAATAGATGGGCATGTTGTAAAATTTATGCAGTCTAATTATGAAGGTGAGATTGTTGAATGGATTCAAGATGCCATTATTCAGAAAGTTGATGCAATTGTAATCAATGCTGCTGCCTACACCCATACATCAATAGCGATTCATGACGCATTAAAGTCATATTCAGGATATAAGGTCGAGTTACACATTTCAAATCCACATTTACGTGAATCATTTCGTCATGTTTCTTTTGTTTCTTCAGCGGTTGATGCTGTTGTAGCTGGTCTTGGTGCAGATGGTTATAGCCATGCCATTGACTTGTTGCCAGAGTTACCCATTCAAATCAATTAAAAAACAAATCTAATAGTAAAACTCTAGAGTTGATACTGAAACATCAGAAATATAGTCTTTGCCATAGGCAACAATACCAATGCTCCTAATTTTTTTAGGATCTAAGACTGAGTCTTTCGACCATTTTCTTTCAAATTTATTAAATGGTAGGTCGATCATTTTCCACTCTGCATCAGCCTTAAAAGTTGTAGCATAATAGTCTGATGGAGACCAGCTCTCATTGGTTCTAATGTGTACATAGTAGGTTTCCCCATTTCCCCTTACATTGAGTCTGACGCCTTGGAGGTTTTTGTCATCTTTTTCAGTGTTTGCAAATGAGACACCAGCGCGCAACTGAATAAAGCCACCATTATTTGCAGTGCTAACGTTTCCAGTGAGTCTTGCATAATACATGTCTCCATCTTGTTCTAGAGCCACTTGACCATCTGAAACACCTCCCATTACTCGGTCACTAACATATTGCCAATATCTACCACTATCTGCATTAAATGGATAGTCGAGAGTCCCTTCATCTGCCGCAGTCTTTGAGCTGAATGCTAGAAATGATAGTGACATTAGAATTAGAGTTATAAGATGATTAAATTTCATAAATAAATATTGAATTTTCAAAGAAATTTTATTATAGGTTTATTTACCATTTCATTAAATTTTTATAGTAAAAAAAGCCGGCTAATGCCGGCTTTTGATTTCTACAATTATGAAGCCAGGATTACAAGTCGTAACCCTTTTCTCCATGACTATCAAGGTCAAGACCTTGAATTTCAGTTTGTGAGTCAACTCTTAATCCAGTTACTAGATCAACTAATTTTAGAATTATGAATGTCGCAAGCGCAGTATAAGCTGCAGTTGCAATTACAGCTGTAAATTGAATTTGTAATTGGTCGCTTATAACAATCGCTTCATGACTCCAGCCACCTTGACCTGAAAAAATTCCAAGCTCTTTTGATGCAAAAAATCCAACCAACATTGTCCCGCATATGCCTCCGACGCCATGGACTGGAAAGACATCAAGCGAGTCATCAATCTTGAATTTTTGTTTAATGATGATGACTGCATTAAAGCAAACAACGCCAGCAATAATTCCAATAACTAAGGCGCCAGCTGGCCCTACAAAGCCAGAGGCTGGAGTAATCGTTCCAAGGCCTGCAACCATTCCGGTAACAGATCCAAGTGCAGTTGGTTTTCCAAACTTAACCCATTCATAGAACATCCAGGTCATTGCGCCAGCAGCAGCTGAGATATGAGTAACTAATATGGCCATTGCAGCGTCACCACCAGCAGAGAGTGCAGAGCCGCCATTAAATCCAAACCATCCTACCCATAGCATTGCAGCACCGGTAATTGTCATTGTCATGTTGTGTGGGGGTATTGGTCTTTTCAGAAACTCTTGTCTTGGTCCAAGAACAATAGCTGCGACCAAAGCAGCAACACCAGCCGTAATATGGACAACTGTTCCACCTGCATAATCAAGCGTGTCGCCAAGCCATCCGCCGCCCCATACCCAGTGAGTAATCGGAGCATAAACGATGAGTAGCCAAATACTACTAAATAATAGCACAGCAGAAAATTTCATTCTCTCTGCATAGCCACCCACGATAAGGGCGGGTGTAATAATTGCAAATGTCATCTGAAACATTGCAAAGAGCGATTCAGGAATTGAGCCACTAGCGCTATCTATAGTTACTTGCGCTAACATAAAGTTTGATAGGTTGCCTATCAATGGATTGTCACCTGAGAATGCAAGACTGTATCCAGCCACAAACCACAAGATACTGACAATTCCAGCAATGGCAAAACATTGCATCAACACCGATAGAATATTATTTGAGCGAACCAGGCCTCCATAGAAAAGTGCCAACCCTGGAAGTGTCATAAACAATACTAGAGCTGTGGATGTCATAATCCAAGCTGTATCAGCACCATTAATCACATCCGCAAAAGCGGTCATTGGCAATAAAGCCAATAGAGTAAATTTTTTCATTGAGCTCTCCTAAAGTGCGTCGTGGTCCGTTTCGCCAGTGCGAATACGAACTACTTTTTCGATGTCGGTGACAAAGATTTTGCCATCACCTTTCTTTCCGGAACGAGCGATATCGCTAATTGTATTAATTAGCAGATCCAAATTCTTATTTGAAATAGCAATTTCAAGTTTGACCTTATGAACAAATTCGACAGTAAATTCTGTTCCACGATAAAGCTCTGTATGGCCTTTTTGCTTGCCAAATCCTTTCACTTCGGTGACTGTCATACCTGGTATGTCAACATCACAAAGCGCTTCTCTAACTTTATCTAGATTTTCTGGTCTTAATATTGCAGTAACTAATTTCAAATCTCTCTCTCAAACTTAAAAAATATCTTCCGTAGACATCTTGGAATAATATCCGACATTGGTTCCTTGGAAGCTACATTGCTAATAGGACAGTTGCATCTTTACAACTATAGGCACATTATAGATTATTTGAATCTTATACATTTTTTTTTGCTTGTTTATTTTTTTGCTTGAAGAAAGTATCCCTAATGGTTATCTAATTCGTTAGCAGCATAGAGTACTTTCGCAAACCTACTGTATTTGTCGTAGGTGCTACCTATTGCTTTTTTTAACCAGTATTTTGCTTGTGATAAGTCCTTATCAACTCCTGAACCAATAAGATAAGCAGTACCAATGTAAAATTGACATTGGGCATAACCCATCTCAGCTGATTTAAGCCACCATTGAGAAGCATCTTCATCGCTTTGAATAATCCAATAACCATCACGCATGTACATGGTGCCAAACTCACACATCGCCTTTGGGTTTCCATCCATTGCTCTTTGACTTATTAAGTAAAGTTCATAATGTGCTTTATCTATGTAACCTTTTTTGGCATAGTTCTCAGCTTTAAAAAGATCAGCCTGAGCAAAAGTGAAGGCAAGTAGTCCAATAACTGATGTGATTAGTTTTTTCCACATGTCCTTATTCTAAATGAGGTTTATGTAGCCTTAATGAAGATTGGAAGTTGTTTATATAAAGAGTAATAGTAGTTTTTTGCATACTTGAATTATAAGTCAGTTTGAACTAAAGTCCAAATTTCGTTTAATTTGAAGGGGTAGTGCAAATATATCTTCGAGAGCACGAGGGCAATTCATTTAACCTTGAAGATCAGAATACAAATAAAATCTAATTTGATTCCAACTAAGGTTGAATTAGGTTGTGAGTGCGGTCTACAAACGATAAGTAATCAATAAATCCTAGCTCATTAATTACACTGGAGAAACAATTTCGTTTGATGTTTGGGAGAGGATGGTTATATAGACAGAAGCTATAACATACCTTCTTTTATAATAAAATTAATTATTTTTTCAAGCCCTATGGATTTTTTCAAGTTTGTAAATACAAATTTTTTCTCCCCTCTCATTTTCTTAGAATCACTTTCCATAATTTCCAAAGAGGCTCCTACGTAGGGTGCCAAATCAATTTTGTTAATAACCAATAAATCTGAACGCGTAATACCTGGCCCGCCTTTTCTTGGTATCTTTTCACCTTCTGCAACATCTATCACATAGATAGTAATATCCGCTAACTCAGGACTAAAAGTAGCTGATAAATTATCGCCGCCACTTTCAACAAAAATAATGTCTAAATCATTAAATTTCAGACTTAAGTCTTCTATTGCAGCAAGATTCATTGAGGCATCTTCTCTAATTGCAGTATGAGGGCAACCGCCAGTTTCTACGCCAATGATGCGGTCTGCCTCCAAAGCATTACTTGCTGTTAAAAACATTGCATCCTCTTGAGTATAAATATCATTCGTTACAACAGCTATTTGATAAGTATCACGCATGGCTTTGCATAATAAATCTAAAAGTGCTGTCTTCCCTGAACCTACTGGACCACCAATCCCAATACGTAGTGGTTGTTTATCACTCACTTTCACCTCCTATGATCTAAAAATTCTTGTGTATTGTGTTTCGTGTAGACTGCTAGCAATTGCCAAAGCTGGCTGAGATCTGCCAATTTCCTCTTCTTTCAATGACATCGATTGCTTAATAATATCTGGCACCAATTCAACTAATCTGTAAAGTAATTGCTGGCCTTGTGTTTGACCCAGAGGGATAATTTTCACTACAGCTGATACTTGATTTTCAAGCCAAGACCAACTATAGCCCAACAGTAATTCACTAATAGGTATTTTCCAATAGTTGCCAATCAACGCTAACCCAGATAAATAATTTGTCCTAATGATATGCGCCCATCCTTCAGTGATAGAATTTTCAAGCTCCTCTATAACTTTAGTTAATGCTCGACCACGATTAATTTCTTCCTGTCTCAATTCACTCGTTTCTCGACATGCTAACAATGTTTGACTCCATTTAATTGCTTCATCTTTGTTATCAGAATCGCATGCATCATAAAGCATTCTTAGTAGGGGTAAGTCCGTATAAACAAATCCACAACAAAGCTGTCCACTGAGCCATTCATAAGAGGTATCCATATCCATTATCCATCTATCCTCAACAGCTTTTTCTATTCCCTGTGAATAACTAAATCCACCAATTGGAAGAGTTGGACTCATCAAACTCATTAACCTTAATAGCTTGAGATGTTTAGTGTTCGTGGTGATGGCCATGACTAGCAGATTGTGAGTTATATGCACCTTTTTCTGGCTGGAAAGGAAGTAGCTCAGAAGTTATTTTGAGTCCAAAGCTTTTTAGCATTTCATCTAGAACATGGTCATGTCTGTAATGTACGCTTTTCAGAGTGATTTGTAACTCGACATGACGATTACCAAGATGATAGCAAGCACGAGCCAACAATAATGAGTCATCTGTGTATATTGATGAAAGTTTTTCTGGGGCAGCTATAATTTGAGCAATAAAACCTTCTTCTGTTTCGAGTAAATCACCATGCTCAAGAATGCTGCCTCTTTTCATAAAAACACCGACATCCTCCCCATTATCAAGACGTGCTCTAAGTCGACTCTTCGTTCTTTGTTCTAGAGTTAGAGTTAACGTTTCATCTATTTTTTTAGATTTAGCAATTTTTTTTATAAATTCTTTCATTTTTAAAATAGGAAATACCTCTGTGCCAAAGGGAGTTCATATGCCGGCTCACAAGTCAACAAAACTCCATCCGCCTTAACCTCATAGGTTTGTGGATCAACTTCAATATTAGGCTGATAATCATTGTGAATCATTGACGATTTCATAACAGTTCTACAATTTTTTACAGACCCTATCAACGATTTAAGTTGGAGTTTTCCAACAATATCATTATTGATACTTGCTTGTGATAAAAATGTCATTCTAGTACTACATTTTGCCGCTCCCAGTGACCCGAACATGTTTCTATAATGAACAGGCTGAGGGGTTGGTATCGAAGCATTAGGATCTCCCATTGGAGATGCAACAATCATGCCGCCTTTAATAATTAAACTAGGCTTTACACCAAAAAATTTAGGTTTCCATAAAACCAAATCCGCTAATTTTCCTACTTCTACTGAGCCCACCTCATGCGATATACCATGTGTTAAAGCAGGATTAATTGTATATTTGGAAACGTATCTCTTAGCTCTAAAGTTATCATGGTCAGAAGCTTCTCCCTTTAAAAGTCCACGCTGATTTTTCATTTTATTGGCTGTCTGCCAAGTCCTAATAATCACTTCACCAACACGACCCATTGCCTGTGAATCTGAAGAAATCATTGAGAATGCGCCTAAGTCGTGCAGAATATCTTCTGCCGCGATTGTTTCTCGTCGAATGCGAGATTCAGCAAAAGCAACGTCTTCTGCTATGGAAGGATCTAAATGGTGACAAACCATCAACATATCTAAATGCTCATCAACTGTATTAATGGTATATGGCCTGGTAGGGTTTGTCGATGATGGAAGTATGTTGTTATATCCGCAAGCCTTGATAATATCTGGGGCATGGCCTCCACCAGCGCCTTCAGTATGGTAAGTATGTATTACGCGATTCTTAAAAGCTGCAATTGTGTCCTCAACAAAACCTGATTCGTTTAATGTATCCGTATGGATCGCAACTTGAATATCATAATTTTCAGCAACTGACAAACAATTGTCTATAGCAGCAGGAGTTGTTCCCCAGTCTTCATGAAGCTTTAATCCCATTGCTCCAGCTAATACTTGTTCATCTAGCGGTGCTGATAAGCTTGCATTTCCCTTACCCATGTAACCTAAATTCATCGGCAATTCGTCTGCTGCCTCTAACATTCGGTGAATGTTCCAGGGTCCAGGAGTGCATGTGGTCGCATTAGTCCCGGCCGAAGGACCTGTTCCGCCACCCAGCATTGTAGTAATGCCTGACATCAAAGCCTCTTCAACTTGTTGTGGACAAATAAAATGAATGTGCGCGTCAATACCACCTGCTGTTAGAATTTGGCCTTCTGCTGCAATGACATCCGTGCCTGCACCAATTGCAATATCCACATTAGACTGCACGTCTGGATTACCTGCTTTCCCTATTGCTTTTATTCGACCATCTTTGATACCAATATCTGCCTTGACAATACCCCAATAATCAAGAATAAGTGCATTAGTAATTACGACGTCTACAACGTCCTTACTGCATAATTGACTTTGCCCCATTCCATCCCGAATAACTTTTCCACCACCAAATTTAACTTCATCGCCATAGGTAGTAAAATCTTTTTCTACCTCTATATAAAGTTCAGTGTCCCCTAAACGAACCCTATCACCAGTTGTAGGTCCGTACATTTCGGCGTATGCTTTTCTTGAAATTTTAGTCATAACTTTCCCATTACTTTAGCATTAAAACCGTAGACAGCTTTTTTTCCATCATACTCCACCAACTCCACTTTGCGTTCTTGTCCGGGTTCAAATCTTACTGCAGTCCCTGAAGGGATATTTAATCTGAAGCCCTTTGTTTTTTCTCTATCGAAAGACAGAGCTGAATTCGTTTCAAAAAAATGATAATGAGAGCCAACTTGAATAGGTCTATCTCCAAGGTTTGCGACTAAAATTCTAATACGATTTCTATTTAAATTGATCTCTATCTCATCAGACATATTGATTAAAACCTCTCCAGGAATAAGCACTTCGTTAAGTTGTTGATTATTTTCTAGAGTCTCTTTGATAGGCTGAATAGGATTATGAATAGTGACAAGTTTGGTGCCATCTGGAAACGTAGCCTCTACCTGAATATCAGAAATCATTGAATCTACTCCTTGCATAACATCATTTGTTGTCAGTAACTGTCTACCATAAGACATTAGTTCTGCTACACTTTTACCGTCACGAGCGCCCTCTAATACAGCCGACGAAATATAAGCGACGGACTCTGGGTAATTTAACTTAACTCCTCTTTCTTTGCGTTCTCGCGCTAATAAGCCTGCAGTAAATAACATTAATTTATCTTTTTCTCGAGGTGTTAAATCCATATGTATTCCCTTAAAAAGTTATGTTGCCCAAATTCTAGGAATCGAGGCTTCTCTATCAAAAACCAATGGCCTTATTGTTTGCCAAACTTCTCTAAAAAAATCTTGAACCAAATGAGTCTTTCTGGCGAGACATCTAATGATAACAATGTCCTCAATCTGGGTTGCTCCAAAAACACAATCATCGTCTAAAAACTGATTAGAACGAATCATATCTAACGCCTCTTTACTAGCATTACTAAAAATAAATGTTCCATACACTGGATACCCTCTGAGACCAACTACATTATCAAGTTCAGATTCATCAATGATTAATTTATCGAGCAAAATGGGTGATTCATCTCGCCACAGCTCAAAACTAAATTCTAAGTTTCCAGTATTAAAAGACTCATTTATTACCGGCCTACCAAGACAATGGATTTCCCAAGCAGCCACTTTTGCATTGCCAAATAAGGAAAATTTTGTAGAAAACTTTGATCTTGCACCAGGAAAAATAATAGTTTCCATTGGTAACCATTCAAGAGAGCTATTGCTATCAATGGAAAAATTTTGATTAATAATAGAACGTTTATGGCCACTACTACGATAAATTTTTGTAGCGCCCGGAGTTGTTATTAAAGCGCTAGAATTAGCATCAGTTTTAATACCAATTGAGAGCTGATCACCACCAACTACGCCTCCTGGTGGATGCAATAAATAAAGATGACACAATCCTTGTTCCGGGTAAAAAGGGCGTTGGATAGCGAGTGGCCCTATGTGCTCTCTTTTTGATAGAAAAGTTTTAGATTGACTTGCAGAAAAGTTTAATTCTAATTTAGCGACCCACCCCTCTTGGTTAGTGTTACTCATAAAACTTGCCTATTATTTAAACAGCAACATCATTTGTTTTCTTTTTGCTTTTTCATCCATAGAGTCACAATAAAAAAAAGAGAAGCAATTATGATTATGACGCTTGCTAAATGGGATATATTTTTTACTTCATGTATGTAGCCAAGGAAGTGGTTATACGAATCATGGGCAAATATTGGTTTTGCAAATAATAAAAATAATAATATGGAAATATTAGATATTCTAATTCTTCTAAACATTTTTATGCTCTCCTCTATACGGTTAAATATTTTTTAATTAACTTATCATCTAATTCCGTCATTAAACCGGAATAGACATTTGAGCCCCTATCAAGTATAGCAAACTTGTCAGTAACTCTTCTAGCGATTGGTAATTTCTGTTCCACTAGAATTACAGTAACTCCTCTATCTGTATTTAATTTTCGAATAATATCACAAATTTCATTAACAACATTTGGCTGTATACCTTCAGTAGGCTCATCTAAAATCAATAACTTTGGATCAATAACCAGCGCTCTACCAATTGCTAACTGTTGCTGTTGTCCACCTGACAAATCTCCACCTCGACGTTTAAGCATGTCTTTCAATACAGGAAAAAGCTCATAAATAAATTCCGGTATCACTTTAGATTTATCCTGTCTTGCGGGCAAACCAATTTTTAAATTTTCTTCAACAGTTAATAGTGGGAAGATTCTTCTTCCTTGAGGAACATAACCAATACCCATTGACGCTCTCCTTTCAGAAGAACTATGAGAGATATCAACACCTTGAAAATGAATAGATCCACTTTTGGCAGGGAGTAGCCCCATCATACATTCAACAAGAGTAGTTTTGCCAACACCATTTCGCCCCATCACTGCGATACAGTCACCTTCAAGCACATTGAGGCTTAAATCTCTGAGTGTGTGGCTTTGACCATAATATTGATTTAATTTATTAATTTCAATCATCCTATTCACCTAAATACACTTCTACAACTTTTGGATCATTCTGAATTTTATTCATATCTCCTTCAGCTAAAACCTTTCCCTGATGTAAGACAGTAATCGGGCTTTGAAGTGACCTTACAAAGTCCATATCATGTTCTACAACAATGATAGTATGCTTATCCTTTAGGGCCATTAGGAGCTCAACGGTTTTATCTATCTCTTGGTGTGTCATTCCAGCAGCAGGCTCATCAATTAGAAGGAGCTGGGCATTTTGCATTAATAACATGCCGATCTCTAACCACTGTTTTTGACCATGAGAAAGTGATCCCGCAAGCTCATTACTCAGTTGCGAAAGATTAATTTTTTTCATAACCACATTTATTGATTCATCTTCTAAGTTATTCGGCTGTGCAAATAATGTTGGAAAAACGCGCTTATCACTATCCATAGCCAATTCTAAGTTTTCATAAACTGTTAAGTTTTCAAAAACTGTAGGTTTTTGAAACTTTCTTCCAACACCGGCTCTTGCAATTTGATCTTCAGAATGAAGCAATAAATTAAAGTTCTGACCAAGCCATGCAGAACCTGAATCAGGACGAGTTTTTCCAGTAATAATGTCCATCATGGTAGTCTTGCCAGCTCCATTTGGACCAATAATACAACGCAACTCATTTTTCATAACGTACAAATTGAGTGCATCAATTGCTTTAAAGCCGTCAAAACTAACTGAAATATCTTCTAAATAAAGAACCACGTTTTTATTTAAATCAACACTTCTTTTAGGTGGCTCTCTTTCAAAGAATTCACGCATTTTTTCAATCATTATTTTGCGCTCCTATGCTTGCTTAGCAATCCTGCAATACCTTTAGGTAAAAGTATCGTCACCACAATAAATAAACCCCCCAGAGCAAATAACCAAATCTCAGGCATGGCGCTTGTAAGAAAAGTTTTAGAGTAGTTTACCAATAAGGCTCCAATGACACCGCCATAAAGAGTATAGCGGCCTCCAATAGCAACCCATACGACTATTTCAATTGAATTAATAGGTGAAAACTCTCCGGGATTAATTATGCCGATTTGAGGTACATATAACGCACCTGCAATACCTGCCAAAACGGCCGAAATTGTAAATATAAATAATTTTACGTTTTCAACGCGATAACCTATAAATCTGACTCTATCTTCAGCGTCTCTAATCGCAACAGCAACTCGCCCTAAACGTGAATTAGTGATTGATCGACTTAATAAATAACCTGCAGCTAGAGCAACTGAAGATGCAACAAATAATCCTGCGCGAGTACTATCAAGTTGTAAACTAAAGCCAAGGATGTCTTTAAAGTCAGTCAAACCATTATTGCCTCCAAAACCCAATTCATTCCTGAAAAATGCTAGCATTAATGCATAAACCATAGCTTGCGTCATAATTGATAGATAAACGCCAGTAACTCTTGAGCGAAAAGCAAACCAGCCAAATATAAAAGCTAATATTCCTGGAATAAGCATCGCCAAAATTACTGCAAACCAAAATTGGTCAAAACCGTACCAAAACCATGGAAGCTCTTTCCAGTCAAGAAAAACCATAAAGTCAGGCAGTATTGGGTCTCCATACACACCTCTATCCCCAATTTGCCTCATAAGATACATTCCCATTGCATAGCCACCTAACGCAAAAAATGCACCATGTCCAAGACTTAAAATACCAAGGTATCCCCAAACTAAGTCAACGGCTACTGCCAATAAGGCATAAGTTAAATATTTACCTAAAATGGTTACTGTATATGAAGAAATATGAAAAGGATTGTCTGAAGGTAGTGTCAAATTAAGTATCGGTACTAATACTGTAACTGCCAACAGAATCGATAAAAATATCTTGCCTCCAGCGTCGTTCCTTAAAGTACGAAAAAGTAACATTAGTTGGCCTCCGCAGATCTTCCTTTTTGAGGAAACAGACCTCTGGGTCTTTTTTGAATAAATAATATAATGAATATTAATATTAAAACTTTAGCCAGAACAGCGCCCACCCAAGGCTCCATAAATTTATTAATGACACCCAAACTAAATCCACTGATTAAAGTGCCCCACAAATTACCAACACCACCAAAAACTACCACCATGAACGAATCAATAATATAAGCTTGACCTAGATTCGGACCAACATTTGTTAATTGCGATAGTGCTACACCAGCAATGCCAGCCACTCCTGACCCTAGTCCAAATGTCATTGCGTCAATCCAATTTGAACGTACCCCCATTGCACGTGCCATGCTTCTATCTTGTGAGACTGCTCGCACTTGCAAACCTAACGATGTTTTCTTCAAAACTATAATTAGCCCAGCAAAAACAATTAAACAAAAAACAAGGATATATAAACGGTTCCAGGTCAATGACAAAATTCCATTTATCTCCCACGCCCCAGACATCCATTCTGGAGTTGCCACAGAGCGATTTAGCGGAGAAAATATGGTGCGAACAATTTGTTGCAATACTAAACTAACACCGAATGTTGCAAGTAACGTCTCCAATGGCCTTCCATAAAGATGGCGAATAATTCCTCTTTCTATTGCTATTCCAACCAAGCCAGAAACTATAAATGCTGCAGGAATTGCTGCAAATATAGATATATCGATATGGTTTGGCATGAGCAATTGAATAACATAAGTGGTGTATGCTCCCAACATAATTAGTTCGCCATGGGCCATATTAATCACACCCATTACCCCAAAAGTAATTGCTAGACCAATTGCTGCAAGGATTAGTACAGAGCCGAAACTTAACCCAAAAAATAAGGTTTCGAGGGTTTTAAATATCTCTATTTTTGAGTCAATTGTTTTTAATGCCTTTTGTGCTTTAAGCTTGACTCCTTCATCTAAATCTTTATCAATTAGCTTCTTTAGTTGAACTTTAACGATAGGCTCCAAATTACCCTCTAGGCTCTCAATTGCCTTAAGACGTTCTGACGGGTTATCGCTATTCAAATTGTAAATACTAATTACAACAATCATAGAATTTTTTACATCTTCGCTTTCCTCTGTTTTGAGTAACAATTGCATTGTGTTAAAGACTTCCTTGCTAATGCTTTTGTAAGTACTCTTTACTGCGGCTAATCGGGTCGATTCATCTGGATGAGTTAAGTCTAACAAGGCAAGACTGGTCTTAATTTTTTTACGAATCTTATTGTTAATTCTAATCTTACTAACCTCACTCTTAGTAAAGATGCCTAAAGGTTTATTGCTAACTAATCCGGTAGTTGTATATTTATTCTTCTCTTTAATGGCAAAAACAACTTTTTTGGTGCTTTTAATTGAATAAATTTTTCCCTCTAATAATGAATTAAGAATAAATTGAGTTTTTGGATCATTCTTTAGTACAATCTCTTCAACAATGTTGAATTTTGCTGAAAAATCTTTAGTTGACAATTGATTTAAAAGTTCTTGAAAATTCTCTTCTTTGGCAAAACTCTGCAAAGGCGAAAAGACTCCCGCTATTAGAAAAAATAGAGAGAAAAAACTTGCAAAATGCTGCCAAGACAGAAAATTTTTGTATTTCATTATTTTGTTAAATGGTTAATGGCGCCACCATTTGATGGCGCCATTTATTTCTTATAATCCAGAATTTAGTAATTCTGGCCAGAACACTTAGCTGTTTTAACGTTGTAGTTTCCACAACCTAATGGACTTCTCCAATCAGATATCAAGTCCTTAGAGCCTGGCAAAAAATCTGACCATGCATCACCGGCAACAAGACCTGATGTTTCCCAAATAATGTCAAATTGACCATCATCTTGGATTTCACCAATCAAGACTGGCTTGGTAATATGATGATTCGGCATCATTGCAGAAACGCCACCTGAAAGATTAGGTGTAGTTATTCCAATAATAGCCTCTTGCACAGCTTCAGGATCTGCTGATCCTGCCTTCTCAACTGCTTTAACCCACATATTAAAACCAATATAGTGTGCTTCCATTGGGTCATTAGTTACCCTCTCATCATCTCCAATAAATGTAGTCCATTTATCAATAAACGCATCATTCACACCTGCATCAACACTCATAAAGTAGTTCCATGCTGCAAGATGTCCAACAAGTGGAGTCGTATCTAAACCAGAAAGCTCCTCTTCACCAACAGAGAATGCAACCACAGGGATATCAGATGCATCAATATCTTGGTTACCTAATTCTTTATAGAAAGGAACGTTTGCATCACCATTAATGGTAGAGACCACAGCGGTCTGCTTGCCCTCTGAACCAAAGGATTTAATGTCAGCTACAATTGTCTGCCAATCTGAATGACCAAAAGGCGTGTAATTAATCATAATATCTGAATCAGAAACACCTTTTGCTTTTAGATAGGCTTTAAGAATTTTATTCGTAGTACGCGGGTAAACATAATCTGTACCTGCAAGGACCCAACGCTCAACACCAATATCATTCATTAAATAATCCACGGCTGGAATAGCCTGTTGGTTTGGAGCAGCGCCTGTATAGAATACATTCTTGGACGACTCTTCGCCTTCATATTGAACGGGATAGAAAAACACACTATTCAGTTCTTCGATTACTGGAAGGACTGACTTTCTTGAAACAGAAGTCCACGAACCAAAAATTGCATCAACGCCGTCTTTTTCAATCAAACCTCGTGCTTTTTCTGCAAATAATGGCCAGTTCGAAGCAGGGTCAACTACTACTGCCTCTAATTGTTTCCCAAGAACACCACCTTTTTTGTTTTGATCTTCAATTAACATTAACATTGTATCTTTTAATGTTGTTTCACTAATTGCCATGGTTCCTGATAATGAGTGAAGAATCCCCACTTTAATTGTATCTGCAGCAAAAGTTGGACCACTTGCCGCAAGCGTCAAACTGGCAACCATTGCAACCCTACTTATATCTTTATATAGTTTCATTTTTTTCTCCGAAAAGATTAATATCGAACAATTCAACATAAATTGTTAAATTGTTATTTAATGAATAAAAAATCGCAACCTCTCTAAAAACTATATAGAGAGATATACGAACGTCTTTATTCTGATTGAACATCCATCGTCGGATGAAAACATAAATGGAAATTTTTCTTTAGGCAAAAAAAAGTTCGCAACCCTTCTAAACTAGAAAGATATACGAACGTCTTTGTTCTAAATGTTCATCCTTCATCGGATGAAAACACAAATGGAAATTTTCCCTTAGGCAAAAAAAAAGTTCGCAACCCTTCTAAACTAGAAAGATATACGAACATCTTTGTTCTGAATGTTCATCCTTCATCGGATGAAAATGTTGAACAGATTATACAAGGCTTATTTCTTTAATAGCTCTTAATTTAAATAAAAACCTACTTACTATCGAAATTTTGTTTGATGTTTAAGGAGTAGGGTTAGCTCGGGGCTTGTATAACAATACGTAATAATCATTCAAATCTCTTTTCGGGCCTATATTCTTCCCACATGTGATTAACAGAACCATCAATAACCCCAACATAATTGACACAAGTCAACTGTTTGTAGTTCACTTTGGAGTACAATCGATTTAAATACTTGCTAATTATGTGGCTTTAAGTTTATGTCAGTCTTTAATCGAAGTAATTACTCTTATTTGTTCTTTGAGTATCCTCTTGGTGTTGAGTCTGACTCCTATGATGTCTCAAATGGGCTCACTAGTGCCGCATCACTCAGTGGAGAGGTCACTTATTCAGCCACTCTGATGGGCGGCTTAGCCTTGCCTGAATGGTTGAGTTTTGATCCTGTCACCCATATTTTTAGCGGTACCCCAACGGTAAGTGATTTGGGCGCCCAGGATATTAAAGTTCTAGCCTCTGATGGCACGAGTCAGCTTGAAGTAGGTTTTTTTGCTACCCTTGTTGGTGATTCTTTTATTAAGGCAAGTGACTTTGAATTGTTGCATGACGTAACCCTTAGTTATTTTAAGAATGACGTTGATACTGGGGTCTCAACCGCAGTATCAGATGGTGCATTTACAATCGATACGTCAGTTGAGTTTGACGCAATAAAACTCTCAAGTACTGCCTACAATGATGATATCAATATCACCGATGCTATCGATATTCTAAGGCATATCGTTGACCTAGAGATAATCACTGCTGGGACCGCAACTTACCATGCGGCTGATGTTGATAATGATGGCAATATCAATATCTCTGATGCCATCGATGTTCTAAGACATATAGTTGACCTCGAATCAATTGATACCTTTGATTTGCTTGACAGTGATGGTAATAGAATCACAGAATTAGACAGCACTACTCCACCAGCACCAAGCTGGACGATTATTGCCAATGGTGATGTTGATCAAAGCGGAAACTTTATTGATGACTTCGTATCCACAGTTGTGACGACTTGGGTTAATAACGTACCTACTCTAAGTGTAACTAGTCTAACTGCTGTAGATGAGAATGACGCACAAGCTGTCGCCGCCTCAGTGTCTGCTAGTGATATAGAAGACGGCTCATTGACAGTGACCTTGAGTGGCAATGGTGCAGACGATAGTAAATTTGAAATTGTCAGTGGCGATTTAAGACTTAAAGATGCTGCCGACTATGAAGCTCAGAGCAGTTATAACCTTCAACTCTCGGTTACCGATGTGTATGGTGACACGGTCTTAAAAAACATCGAGGTTAGTGTTAATGATATCAATGATGCAGCCGTTATCACCGCAGCAGATGGCACTATTGCAGAAGGCACTGCAACACTCTCAGCGACCGCAACACACACGGATGCAGATACTGGAAGCACTGATAATACATTCCTGGCTGTTAGTAGTGTTGCCTCAACTTACGGTACTTACAGTGTGACAGCTGCAGGCGTCTGGACCTATACACTTAATAGTGCTCATGCCACAATTGATGCACTAGGTGATGGAGATAACAAGACTGACACAATAACAGTAACCGCAGAGGATGGCACCACTGAAGATGTCACTATTACCATTACCGGTATCAATGACATACCTACTCTAAGTGTAACTAGTCTAACTGCTGTAGACGAGAATGACGCACAAGCTGTCGCCGCCTCAGTGTCTTCTAGCGATATAGAAGACGGTTCATTGACAGTGACCTTAAGCGGTAATGGTGCAGACGATGACAAGTTCGAGATTGTCAATGGTAATTTACGTATCAAGACCTCTGCTGATTATGAGACTCAGAGCAGTTATCGCCTTCAACTCTCGGTAACAGACTCAGATGGTGTAACAGTATTAAAAAACATTGAGGTTAGTGTTAATAACCTCGCCGAAGACATCTCCGGCTCCGTGGTGGATGGCTATGTTGCCGGTGCTACCATCTTCCAAGATTTAGACAATGACAATGTCTTGGATGCAGGGGAGCCTTCAACCACCACTTCATCCACAGGTGAGTTCACTCTCAGTAATATCGTTGCCTCATCCTCAGCTCCACTGAAGATTATCTCAGGCTTTGATATTGCTACCAACAAGGCTATTGTGACCAGTCTAGGCACGCCATCGAACAGCGCAGCGCAGGTGTTGGTCTCACCCGTATCAACAGTGGCTTCATTGGCCTATATCAAAGATAACACCTTGAACTTTGCTGAATTAAATACTTATGTTAGCTCTGCTACATCACTGGAGCGGGTTGCGACTTATTTTGATGTCTCATCCACCTCACAAAGCAATCTTAATATTTTAAGTGTTGACCCACTTGATAAACTGCGTGACAGCGACAGCACTATTGTCACTGCTGCAAAAGATGTGTTTGAGGCCAATCAACTGGTGATGGCGTTAACACATAGCGTCGAGGCGGTTGGTGCTTATTTAGCCAATGCAATTGATGCAGCAGTGCACACGGAACTGGACAGTCAGAGTATTACGGGCTATGAGGCGCTCGCCTCAGGCGGCATTGATGAGTATAAGAAAATAGCTGCTGACGCTTTAATGGAAGGTGCTGCCAGTCATATTGTCCCCTCTCAAACCCTTAGTTCAACGAATGCGTTCCAAATAAGCAACACTCAAGTAATACTGCGCGACTTTGACCCAGATACGGGTCTTAATATAGAGAACCGCATTCCCTTGGTTAGTGCCGATTCAGCGCTTACACTGGACACAGACAATGCCTTCTTGAATCTTCAAAATTTAAATAATTTAGGAGATGATTCGGGTGAGTTTACCACTCCGACACTGAGTTTTGAGTTGGCAAAATTACCAATTGGCTCTGGCTCTAGCTCGTTTGTATTTAACTTAATTGAGGGCGAGAATGGCTATCGCAACAATGGTGAGAAGCAATTCCAAATGAATTTTAATGTTGGTTGGACATCGGACGGCACAACTGCACAAATAACTGCACCACCACAGACAGTGACTGGTTATTACTATACCCCTGGAGGCACTCGAATTGACTTTGAGATTGATAACTACGATAGTGATATTATCTCAGTCACACAGAGTAAGGATGGTACCTACCCCGTCTCACTGAATATTAATTTAGGAGGTGTGACGCATGGATATGAATTTGGACTAACGAGCACTAGTACTGCTCAAGCAGGAGCAATATACATAGACCTATCAACAACTCTGCCGCTTGTTGATGAGACTGGCGCCACTATTACTTCTATTAACTCAGTTCTGCGGATTGCCGATGACTCTGCATTAACAGTTTTTGTTGCAGATGCTGAGGTGCACGAGGGAGATGCCACCCCAACTGCAGTGGTTTACCTAAACCATGTACATAGCGAAGATGTTACCCTCAGCTATACTCTGAGCTCTATCGGTGCAGATAGTGCAACAGCAGATGTTGACTATAGTGCAAGTACTGGCACTGTAACTATTTTAGCCGGTTACACATCGGCAACGATTGCTCTGCCGATACTCACAGATACATCGCTTGAATCAAGTGAAACCCTGACCCTAACTGCAAACAGCGTATCAGCAGGCACTCTTGTTAACTCAACTGCCAGTATCACGATCCATGACAGCACCAAGACCATCACTAGTAGTGGCGAGTTAAGTAGTTTATCTGCCGATGTAGTCGATTCTATTAATAGTTCAATTACGACTTCACTCGAAGATGCATACAACACCGCTGCCACCAATGCAAGCAAAACTTGGGCGCTCGATAGCACTGTCTTTACTACTGCCGCTAATAATCTAGTGCCGGGTTTAAAAACCATTGTCGATGTCTTTTATGGCATCATCAAAACAGAGATTGACAGCGCCGCTGCAACCAGTGATGTCAGCGCTTTTGCAACCAGCCTAATGGTAGCTAATGCTGCCACCAAGCTATTTGACCCAACGAGCATTATTGGCACCAACATCAATGGCGATGGTTCTTATCCTACTGGTCAGTCGCTAGCGACATTAACTAGCGCTATTGAAGCAGAGTACACTACTTTTAAATCACTCACTAACGATACCATTGGTGATATTTTTGGTGATGACACCGCCACCTACTTTGCCAGTGCTACGGTTGCCATGCTCACTGATGGCAATGACACTGAAACCCTCTCAAGTGCTAGTGAAATCATCGCCACCTTTGATGGTGTCGATACCGTCTATGGAGGGGCAGGTAATGACAAGATGATTGGTGGTAAGGACGTTGATACTCTGTATGGCGGTGACGGCATTGACCATATCTATGGCTTTACTGGTAATGATGTACTTGACGGCGGTGCAGGTGATGACAAAATTGTTGGTGGCCTAGGTGATGATACTATCACTGCAGGTGCTGGTGATGACTATATTATGGCACAAACTGGAGATGACACCATTACCACTGGAAGTGGTAGTGATACTGTACTTGGTGGTTTAGGTAATGATTCTATCACGGTAGATGGTACTGGTAACAAGACGATCAATGGCGGATCCGGAACGGATACATTGGTGATGAATTATGCCAGTTACACACTTGCTGATTTCTCAATCTCGTACAACTCCAGCACCAACACAGTATCTTTTACTGATCCCAATGGCGGTGTGGTAGCGGCATCCAACTTTGAATTATTTACTTTTGGTGGCGTCAGTTACCACTTCATCTATGACGGTTATGATTACAACTCCCAGACACAGATTAATAATGGAGCTTCTAGCGATATCAGTAATGGAGCAAATAATCGTATCTCTCATGCGTTCATATCAAATGATGGCACGAAGGCTTTCTTATATTCTCCATCCGATAGCAGCTACACCAACTACACCATTCCCTCGGCAACTTCTTTCGGCACACCTTCCAGTTTGAATGGTGTTGCCATAACCATTACCGGTTCTTCTGTTAATGACATGATCTCAGATCGTGGTGATGGTGGAATGGGAGCTCTTACCATTAATGCCGGAGCCGGAGACGATCAGGTTGCCATCGGTGGAAACACTAACGATACCGATACCGTTAACTTAGGTTCAGGTGACGATATCGTATACGTGGGTTCAGATTACGCCACCGATAATCTGGATGGTGGAACCGGCACGGATTGGATTGGCTTCTCATGGTCATACGGTTCTAGCAATCTGACCTACACGATCAATTCCGGTAATGCATCCAACTTTGAAAATATAGCGGGTGGTCAAGGAAATGATACGCTCACCGGTGATGCGAACGCCAATGTTATCCTTGGTGGAAAGGGCAATGATACGATTTACGGTAAAGCGGGAAACGACAAACTCTATGGTGGTATCAGTCCAGACTCTTCAGGAAATAACTTAACCAATTCTCTCAACCTGACCGTTGGCCTATATTACAACCAATATTATCAAGGTGCTGGTAACGACAGCTTATATGGCGGAGCAGGAGATGATGAACTTTACGGTTCTGCTCAAGACGACTTACTGGATGGCGGTACTGGAAAAGACTCTCTCTCTGGAGGAGACGGTTCTGACACATTTATAATACGTTCAGGAGATGGAAGTTCGGTAATTGCTAATGCCGATACGGTTACTGATTTCACTGATGGAACTGATGT
>Ga0233429_1000821_pt1 | contig 44195 bp, 40 predicted proteins | sample SI_118_April2016_3_FD_179879 | JGI IMG/M metagenome (GOLD analysis project Ga0233429, IMG submission 179879) | Seawater microbial communities from Saanich Inlet, British Columbia, Canada - SI_118_April2016_135_MG | ecosystem: Environmental > Aquatic > Marine > Inlet | place: Canada: British...
CAGATGAGGAAGCGTATTAACATGAAATCGCAGCACCATGAGGTGTTTGCTTAATATGTTGGAGGCCCGGAAAGTGTCTCTTATTTTTTAAGCGATCTTGTCCGAATTACTTTGACGACTTACAAATCCGATTTTGCTTAGAGCGTTTAAAAGAGTCGTTTTATTTTCTTGACTAATTCTGCAACCTAATCTGATTTCTGCGATGATGTTTGGGGAAAACACAACCTCTAAGTTTATATGATCCCACAGTAATAATCTATATTCTTCTTCATAATCCCACTCACTAGATTTGGTAGTTAGAAGTGTGATTATATCATCTCCATGCCCGCTAAGATCCATGGCTTGAAAAAAATTAATTTTAGGGTAATCATTCTCATATTGAATTTGTCGAAGCCCTATCAACTGTGTCTTGGCCATTGCATATTGGGCGGTCAATAATTTTTTAGTATCAAATCCTACACAAAAGCCGGTATGATTAAATGAATAATGTGCCCACATAAGTAGATTCTCTGGATTTGGTGTGAGAGAACAAATTCCAAAGCGCTTGAGGTTTACCTCATTAGAGTAGTCAGCAGCCTTCACAAAATAGTTTTTATCTGCACGAATTTCGCATAATCGTTTTTCAACAAGTAATGCTCTCTTCATTTTTGTCATGTCGGGGAATCTGCTCTTCATTACTTCCACCGCCCATTTTCTCATAATCCCTTTAGGGTCATCAGAGTATCTAAATTGGAGCGTGGAGTCATATGGATCGTTGAATTTATCAGCAGATGTGAAATATAGAGAAGAATTTCTAATGATGTTCAGATGGTAATTATCTGAATCAAAATACCTGTGCTTGTACAAAATATCCGGTGTATTCTCTGGTTGAGGTTGCATTTCGCCCATTTACTATAAACCATTTACCTTCATCTTGAGTTGTTTCCCTTTGCATATACTGAAGAAAAGATATTCAATTCCATTCTCCGATTGTAACCTCACCAATTCCATGAGCCATCTGGATTCCAGCGCTTTTCCTGAGAATGGATGCCCAAATCTTCAATCCATTCATGTAATAGTACACCTGTATCCTGATAGAAATACCCCATTTTCCTTGACAGCTTGTGCGGTTTGTAACCAAGATCATGTGCTTCTTCTGCGGTCGTTAGCCTAAGGGAATACCAGGCACCTGGATCATAGTCATAGAAATACATAGGTGAATAATAGATTTTGGTACTATCATCAACAAAAACCTGGGCATGATCTGGCATAGATTGCATCGTATCCACCGCAAAGCCTATAAACATGAGCAATACAAAGCCACCAACAAACCCCTTTTTTAGGTGTTTAAAAATCTTTTGCATCTCTACTCCAAGTCCAGAGGATTTTTCTTATATATATAGCGTAATCCTATCAGGTTCCATCCAATTGTGATGAAAATAAAACCACCACGAACATGGTCTTGATAAGGTTGTCATTTATCATTTTTTGAAACTAAAAAATATCCGCTAGATTGAGAATTTCTAGTATTGTGCTGCATGTGCCTCCCGATTATTTCAAGCAATATAGCTATCCTTATTGGGAAAATGAAAAATATTCCAATTTACGAATCCCGTATGTATCCCAAAAAATGCATTTGAATTGGCATTTTCGTTGCCTGGAGAGGTTGGAAAACCCTCGAATGATTACTCCATTCTAAAAATTAAGCAGAGGCGTTTATTTGAAAGCACCAAGTCTCTTAATTGCATATCCGCTAATTGTCGTTTCCGTAAGTATCAGTTGGTTAGAAATACTACTAGGCATAGGAATTTTTTCCGTTCTAAAAATCATTTGTGTAAATGCATCTGCACCCATTAGAACACATTCCTCGTGTATGGATTGTAATAACGAGTCAATTCCAACCTCAGATATTACCCACTTCTTTTGAGCTTTCGGTGGTACGACTATATGAGTATTAATTCCATCTTTCCTTTGAATATCAAGAATTTCTTGAAAATCAAGTAGCTTGGCCTGAGGGGTGTGAGTTAATCTGATTAATCCAACAGATTTGTAATCTCCAGCATATTTGTCAGGAGTAAATAAAAATCCCTGTTCGGTATATTTAGAAAAATCGATCCCAGTAAGATGAATATATTCTGGAAACGCTTCAGGAGCTGGTGTACAGGAAATAATTATGAATAAGCATGTCGAAGCAACACAAGGCTTTATCTTCATTGTTCAGACCCCCTCTGAATAAGTTTAGTTTTAGAAGTTTAAATTAATGTACTCAATATTCAGAGCAATCCTACTAATCCTGATAGCAATTGATTGACCTGGATAATTAAGCTAAGTTCTTGCACAATCATCAAGGGGGTGACTATGCGAATAACAAGACTTTCAATTCCGCTCATTACTGCTATTTTAATGCTTCTTAATAGTTGCTCAGAACCAGCCTCAACAATCGGGTCTGTGCAATTAAGTATTACTCTCAGAAATGTCGGTGAGTTAAGCAAATCCAGCTCTATTAATCTCCAAAGCCTCTTTATTGAGATGAGTAAGGGGATTAATATTATTCATGATACGATCCCGCTAAACGGTAATTCTGAAGTTCTTGTTACTCAAAACTATGTTGATATGTCTGAGGGTGACTGGACGCTTATTGTGGAATCCAGGGATCAGCTCGATGAGGTCATTCACGCTGACTCAACTGAATTTACTGTTATCGCAGATCAAACAGTAGATGTTAGCCTCTCGCTTGTATCAAAATATTCCATGCTTATTGCAAACTTCCTTAATATTGCAGATAACGTAAGCAGGTGTGAGTTGGTTGTAGGTGATTTTATCGTCGCGGATACCACTTTTACTCCCAGAGACGAACTAGACTTCAACTTAAGTTTAGAATATGACTACCTGACAGTTGGTGGGCCATATACCATTAGGCTAAACGCTTATGGAGAATATGAGGAAGTGGAATACCTTTTCTACACAGGTGACACAACGATAACCGTTATGGCTGGAATTGACCAGAGTTACGAGGTTGATCTAGAGTGGGTCGGCCCTTTTGGAGCACTTCGTGGGGAGCTCTTTATTGAAGTTACTATTGGGGCTACAGGATCAATTACCCTGAATGGAAACTTTCCTCTTCCAGGAGATGTAATACGCGATATTGATGGTAACTTGTATCGGACGGTTCAGATTGGTGAACAAGTTTGGATGGCTGAGAACTTGAAAGTGACACACTATCGTGATAGCACTTCAATCACATATGTATCAAGTGATAATGATTGGAGGTATTTGACATCTGAAGCATACTGCCTGTATGAAGTTGGAACTTATGGTGCATTATATAATGGGTACGCAGTAGCTGACAGCAGAAATATTGCACCTCTGGGTTGGCATGTGCCTTCGGATGCTGAATGGAAAGTGCTTGAAATGTATCTGGGAATGAGCCAGAGTGATGCTGATGGGCATGGCGACCGGGGTACGAATGAAGGTAGTAAACTTGCAGGGAATCCTGCTTTGTGGAACGACGGTTCATTAGAAAATGACCCCGAATTTGCCAGCTCTGGTTTTAATGCTCTACCTGGAGGATACCGAAGTGATGGCACTGGCAATTACTATAGTCCGCATGTCAGTGGGAGATTTTGGTCAACACCTGAGGGCGGAGAGGCCAGCGCGTTTTGCCGAGAAATGCTTTACGACCGATCGACTATCAACAGGGAGAGCAATAATCCCAAACACGGGTTTGCTGTTCGTTGTGTGAAGGATTAGGCCATTCGACCCTTTAAAATCAAACTGGAAGCTTGGAATAGAGCCTATCGATGAGAGAATCGTATCACGGAATAGAGTACGAAGGTGAATCCTTCCTAACAATCGAGCAAATCGCCATGATGTTGAGAACTTGGCCTTTTGAAATAAATGTCTATATCGAAAATGGCGAGTTAAAAAGCCAAGTGATAGACAAAAGCACAATGATTTCAGAAGCAAACCTGGAAGCATTCCTTGAGACGCATAGTTTTCCAGCAAGGTGGATCGGTGGGGATGGATATTAAGCACCAATAGCTCACATTTTTCCTCTCGAAGATACATAACCCCTCAAAGTGTTTTCCATTATCATTCCATTCCTCAACAGTTTTACACTTCGCCTCGAATAATTTTGGATAGCATTCTCCATTTAATCCAATAATCATTAAATTTTTATCACTTCTCACCCCTATAAAGGGTAGTGTTTTTCAAACAGGCTCTTGATTAGTTATTGCCAAGTGCCCAGATTCAGACAGCAATCAAATAGGAGAATTGCATGAACACGAAAGGGAATGAAATAGTTATCTGTGAAAATGGACTTGGGATAAGACCGCTAGATGGATCAGAACCTTACTTTCTTTCGAAGGGAAGTCGAGTTAGAATCCATGACAGATTTAGAAGAGGGGGAAATGAAGGGATTGTTACAGGTATTAGGAAGGATTCATTTCCACCATATCTGCCAACAACGATATTAGTCCGTATTGATGGTACAAGAAAAGCAATACGATATAACCTATGTGAGTTCGAACCTCTCGAGAGATTGTCAAACGCTAGAGTCTAGGACCGTATCTATGCAAAATATGAGTGTGTCAAAATAGTGTCAAAGAATATGGCAGGTGATGTCTAGATATGTCTCGAATAGTGTTGATTTAGATACTATAATAATATCGAATATAGATTAGCTAAGTAACTGTAATTAAAGGAGCGGAGAGGGAGGGATTCGAACCCCCGGTACGCATAGCGCACGCTGCATTTCGAGTGCAGTGCATTCAACCAGACTCTGCCACCTCTCCATTTGTCAAAACTAAGGTATTTAACCAGGCACGTTCAGACTCTGCCTGTCCATCGTAGCAACGGAGTGCGTAGATGGGTCACCTCTCCATTTGTCAATCGCTTCAATATAAATAGGGCGCCAGACGCTACAACGCCTAAGGATCCCTGGAGATAATATTACTTACGTGTCGCCCTAAAAAAGCTGTCCAGGATGCCCTTACATTTGTTCTCAAGAATCCCACCAATTATCTCAACCTTATGATTTAAATACTTCCCTGCACAAAGTTGAATAGCCCCGCCACAACCGCCATGTTCATGGTCATCCGCACCAAATACCACCCGCGGAATCCTTGCATTTAAAATAGCACCTGCACACATGGGGCAGGGCTCCAGGGTCACATAAAGCGTGGCATCCTTCAGACGCCAATCCTCCATATGATTGGCCGCTGCTGTGATCGCCAGAATTTCAGCATGTGCTGTAGGATCTTTTAATGATTCTCGCTGATTGTAGCCTTTGCCAATTATCTGATTATTTAAGACAACCACTGCTCCGACTGGAACTTCCTTGTGAGCAAAAGCCTTTTCTGCTTCTCTGAAAGCCTGTTCCATCCAATGTGCATGGGAGTCAGTGCTTAAAAGGGAAATGCCTGGAGTGCCTTGACCCATATCCACATCAATTGTTGTTTAGTGCTGGATTGAAAGGGTGAGCTTTGATCTGTCCGTGTGAAAGTTCATGAAGATCCCATGCGAAAGCATCAGCCTTATCTTTCTTAATCCTCAATCGGATTTTAACACTTTCACCATAATCCTGGTCAAGAAGTCGCGCTTCGTAGGTTTCAATCAGTCGATACACCAGGTTGGCATGTTCAAAATCACATTCACACTCCAATGATACCCGGGGAACAAAGGTCCGCTTCTTCAGTAGAGGCAGCGCTTCATAAACAACTCCGCCATAGGCACGCATCAAACCGCCTTTGCCCAACTTGGTGCCACCAAAATATCGAGTCACAACTGCCAGAACATTGGTCAGGTTCGCACCAACTAAAGTTTGATAAATAGGTTTTCCAGCGGTTCCTGCTGGCTCACCATCATCGCTAACACGCCAGATTTCCTCGTCACCAACGCCTATACGCCAGGCAAAACAATGGTGATTGGCTGTATACTCGCGTTTCTTAACCTCAGTGAGCAATAACGCTACTTCCTCTTCAGTTTTCAGGGGGAAGACATCAGCAATAAATCTGGAAGCTTTTATTTTGGTCTGGTGCTGGCAAGTTCCAATGGGTTGGACCCAACTTATTTCGCTCATTTCAATACCGTAAATTTCCTGGTCATTACCGCATGGGCTGTCTCTATCTGAATAAAATAGAGTCCAGCGGGGCTGGATGCCGGGACTCGTAGATCAATAACCTTCACTCCCTCTGAACGTTGCTGACGCTCAGTATAAATATGTTGTCCAAGGAGATTAAATATATTCAGGTTAACCGTGCCTGGTTGAGCAAGCACAAAACTCAATTGGGGATGATCTATCCTGGGAATACAGGGATTGGGCCAGATGGCTTGAATGACATTTTCCAGGGGTAGCGCATTTCCCTCAAAGGTGAGCTTATATAGAAAATCTGAATCACGATCACCATTAACCATGGGAAAAATCAAATAATCAAGACTGCTCACGCTATCACAAAGTGTCCAAAAATCTCCCACAGCTGATTTGAGAGAAGAGCCATCCTCATAGCTGTGGTTGGTGAGGAAGACCCGCTGATCCACATTTAATTCATCCCCTCGAACATAAAAATCGCCATAACTGGGGATGGTGAACTTGCGAAATGATATTTCAAAAGGAACCATGAAGAAATCGAATTCTGCAGGATAAGTGAGGGGTAATGCATACTCATGGAGCGTTACTTCACTTAGTTGACTGGCATCTGGGTAGTACATATTGCTGACTGCCCTGGAACCTGTAAAGACGTTATAAAGCGCGTATTTCCCTAATGCATCAGATAAACTGGAATTCCAGGAGGATGAACTCAGTACAATATCCAGATTGTCAGTTGCTTCTCGGCCAGATAATTCTTCCCAGATATCCAGCATGATATGTTTTCCACCGGATGTACCATATTCGATATCAAGGATTTGACCGAATAGACCATGACCATAGGAGAAAGTAAACCCATAACTGTCATCGTTGAGGTTTGGGAAATTCAATTGTCCAAAATTGTCAGCGACATAGGCATGATAATCATCGATCTGGGGATAGCACTTTTCTTCCATCCAGGTACTGGAAATTTCGTACCAGTATGCATTGGAGGATACCGGTTCAAAGGGATAAGCATATCTCAGTTGCACCATATGGAAAAATTCATGGGCGATTGTAACACGCAATGCGGCAAGTCCATTTGTAGCATAACTACTCTCTGTGTAATCATTGTCGATGACCAGATAGGTCATTGATGGCGCTGAATTTCCAAAATAGGTCATTCCATAAAAAGACCCATTCCAATTCCTAATATATAGATCCAACTCATCTCCATCTATGCCATCATCAGGGAGAGGAGGTAGGAAACCAAGATTATCCACAAGCACGGTATAGGCTGAGTCAGCTGCCAGGGCAGCTTCCAGAACATAACTGGGTGTACCAGAAATTTCGGCATTCGCTACGGCGTGTGTTCCAGTCCGTGTAAAATGAACTCTGAAATGGCCATCCGGGCTAACAAAGGACTCATCAAGCAGGGATTCATCAAATTGTGGGATATCTCTGTCGCCGCTTCGTGTGACATGTGTTCCAGCATGAGGTATCGTAGCAAAACCGCATTTATGTGCAATACTGCTTTGCGCCAGGGCACCAGAGAACACAAGGATGATTGAGAGGAGATAACGCATCGACTACTTTTTTCGGAATGCGATCCGAATGGGGACACCTTCAAACCCAAACTGCTCGCGGAAGCGATTTTCGATATACCGCTTATAGGCGGTTTTGATCAGATCAGGGTAATTTGTAAAAATGACGATCACAGGTGGTTCAACGGCTACCTGTGAGCAATAGTTCAATTTTATCTCTTTGCCGTGAGGAGACGCCGGTTGTAGCCTTGCTACAGCATCCTCAAGAAACAGATTCAGTTGCCTGGTTTGAATACGTTTTTGCTGTTCCTCGTGAATATTTTTTACCAGATCAACTAATTTGAAAATTCGTCTTCTTTCCATGGTGGAAATGAACTGGATGGGATAGTGCCTTAACTCAAACATGTCATCAACGAGACCTTGTTTGAAATCCCGCATGGTGTTGGTTTCTTTTTTAATAAGATCCCATTTATTGACACCTACGATCAGACCTTTTCCAGCAGAAAGTACTTCTTCCATGACTCTCGCGTCATGGGATACAAAACCTTTCTCAGCATCGATCAAAACAATAACGACATGCGCGCTCTTGATGGCTTGCTGGGTCCTGATGGTACTATAATACTCAATGGAGTCAGTGACCTTGGCTTTTCGTCGCAAGCCTGCGGTATCAATCATTTCATAGGACTGCCCAAAATAATTGAAGCTGGTATTGATGGAGTCTCGAGTTGTACCAGGGATATCTGTGACGATTTGTCGATCGACACCCAAAAGGGCATTTGTCAGGCTCGATTTTCCAGCATTGGGCATACCTACGATAGCAAAACGAATCACATTTTCATCAATGGATTCTTCAATCTGAATTTCACCAAAGGTGGATACGACTTTATCCAGCGCATCACCAATGCTGCGTCCATTCAGGGCACTTACTGGAAATACCTCACCAATCCCTAACTGGTAAAAGACATGAGCCTGGTTTTCGACTGAGGCGTTATCTGCCTTATTGGCCAGCAGAACCAGTGGTTTCTTAGATCTTTTGGCTTTTTTTACAATTTCTTCATCTTCCCAGGTGATGCCCACCACACTATCAACCATGAGCATGATAACATCTGCTTCATCTATGGCTGTAAGCGCCTGTTTCCGGACTTCTTTATCAATGACATCTGCACTACTTGGAATGTATCCGCCAGTATCAACCAGGAAGAAGGAGTGTCCTGCCCAATCAGTTTCCATGGCAACACGGTCACGGGTGACCCCTTCCTGCTCATGAACTATTGAGAGTCGTTTCCCAACAATTCTATTAAAAAGTGTCGATTTGCCAACATTGGGTCGTCCGACGATGGCTACAATGGGTAATCTTAGCTCCATGGGCTTAATATCTCCAACATATCTTCATGGTGGATATACACAGGTACACCCAGTTTCTTTTCAATATCCTCACGCGTATGGTCATCTAGTGTAATTCCATCCTCGCTAAACATGCGATAGGAGAGATAGACAGCATCCGCATTTGATTTCCCCATCAATTGTGTGACCAGGTCTCGGGCCGGTACCAATCCTGTGACTGTGACAGAATCAGCACCTAACCATTCATTCCGGATAGGGACTATTTCATATTCTAGATTCTCGATTGCATCCAGCGTAGGCGTGATGGTTTCCTTCAGAAAGGAATAACCGAGAATCCCGGTGGCAAAAACCAAACGGGTCGGTTTTTTTAAAGTTGAAGGCAACATGGAAATGCTAGCCTTAAAACGGTTTGCAAAATCTCGACATTGACCAACCCCATTCTCCACCATTGAGAAATCACCATAGTAGCTGTCCTCAGGAATAGGCAAATCAGCCAGGATAAAGAATTCATCACTGAGGAGCACAAAATTTTCAAATCCTGGGACCTTGAATTTCTGCTGCTCAATTTCAAACCATTGTATAAATGCTTTGGCCGTTTCTGGTGTATATGAAGTCAGAACAGCCTCATTCTCCCGATATTTTGTCAAACCCACTGGAACAATTGAAATGGATTGAACTCCTGGAGCCATTTTGATCAGATCATTTACGGTCTGGAGCAGTATATCACCATCATTCCAGCCAGGGCACAGTACAATTTGAGTATGTAGCTGAATCCGGTTGCTAGTCAAATATTTAAGTTTCTCTGTGAGTTTGTCATCTTTGCCATAAAGCAGCATTTTACGTCGTGTCTCGGGATCGGTCACATGAACACTTATATAAAGGGGACTAAGTTGCTGCTCAACCACACGTTCTAATTGCTTGGGTCCCATGTTGGTCATGGTGATATAGTGACCATGTAAAAAGCTGAACCGGAAATCACCATCTTTGAAATTCAGGGCTTCTCTTACACCGGGAGGATTTTGGTGGGCAAAGCAGAATACACAATTGTTTGCGCAGGATCTGACTTTCATCGGTTCAACAACAATACCGAGTTCCTCATCCAGGCTTTTAGTAATATTTATTTCTTGAGAAATTCCAGCTCTCAGGATATTTATTTTGAGATCTTCATCGGCTGAATAAAACGCGTAATCTATCTCATCAGATATGCTGCGATCATTTATGGATATCAAATTATCACCGGCCTGGATACCCATGGCTTCAGCTGGTGTTTTAGGAGTAATGGCTACAATATTCATCGCGTGAATATATTCAGTACCTTATGGCGATGAAACGTTTTGATCATCCATCACGAGCTAATTAGAACACAGCAAAGAGCCAGAAATACCAAGCAATTATTTCCCATCAGATAAATATTTCAGCAATCGTTGAATCCCTCATTGTGAACCGGCAGGGAGCGACTAAATTTTCCGCCATGTTGTCGGTATTTATTTTATTGAGGTGATAATATGTCAATCCTTCCCTTTTGCGGGACGATTTATAACCCTGAGAAATTTCCGAATCTATCCGATGTAATTGCCCCTCCCTATGATGTAATCTCTCCAGAAGAAAGACGGTTTTTTCTGTCTCGATCACGTTTTAATAGTGCTCGTCTCATTTTGGGTGATGAAAAGAGTGGTGACTATTTCGAAGATGAATTCTATGAGGGAACTCGGGACCTGATGAAGCAGTGGCATGAAGATGGGTCTTTGTGCAAACGTGAGCAACCCGGACTATTCTTCATGCATCAGTTTTTTACTGGTCCTGATGGAGAACAGCATATCCGCAAGGGCTTCATTGCACTCATGCCCTTAGCTCCTTATGGGGCTGATACAGTAAGGGCTCATGAGAGAACCCATGCGGGGCCTATTAAAGACAGACTTCGATTAACGACAGCTACTAAAACACATTTTTCTCAAATCTTTTTCACTTATCAGGATACAGATAATGTAATCATCAATCTATTGGATGAATCATTGCCCAAAGCGGTGCTTAAACTGGATGGCAGAAACGAAGCCACTGGTGTGGAAAACATCTGTTATTTGATTGAGGATGAGGATGTGATCGCAGAAGTCCAGGAGTTGATGGAAGATAAGCCCGTTTTTATTGCAGATGGACATCATCGCTATGAAACTCATAGTCAATATCAGAAACAGTGTCTGCAGGAAACTGGGTTCTCAGAGATAGATGCGAATTACATCATGGGCTATTTCTCATGTTCTCAGGACAAAGGTTTAAAAGTTTATCCAACACACAGAACGCTGAGAGGGTTGCCGGCGTTTTCATATCAAATCCTTATGGACAAACTATTCGAATATTTTGATGTCCTGAAAATGGATATTGAAGATGTGGAATTAGGACACGACCATCGCACGCTCATTATGGCCAATGTAGAGGGGAAACCGATTGCCCTGAGACTAAAAGATGAAGCATTCAATGATTTTCGTCATCGTCTGGCAGATCCCATTCTAGCAGAGATGGATACGGTTATCCTTGAAGAAATCGTTTTGAAGGGTATTCTCAAACTGACGGATGATGATCTTGAGCATCATCGCTATATCGAGTACCACAGGGATATTGATAGCTACTGGGAGGCTTTGCGTTCGGGGAGTCAAGTTGGATGGATTATGAACTATCCTGACAATAATATTTTATTTGAGATAGGGGGACGAGGTCTTCGACTTCCACAGAAAAGTACCTATTTCTTTCCAAAACTACCCACAGGTATTGTTTTTCGTGAATTGGAGGACTAGTAAGGCATGAAACCAAAATTATTTATTCCGGGACCCACTCATGTGGAACAGGATGTGTTGGATGCACTGGCTCAATATCCTATCGGCCACAGGACATCTGATTATCGCGAGTTACAGTCCAAGGTCGTGTCAGGAATTAAGGAGTGTTTGTATACAAATCAATCCGTTTTGGTTTCTACCAGCTCAGCCACAGGCTTGATGGAAGCTGGTGTCCGTAATCTTAGCAAACGTAAGGTCGCAAACTTTGTTTGTGGAGCTTTTTCAAAGAAACAGGCAGCAATCACCAAAATCTGCGGTCTGGATCAGGATGTATTTGAGGTTGAATGGGGACAGGCGATTACCGCAGAATTTGTTGATAGTGTTCTCGCCAGAGGTGATTATGATCTTGTTACTGTAGTTTTCAATGAGACATCCACCGGTGTAATGAATCCCCTGCAGGAAATAGGTGAAGTTGTTAAAAAATATCCCGATGTACTTCTCATGGTGGATGCTGTGAGCGGTATGATGGGGGCTCCCATAAAGGTCGATGCTTGGGGTGTTGATATGGCTCTGGCAAGTGTGCAAAAAGCCTGGGCTTTGCCACCTGGTTTTGCTGTTACTTCGCTTTCGGATAAGGCCCTGGAGCGCAGTCGCTCAATCCCTGACTCCCAAAAGGGCTTTTACTTTGACTTTGTTCGTATGCATAAAGCAGGTGAAAAATCCGAGACCATGGTTACGCCAAGTATCCCTCACTTATATGGCCTCTCCAAACAGTTAGACAAAATTAATGCTGAAGGCTTGGAAAACAGGTTTGCTCGTCATAGAGAGATGGCACAAACAGTCCGAGAATGGGGGAGAGACAGGTTTGGACTTTTTGCCCAGCCTGGCTATGAATCTGATACCCTGACTTGTTTTGGGAATAAAGCAGGGATCGACCTGATTGCCCTTGCCTCCGAAATGAAATCAAAGAATTATCTCATCTCAGGTGGATATGGTGATTTGAAGGGAAAAACATTCAGACTTGCCCACATGGGAGATCTGCGAATGGAAGATATTAACGATGTACTAGGCGTTTTAGACGAGGTCATTGAATCCCTATGACAAAGAAAATTCTAATTACTGACCCGCTTTCACCTGCAGGGAAAGAAGTTCTGGAAAATGCTGGACTCGAAGTGATAGAAATCCTGGACCAGGATGCTGATAAAATGGCTACTGTTCTACCTGAAGTTGAAGGCTGGATCATCCGCAGCGGTACAAAAATTGGCGCTGAAGAGATAAATAAGGCGAACTCACTAAAGGCTATTGGTCGAGCTGGTGTGGGAGTTGACAATATTGATATAGAGGCAGCTACTTCTCGCGGGGTTGTTGTGATGAATACTCCCGGTGGCAACACAGTCTCTGCTGCAGAGCATACAGTCGCTCTGATGATGTCGCTGGCTAGAAATATTCCTAGTGGCGATAGCTCAATGAAAGCGGGTAAATGGAATCGCAAGGCACTGGTGGGGACAGAGCTAAATGGCAAAACACTCGGCCTGATAGGTCTGGGTCGAATCGGCCAGGAAGTAGCGCGACGCGCATTGGGTTTGCAGATGAAGGTGATCGGATATGATCCCTATGTTGCCCAAGATCAGCTGGTTGTCAAAGATATTGAAGTGAAGCGTCTTGAGGAAACCCTCTTAGCTGCTGACGTGATTTCACTCCATCTGCCTCGTACTGAAGATACCCTGAATTTGATCAGTGCACCGGAGTTGGAAAAAATGAAATCATCTGCTATGCTCATCAATTGTGCTCGAGGGGGTCTGGTGAATGAGTCTGACCTGGCAACGGCGCTAAATAATGGTGTCATCGCTGGTGCTGCCGTGGATGTTTATACAAGCGAGCCTGTTGTCGATAATCCATTGGTGGGAGCAAAAAATATAGTTCTAACTCCTCATTTAGGCGCCAGCACCCGTGAAGCAGGAGAGAATGTTGCCGTTCAAGTCGCTACCCAATTGAAGGAATACCTCATCGATGATCATTTGAGTAATACCATTAACTTGCCCATATCCGATATGAGCATCTTAAAAACAATAGGTGGCTCACTGGAATTGGCATATAAGTTGGGAAGTTTACAGCACCCGCTTCACCAGGCTGGAATCAAATCAATCCGACTCAGTTACAATGGTGATGCTGAGCATATCAAGCCTTTACTCTATACTGCTTTTGAAGGAATAATGCATGACCGATTCGATGGAATTATCAATCTCATAAATGCCAAGTCTATTGCAGAATCTCGGGGTATTGCCTTGAGTACTCTTTCCGATCCGCATGTCAGCCAGGTTCAGAATGTTGTGGCTGTCAAGGTGGAATCAGCTGATGGAGCTATCTGGGAAATGCTGGGGTATGTGGACCAACATGGTGGCAAGAGATTGATTCGAGTAAACGACTATCATATCGATGTGCTTTTAGATGGCCCTTTGCTTATGATCTTGAATAATGATGTTCCTGGAGTTGTTGGAGAGGTAGGAACTCTGCTGGGTGACAATGCGGTGAATATTGCAGAATATTCATTGAGCCGTCTGGGGGGTGATACTGCACTTTCATTAATTAAGTGTGATTCAGCTCCGTCTGAAGGAATCTTAGAGAAATTAAAAAGTATTTCTTCTATCAAGACGTGCTATTTTCTTGGGTGACAGTTTTAAATATTATTTGTATTCAGGGGAAGGAGAGACTGTCTATCTTTCCCACGAAAAAACTTTAGAGGTATAGAGATGACTGAAGAAGAGAAACAACCAGAGCAAGAAGAAGAGAACGTTAAGTCAGATCGTGGATCAAAATTGATGGGCGATATGATGAAGGGTTTGCGTGATTTTGGCTCAGCCGCCATGGACAAAGCTGAAGAATATGGAAAAATTGCCAGCGAAAAAGCGGAAGAGCTCACTAAACTGGGTAAAATTAAGCTGGATATACATCAGCTAAATCGAAGTCGTACTAAAAATCTTACTGAATTAGGTGAATTGGTTTTCAATTTAGGCGAAGACAAAAAACTGAAAGATTTAGCCAAGCATGAAAACTATGTGGTTCTGATTAAATCGATCAAAGACCTGGATATTGAGATCAAAGAGAAAGAAGCTCAAGCCGAGACGGTAGAGATCGAAGAAGGCAGTGAGGATAAGGGATAGACAGGATTTATTTTAGATTGAAAACCTTCTCTAGAATACCTCTTACCATGCTCAATATTCCTTGTTATCAATTACGCTTCGGAGTATACTTCGCAGTCTAGGAAGTTAGGAATAGAAATCGATAATATGATCGGAAGGAAAAGTAGTATAAAAATGAAATCCCCTGATGGTTTTCGCTTTTTCCTGATTAACGATAAAAAGAATCGGGTGAGAGAAATGTTTTTCTCAAAACCTCTGGTTTTATCTGTTAGTATTATCATGACCCTCACCGTTATGGGAGTGGGTGCATTTCTTTTCTCTGGCTTATCCAATACCCAGTATGATTTAAAAGTTTTGAGCCTTAAGAGTCAAAACAAGGAACTGGTTCGCGTCATGGAAGACATGAAAATTCGTCTCGATGATGCTGAGGTCAAATTAACAGAACTTGTTGACCAGGATGAAGCCTTGCGCATTTATGCTGATCTTCCTTCAGTTGATGATGACGTCCGTGCTCTGGGTACTGGTGGTACCGTCAATGATTATGCAGAGGATTATAATGATCTGATGCCATATACGGATTTAAATCTCAATTCACTGGAAAGCAATTTATCCAGCCTGGGTCGCGAAATCACACTTCAGCTCAACAGTTATGAGCAAATATATTCAAAACTCTCTAAGGATGTGGAACGTTTACGCAAAACGCCCTCAATCCCACCTGTAAATCGTGGATACCTGACATCTTCCTTTGGATCGCGCCCTGATCCATGGACTGGAAAGCGTAGAATGCACCACGGTCAGGACTTCGGAGTTCTTACCGGTACTCCTGTTTATGCCCCTGCAGATGGTGTAGTCAAATCACGTAATGGCAAGACGGGTTATGGAAATACAATCATTCTTGACCATGGCTATGGGATAAAAACTATTTACGCTCATTTAAGTAGATATGCCGTTAAACCGGGAAATGAAGTTAAGCGTGGTGATTTGATTGCTTATTCAGGAAATACTGGAAGAAGTACTGGACCTCACCTTCACTATGAAGTCCGAGTTAAAAATGTACCCGTAAATCCCAGACATTATTTCTTGACTGATAAAATCGAACTATAGAATTAGTGTACAAATATATTTTAAGCGTCCGGAATATTCCGGGCGTTTTTTTTATCTAGCCCATGTAATGATAAAATGAAATTTATAGCCAAACTTACATTCATACTGCTCCTGATTCTATTGGACATCCCTGGTGCTGCTGGTGAAAGACCCATACGCATCAAGGCAGTTGGTGATATCATGTTAGGTTCTTACCATCCTGATGGATTTCTGCGTCCCGAGGAGAAGGGAAGTATCCTCAAATACATCAGACCCTTAATTCAAGATGCCGATATTACACTTGGGAATTTAGAGGGCACACTCAGTGATAGTGGAACCACTGAAAAATGTGAGCCAGATTCGCTGGATTGTTATGTCTTTAGGATGCCGGAAATTTATGGTGAAGATCTGGAACTGGCAGGATTCGATTTCCTCTCCCTGGCAAACAATCACATCGGTGATTTTGGGCCAGATTGCGTCACGAAAACAGAGGAAGTTCTGGATGCCAATGACATCGGTTGGTCTGGTAGACCTGGTACCTTTGCAAGCAAAACCATTCGGGGGGTCAAAATTGCATTTGTTGCCTTTCATAGTGGTGGTAATTGTAATAGCTCCCTTGAACTAGAAGCCGCCGAAGGTCTGGTATTAAATCTAGATAAAAATCACGATCTTGTTTTAGTCTCAGTACATGGTGGGGCAGAGGGTCTTGCTGCCATGCATCTTCCAGACAGTACGGAGTATTATTTGGGTGAAGATCGGGGACATATGATACAATTTTCCCATCGAATGATTGATGCTGGGGCAGATCTGATAGTTGGGCATGGACCCCATGTTGCGCGGGCTATGGAGCTATACAAGGGGAAGCTTGTAGTGTATTCGCTGGCTAATTTTGCAACATATGGGAGATTCAATCTACTGGCCGAGCGTCGTTTTGGAGCAGTTTTGGATGTTGAACTCAATAATAGCGGCGATTTGATCAAAGGCAGACTCATTTCAACCGAGCAAAAGTATTGGGGTGTCCCATTTGTTGACAGGGAGCATAGATTTAGTCATTTAGTCGATTCGTTGTCCATAGCAGATCGTCCACAATCGGCTGTCAGATTAAAGGCTGACGGTACGCTCATCCTGGCTAATTAATCATTCCTGTCGCCCTCTTTTATAGTCTTGTAGGTCGCTGGACGGAAAAATATATTCATCGTTGTTAAGTGGGGACTGAATGTTTTTGAAAGCGAGATTTGATCATTAATAATCCAAAGAAATATTATATCGAGACCTATGGTTGCCAGATGAATGAATATGATTCAGAATTGGTAGCAGGTCTTTTAGAAAAAGAAGAATATACGCGTACTGAGGTGGCAGACGAGGCCGACCTCATTCTGGTAAATACGTGTTCTGTACGTGAGCATGCTGAAGAGAAAGTGCATGCCCGGTTAGGCAATTTGAAGGTATTTAAAGACCGGAATCCTGATGTGAAAATTGGTCTGCTCGGCTGTATGGCCCAGAACCTTAAAGAAGATCTGCTGAAGTCCAAACCCTATGTGGATATTATTCTTGGTCCTGATTCCTATCGCAAGCTCCCTGATATGATTGCTCTACCAGCTGATACCAAAGAAAACATTGTCGATACCAAATTGAGCCGGATGGAAGTCTATGAGGATCTTTTCCCAGCAAGAAGGGAAGGTATCAATGCCTGGATATCGATTATGCGGGGTTGTGATAAATTTTGTACCTTCTGTATTGTACCCTTCACCCGTGGACGGGAGCGGAGTCGGTCCATTGATAGTATTGTAGAAGAAGTCAAATTGATCAGGGATGATGGTTTTAAAGAAGTGACCTTGCTGGGACAAAACGTGAACTCATTTCAGCATGAGGGTCGCAGATTCCACGAATTACTCAATGAAGTCTCCCAGATCGAAGGGATTGAGCGGATTCGGTATACTTCACCCCATCCACAAGACTTTGATGATGAATTAATTCAGGTGCATGCCACCAACCCCAAGATTTGTAATCACATACATTTCCCATTGCAAGCTGGCAGCGATGTGGTTTTAGAGCGCATGAATCGCACCTATACGAAGCAGCATTTCCTGGATCTTGCTCAAAAAATGCGAAAGAATATCCCTGGTCTGGCCCTGAGTACAGATATGATCGTGGGCTTTCCCGGTGAAACAGAGGCAGATTTCCTGGAGACACTTGATGTGATGGAACAGGTCAAATTTGATACTGCATTTACCTTTAAATACTCATCACGACCAGGAACAAAAGCTGCAGAATATGAAGATACCGTTGCTGAAGATGATAAGCAGGATAGGCTTGAACGTATGATTGCCATGCAAAGAGAGCATACTCTTCTGAGAAACCGTGAGCACATCGGTGAGCAGGTCGAAGTACTTGTAGAAAAAAATTCAAAAAAGTCTGAAAATCAGCATCAAGGTAGAACACGCTCCAATAAAATTGTTATATTTGATAAAGCCGGTGAACAACCAGGTGATTTGGTCAATGTTGAAATCGTTGATGCTCATGGAATCACACTGTTTGGTCGCATCGTAGATTGAGGGATTAGATGAAAGAAATTAAAATCTTTGTAACAGTTGCTATACTTCTTACCGTTGTATGGGTATTTACACAAAATGCCACACCAGTTGAATTGAAACTCATGGGTGCTGTATATTCAAACATACCGCTATACTTTGTCATCCTTGGGTCTGTTATACTGGGAATTCTTTTTGGTTTCTCCGTAACCATTGGTCAGAACATCAAATTACGGCAAGGTCTAAAATTGATTGACCGGGAACGTGAGAAACTCCAGGGGGAGGTTGACAAACGTCGACAGGCAGTCCTGGAAAAAGATGAGGATGTGGAACCCAATAACTAATAGGGAATAAGACATACCATGGACCTTATCACATTATTAGTACTCGTTTTAATATTGGCCGTTATAGGGGTACTCATCAGGTACTTCTTCTTTAGCCAACCCAAGAAAATTGGTGCTCGTGGCGCTGAAATTAAGGCGCTCAATCATATTTTGGCTGGAGAGCAAAAACAAGCACTTCAGCAATTATCCGAAATTGCCCGAAATGATACTTCAAATCATGGAGCCTTTCTCCAGGTTGGTGATTTGTACAGACAGTTGGGAAATGCTGAACAGGCCATCATTGTGCACGAGGATGTTCTCAATCGGCAGGGTATTAACCAGGACTTTCTTCTCATGGCGCTGGAACGTCTTGCCAGAGATCATGAAGCCTTGAAACAGTATCCCCAGGCAGTTCAATATGCCGAGGCAATCCTTAAGATTAAAAAGAAAGATTTATGGGCTTTAAAGGCCTTACATCGCTATGCTGTTAAACAGGCAAAATGGGCCGATGCGATTAAAACTTTTCAAAAAGAGAATGCTGCTGGTGGGAAGGCAGATCCACTCTTGCCAGCAATTTATAAGACACAGGAAGCTCTCCAGCTTAAGAATGCTGGAAAATCATCTGAAGCTATATCTCTATTAAAGCATGCCATTAAACTCAATAGTAAATGTGCAGCTCCCTACTATCATCTTGGCAAAATTCGTCAGGAAGAGGGTAACTTTAAACACGCTATTGACTTCCTCACAAGTTTTGTTGAGCTGGATCCCACAGCGGGAAGTATTGTATTTGCTGAGATTGAGAAGATGTACTTTGAACTCGGTCAATTCGATCAAGTAGAGCAATTCTATCAACGTCTCCACAAAAAACAGCCTGATAATCTTGAAGTCGTGATTGGCCTGGCTAATTACTTTGAGCGTAAGGGTGAATACAGAGATGCTCTTTCCCTCCTGGAGGATATTAAGGAGCCAGATTATTCAAATTTGAGCTTTGTTCTCGGTCAGTTGAATATGCTGGAAAAACTGGGCCATAAGGACATGCTCAAGACAACCATAGAAAACTTTATTGCCTCCGACCGCCAGAAGCGAATTCTCACTTGCCCAGATTGTGGAAACATAAGTGATGAACCCCGATATATTTGTGATAAATGCGGATGGGTAAAACATACCTGATTAAAATATCCCTTCTGGTGATCATTTTCATCGGAAGTCTTTCCAGCACCTCTGCTCAAGACGTGGCTGGATTGTTGTCTCTCATCCAACGTGGTGAAATGGACAGTGCCAAGACGATTCTCTCTGATTTAAGCTATAAATATCCTGGGCATCCAGGGGTACGATACGCCCGGGCTATCATCCAAGATGATGCCTTGGTAGCTGCAGGTATTTATAAGGATATTGTCCGAAATCATGGGGGAAGTGAGTATGCCGCATCAGCATTAATGCATCTGGGTGAATACTACTACGCCCAGGGACTTTATGTTCAGAGCCGTCAATATTTTTCCCGGTTGATCAGATTCCATCCAGATCATCCAGATATCATCAATGCAGTTAACCTGACTTTAAGAGCCGGTATTGCTTCCAGACAAATGGATAGCGTCTATACAGACCTGGCAACCGTTCTGGATCTTTTCCCTAATGTGGCATTTGATATCCCAGAGGAATTGGATTTGACCCGTTTGCCCGGTCGCAGACAAAATGCTTTGAATCCCCCTACATCTACGAGTCAGGATGCTGCTCCTATTCGGAGACTGGGTCAGAATCTGAGCGAAAAGAGTGCTGAACCACAGGGTCAATTCTCGCTGCAGGCCGGAGCATTTGGAAGTTATGACAATGCCAAACGGCTTGCTGATCAAATCGAATCAATCGGCTATTCTACAAGAATCAAAGAGCGTCCTACAAATGGTAAAACGCTCTATTTAATATTAGTTGGAGACTATTCATCAAAAACAGCTGCACTCAGCGTAGCGGATATGCTTGATGCTGCCCTGGGAATTCCATCTTTCCCGGTAGCCAATAATTAACATGGGAATGTATGTGGTCCGGTGGCCACTGCAGCCTTCAAAGCTGTTATGCCGGTGGAGAGCCGGCGGATAGGTTCGACTCCTATACATTCCCGCTAAACAATTATTTTTTTAGTATCAGATATCCGATTTATTTCATGAAGAACATTCATATACCAAATCAGAGCCTACAAAAAATCTTCAGGGATGGCTTCGTCATACTATGTCTATTTTTAATGGTTTCATGTAGTCAGGGTATACGAATCAAAAATCTGGTAAATTATCCCATCCAGCTATCCGTGCTTGATGCCCTTGATACGCTCAAGATATCTCCGGATATTGTCAAGTACTCAGGTACTGAAGTGACCTCATTTAGGACGATATCGCAAGATATACGCATCCAGGGACGTCATGAGACACGACCGGTCTGGTCAGGTGATATGCAGGGCTGCTTCCTCGTGGATCAAGATGCCAGAGTCTATATTTCTGATTTTAATTTCCAGGGGACAACATCTGACACAGCACTCATCAGAGTAAAGTCAGGATATCTTATCCTTGAAAATTGCGATTTCATATCAAGCGATTTCTGGGCAATTCAAGTCGATTCAGGTGCAACTCTAAAATTGCAGAATGTGAACTTTACCACCGGGGGTGAAGGTGCTATCCACCTTCGTGGTGGTCAAGCGAGGATATTTAATAGTCACTTTGAGCAGGTCGGAAATACTGCAGTTTATGCCAGCGGTGGTGATCTGTTTGAAATCCACAGCTCCATTCTCAGGAACACTATGGGGTCAGCTCTTAACCTGAACTCAGTCAGTGAAGTGTGGCTGGATTCGGTTCGTGTTATTGACTCTTTTCAGGATGGAATAGCGATAAATGGATGTGATTACGTTCTATTAAATCAGGTTGGGTCGAGGGAAAATGGCCGACATGGCTTGAGTTTGAATGATGCGAAGATAGTTGGTCTCCTAAATTTTTCCTCCATGGGCAATCTCGTGAATGGTATGGAACTCAACGCTATAGACACCCTGCGGATTGTCAATTCAGAATTTATTGGGAATGGGCAGCGTGGCGGAGTTATTTCAAATGCACAGCGAAGCAGGATAGCTGGTATTCGAGTGGGTCACAATGGGGGTGAGGGGTTCCAGTTCAATCAGGGAAACGAGCTATGGATCAATAATTCCTCATTTCAGGCAAATCCGCTTACTGGCCTGGGCATCAACTCTCTCACATCAATTGATCTCAAGCAAGTAAGTCTGGTTAATAATGGACAAGGATTGTTCGTAGATATATTTGACAGTCTTGGGATAGATCATAGCCTTTTTAGCTCAAATCGTACGAATGCAATGGACATAAGGGGAGGTGATCATTTACATGCCTCACAGAACCTAGTCAAAGGGAACAGCTCAGGCTTGGTAATCAATGAGATCCTATTTGTAGATCTCGATTCAAACCGGGTTGAGTCAAATATCCTTGGAAACGATATCCAATCAGTACCCAAATTGAAAATGAATGACAATGTGTGGATATCTAATGAGAGTGGCGCTTACTTCTCGAATATTGGTTCAATGAGTAGCACTGATGATGGGTGGCTCTCGAATCTCGATACGGGTCTTGAGATATTTTCTGCAGAGGAATTGCTTATTTCTGGGGCCAGGATCCACAATAATAGGAATGGGGTTCTTCTAAATGAAGTTTCCCTGCGGATTGAATCCAGCACAATTGATTCATGCAGAGAGATCGGCCTGAAGTTCCTGAACAGTAGTGTTGCAATGGAAAAGATCACATCTAAACACAATGGCGTCGCTCTAGAGCTTGGCGAGGGAAGTCAGGCCAATATTACACAATGTCATTTCAAGGATAATGAACTCAACCTCAACGCTGAAGCTTCGGTATTTTTGAGTCTGACCTTTTCTTCAATGAGCCATTCCAGGCAGGGAATCCGTCTTGGAAATTATGCCGAGGCTAGCATCCTCTCAAATGAATTTAATCTGATAGATGGATTTTCTGTGGAATTATCAGGACCTCATGTGCAATCAATTCTCATGAGACAGAATGTAATTTCAAAGACAGGAGGGGTTCTGAAATCTCGGGCGTCCTCGGGTGATATCCAACTGCAAAGTAATACTTTTGCCAACAACAAAAGTGGCATTGTAGCTTCCAACCGATCAATCCGTGGGTTGGATCATAACATATTTTACCATACCAGCATACCTGATCTTCAAGTGCTGCGGGAGGATTACCTGTTTGTATGGAATTGCATTTATCCTGGGACTACAAGTCAACAATCTGCCTCAATTGAGTCTCAGAATATATACAGCGACCCGGATTTTAGTGCGAACCACTACCTAAATCCAACCTCGCCATGCTTGCATGGTGGCAATAACGGGTTACTCATTGGGGCTCTGGGAGCGCAACCAACGACACGCCCAAGCCTTCAACCATAAAGATGGGAACGTGAAGGCATTATGATTGTATAAATCCCGTATATGTGGCAATTAACCCGGTTTCAAACCGATTCATCACGAGGCATAATACTAAAACATGCAACCCTCAAATAGACTGATATTCCTGCTTCTCTCATGCATTGCTGCTTATGCTCAGGTTGGAACCTGGGAAAAAATTCCAACGCTCACAGAAATCAGGACCATGCTGCCCCTGGAAGACGAAGTCATTATGGCTAGTGATGGAGGCCTCGTGGTTTTTAATAAATCAAGTGGGCTCTTCAGCTATGGATTGCATGGTGGGCTAACTGAAAATCTTGATCTTACTTCCACATATATAGACTCAGATGATCTACTCTGGATTGGTGCTCGAAGTCCGGGACCCATTGTTGAAGTGATGGATTTAAACACATCTCAATTCCTGAGAGTAGAGTTTGTGGACCTGGATGAAACGAACAGCTTTGTTCAAGTGGGTGATTCGGTGTATGCAACCTATCGCAATGACCTCGAAGGTGGTTTATTGCTTTATAGGAAAGGAGCGGAAGTTATTGAATATCTAGACATATTTAACAACTTCCCTAATCAGAACACAATGGACTGGGGCTTTGTGGGAGATATTGGCTATGTAGATGGTAAGCTCTATTTTAGGACAAGTCGTGAGATCGTGTGGGTTGAATTAGATGGCAGGAATTTAAAAGATCCAGTGAATTGGAATGTAGATGCTCTCCCCACTGGTGCCCTAGATATGAGCCGCAGCATAACCTATTTGAACTCCGTTCTTCTCGCTGCTGGTGGCACAATATATGAGTATAATTTCCATGATTATTCTGAGCTATATACATCAGAAAATCTAATTACAGATATTCACGAAGATCCTGTTGAAAGTGACAAACTAATACTAGCTACAGATGGTGGAGTTGAATCTCTCAATGTACAGAACAGTATTCGTACGCAAATTTATAATCTCAGTCATATCAATAGCATTGAGCTGTTTGATGATGAAATATGGATCGCAAGTACCACTGATTTTTTATCACTATATAACAATCAGCTCTATGAGACCTATTCAGCCAATCGACCCGTAGACCATAGCTTCAATAAAATGATGGTGGATGCTTCGGGCCAATTGATGGGGGGCGCTTATAATGGGTTTAGCTTTCACTCAGACCCAGGCTGGTGGACAATTTTAGCTGGAAATTTTAATTCTGGCTTTGACGCCAGTACTTATAACTGGAATGAGATGATTATTGGTGTAATGGATTTTAGCGGCCGTGCTGCGACGGAGGATATAGTTATAGATGGTGCTGGCAATAGTTTCATCTCTTTACAGGGACGAGGTGTTTTAAAGCTAGACGATGAGTTACCCGGGAACTCTAGATTCTATAGCCCGGTTGATGGTAGTCTGGAATCCACTTTTCAGCCTGGTGACTATGTTTTACCAGCGCAGATGGCTATTGATAGTAGGGACAATGTCTGGGTGACAACAAAATTTGTACGAGAGGGTGGGGGCGTATTGTCCATCTTGAGTCCTAATGATAGCGTATATCATATCTACCAATACCAGAGTGGATTGAATAGTAGATCGGTCAAGTCAATTGCAATCGATGACAACGATATGGTCTGGTTAGGATCACAAGTGCGGACGGAACTTCAAGCTTCAGGTGGTATTCACTTCCTGGAGGTTGCAAGCGGCGAGCCCTCTGTCAATATGGAGTTGAATGTTTCCAGCTTACTCGGTTCACCGCTTGCATCAAACGAGATATTACAATTAGAAGTTGATACCCATAACGTCCTATGGATTTTAACAGATTTAGGAGTGCAGAGCATGCCGCTCCCAGATAGATGGCTGACAAGCTCAGAACTAAAAAATCATGCCAGCCTGTATATGACACCTAAGGAAGCTGATTACTACTACTACTGGCAACTGACCGATTACAATATTATAAGTTTTGAGATAGATCCGAGGGGGAATCACTGGTTCCTATCTGACAATGCTGGTGTTCATGTTTTACAGGACAATGGGCGTTGGATTAACGGAGGATACGGCTATAACACCAGCAATTCAGGACTATTGGACAATTATATCCTTTCTGCTGCGTTCGATGGAGAGACAGGACAAACTTATTTATCAACTCCCAAAGGTATCTCCATTTTAAATACGCCATTTGCGCAACCTAAAGAGAACTATACCAGCATGCACATTTATCCACAACCTTTTAATCCTGACATTCATGAAAAGGTCATTATACAAGGATTGATGGACAATTCTTCAGTGAGAATTCTTACTGTGCAGGGCACCCTGGTGAAAGAATTGACCTATCTGAATGATGATGTCCAAGGTTATGAAGCGCAATGGGATGGTCGCGATGAAGCCGGGGATAAAGTTGGTAGTGGTGTTTACATTTTGTTCCTATTCAATGATGAAGGGGAAGCAGCCAGTCAGAAATTAGCTGTATTGCGCTGATCTATTTATGAAACTCAAATCATTTAGCTACTCAATCATTCGATTCTATCATCTTTTCCGAAAGCACATTTTACACCGTGATGTACAGATGTTTATTTCGCCTATTACGGTTAAACATATTGAAAGATATCGTTTAGCAGGGAGCTTAATCTCACCGGGATCCAGAGTTCTTGATGCAGCCTGTGGAAGTGGGTACGGTTCAGCATTCCTAAAAGATTGCGATTATGTAGGGATTGATCTGGACGGTTCCGTACTTCAGTATGCCAGGCAAAACTATGCTGGCGTGTTTGAACAACTTTCCATTCATGAGGTGGTCAAGCTTGGCAAATTCGATGCGATTATATCGTTTGAGACACTTGAGCATTTAGATGATCCTCAGGGAGGAATGTCAGCCTTGATGTCCTGTTTAAAACCTGGCGGATGTTTGATATTAAGTTTTCCACTAAATCATCCAGATGATATCTACCACAAGACAATATTCACCTCAGAGGGGGTCAACGAGCTGTTTGTTGAATGTTTTGGTTCACGTACTTTTGAGCGCAGAGACTTTTTCCAGTCAGCCATACTCATTGATGACTTAAAGCAGAAATTATCTGAGACTGAAGAGGGTACTCTCACCGTCTTACTTCAAGAAATTGTGGATTAAGTGTTTTTCGGGAAGTCATTAATAGTGCTGAAACAAAAAACGAGGATGTTATTCCTCGTTTTTGTAATCATCTAAATCTGAATTAATCTTTAATCATCCATCTCCGTGATGTAGCGTTCTGCTTCCAGAGCTGCCATACATCCGTTGCCTGCTGCTGTGATAGCTTGACGATAGACGTGGTCGCGGACATCACCTGCAGCGAAAACACCCTCAATATCAGTAGCCGTTGAATCGGGTTTGGTGATAAGATAGCCCGTTTCATCAGTCTTGAGGTGGTCTTTGAAAATCGCAGTATTTGGAGTATGTCCAATGGCCATGAAGATACCATCAATAGCTTGTTCTCGGGTTTCACCCGTAACAGTATCCTTTAAAATTGCACCGACTACACCACCCTTATCAGGTTCTCCAAGAACTTCATCGATGGTTGTGTTCCAGAGAACTTCAACCTTTGGGTTATCCAGGACGCGTTTCCGCATGATCTTTGAACCGCGGAATTCATCTCTCCTGTGTACCAGATATACTTTTGAAGCAAATTTTGTTAAAAATCCGGCCTCTTCCAGTGCTGAATCACCACCACCAACTACAAATACTTCTTTATCGCGGTAGAAAAAGCCATCACAGGTAGCACAAGCGGAGACACCAAAACCCTTAAGCTTTTGCTCTGAAGGAAGCCCTAGGTATCTGGCAGAAGCGCCGGTTGCAATGATGACCGCATCAGCAGTGTATTCTTTATCACCGACACTAACTTTGTACGGTTTTGAGGAAAAATCAACTGCAGTGACATATTCAAATTTTGAGATGGCTCCAAAGCGAACGGCTTGCTTACGCATAATATCCATTAATTCTGGTCCAGTAATACCCTCTTCAAATCCAGGGAAATTCTCAACATCATTTGTAGTTGTCAGTTGACCTCCAGGTTGATCTCCTTCAAAAATTATAGGTTCAAGATTTGCTCTGGCAGCGTAAATGGCAGCTGTTAATCCAGCGGGTCCCGATCCAACAATAATGACCTGTTTGTGGTTCTGTTCAGACATACTCTCTCCGTAATTTTATCAAACTCCACCATTATCGTAGTGTGGTGGTAAAGAAATTATTTTCAATGTAGCGTAAACTTGGACACCTCAACTTCAGGTTTGTTACAAAATCATTCACCTTCGCTATCAATACCAAGATCATCTATTTTTCGGTAGAGACTGCTTAAACCGATGCCAAGAATATCTGCGACCTTTGCCTTATCGTTTTCACATTTTTCAAGTGTATGTACGATATGCTTTCTTTCAAAACTGCGACTGGCTTCCTTGAGGTTGTCTGGATAGCCAGAGCCTGAGCTCCCCACTGTCCGTTCGGGTAGATCCTCCATAGAAATCATGTCACCATCACTTAACAGCACCGCCCGCTCGACAATATTTTCAAGCTCCCTGACCTCACCCTTCCAGTTATAGTTCACCAGACTTTTCATCGCGTCATTATCGACACCAATTATTCTTCTCTTTAATTCATTATTATATTTATTAACAAAATGAGTGACCAGTAGAGGAATATCATCCTTTCTCTCAGACAGAGCTGGCAGGTAAATCTCAATAATATTTAGCCTATAGTATAGATCTTCGCGAAATGTGCCCCTCTCAACTTCTTTGGCAAGATCACGGTTTGTTGCAGCAATAAGACGGACGTTCACTGGGATAATCGTATTGCTTCCAAGGGGTTTGATCTCTCGCATTTCAATAACGCGAAGAAGTTTGACTTGAACCTGCAGTGGGATTTCTCCTACCTCGTCAAGAAATAAGGTCCCACCAGCGGCAGCTTTAAAAACCCCATCCTTATCTTTGGAAGCTCCTGTAAAAGCGCCTTTCTTGTAGCCAAATAATTCTGATTCAAAAAGGGTTTCAGGGATGGCGCCACAATTAATAGCAACGAAAGGTCTATGCGCACGTTCGGAGCGAGCATGGATGGCGCGGGCTACCAGTTCCTTACCTGTACCACTACGACCTGCTACCAAAACAGTTGATGTGGAAGGCGCAACTTTATCAATAAGCCTGTACATTTTCTTCATGGCGACACTCTCGCCGATAATGTGCTCATAATTGTATTTGGCGGAAATTTCCTGTCGCAGGAATCTTACTTCACGTATGAGTTCCTTGTGGAGATCAATATTCTTTATTCTCAAGATGAGTTCATCAAAATCGATGGGTTTGAGGATGTAATCAATGGCGCCTAGACGCATGGCGTTGACGGCGGTTTCCGTTGATCCATAAGAGGTGACGAGGATGACAAAAGTGTCTGGAGCCTGCTCCTTCACTTTTTGGAGCAGGGTGACTCCGTCAAGTTCCGGCATTTTTATATCTGAAATGATGATGTCGTAATGAATATCCTTCATCATTTCTAACGCGACGGCACCATTCTCAGCTGTATAGGTTAAAAAACCTTCATCGGTTAATACTTCGGATAAAGAGTCTCGGATTTCCTGCTCATCATCTACTATGAGGATGGATGTGTTCATACTTTATGATTCCTTTGGTATTTCGATGAGGAAGGAAGCGCCTTCACCGTGTGTGCTGTTTACGTTCAATGATCCGTTCATGCTATTAATGATACCATGGCTAACCGAGAGCCCCAGTCCAGTTCCTTTACCGATGTCCTTTGTGGTAAAGAAGGGTTCAAAGATTTTATCCAAAACCTCAGGTTTCATTCCGCCGCCGTTGTCGGTCACATTTATGGATACTGAGGAGGCATTTGCTGAGGTGGTAATCAAAATACTATCTCCTCCTTCCTTCATGGCATCGAATGCATTCACCAGCAGGTTAACAATAACCTGATGCAATTTATCTGGTGAGGCTTTGATCCTTGGAAGGTTAGGGGAGAGCTCTAAATCAATTTTAATTTTCTGACTTCGATTGTCGTAAGACATAAGACCCACGGCATTTTCTACTACATCATTAATCTGTACTGCCTGAACATCAGTCGCCTGTGGCCTGGTAAAATCAACTAACTCATGTACAATTTTAGTGATACGCTCAATATTGGCTCGAATTCGGCCCAATTTACCAATATGATCGGGATTCTCGATTCTACGCTCGAGGAGTTGAACCAGAGAAGAGATAGATGTAAGGGGATTACCAATTTCATGAGCCACACCTGCTGCCAATTGGCCTAAAGTGGCCAGTCTATCAGATTGACGCATCTGATGCTCAATGGTTTGAAGTTCTGAGATGTCTCTGATAATCTGTGACCTTCCCAACACTTTGCCATTTGAAAGTAAAGCAGATTCCGTCAGGTTTACGGGAATGGTTCTTCCACGATTATCCAGACGTTCAGTTTGGTAGTTTTTTACCTCACTGGCTTTGGTGATACCGTATGCGAGGCACAATAATTCACCTGATTGGAGCAGCTTACCAGGAATCATCATACCGATTGCTTCACCGATAGTTTCATTGGCTGACCATCCAAATAGTCGCTCCGCCCCTTTGTTCCAACTCTGGATCCGATTGTCCTCACCAATAGTAATAATGGCATCAGCAGAATTCTCAACAATATTTCTATAACGGCTCTCCGTGACAGAAAGCTGATCAACAAGTTGAATCCTGAAGTGATAGACTATCCAGATGGTCCAGCCTGCCAGGAGAACGAAGACCAGAAATCCTCTTACGGCGAGGCCAATAATGGCTGAAGCTTCAAGTGTTTCCTTAAAAATTTGATGCTCTAGAATCTCCCAGACACCTAGAATAAATAGAATAACACTGAAGCTTGCCAGTAACAGCCATCCCAGATGGAAAAAACGAGCAGTGTCTAAAAGTTTTCGCCAATACTTAAGCATTGCAATGAAGGTAATTCTCAAAAGTGGGAATACTAGGGAATAGCAAAAAACCTTTATGGAGAACCACTCAAATAAATAGGAGGCTTTAGGTTATCATTGCATGTGTGACCCTTCGAATAAATGATCTAAACGTGAGCGCGGTTCGATAATTGCAACATCACTTCGCAGAGAAAATTGTTCGTCTGTCCAATGTACAGCCGATCTGTGCTTAAACTTTTTAATATATATAGTGTGTAATTCACAGTTAAGATCAATAAAAAAGTCTTAGCAATTGCTTACTAAGACTTTAAGGAGTGTGGAGCCTAACGGGATCGAACCGATGACCTTCCCGACAGTGCCTGTCGGGACGCTCGTTCTGGCAATTAGTGGTGCTTTTGAACATAGGCTATAACCCGTGCAGGATTTTTCATTTTCTTAAGCTTAACTTCCAACCGCATGGCTTCAGATCTCGATTTAAATTGAATGGTTTTAAACACCTCCCAAGGGCCACGACCTTTTGTTGAGTATGATCTGTCATCCTGATGTTGCTTGAGACGCCGTGCAAAATTGTTCGTCTGTCCAATGTACAGCCGATCTGTGCTTAAACTTTTTAATATATATAGTGTGTAATTCACAGTTAAGATCAATAAAAAAGTCTTAGCAATTGCTTACTAAGACTTTAAGGAGTGTGGAGCCTAACGGGATCGAACCGATGACCTCTTGACTGCCAGTCAAGCGCTCTCCCAACTGAGCTAAGGCCCCCTACAAATTTCAATAAATCCCTTTGATACTTGCACCAACCGCCGAGCAAAGGGATCATCAATATAATCGGCTTATAAGGGCTGTCAAATCATTTTGATAAAGAAAGTAAGTGCGGTTTTTAAAAAATTAAAAATGAATTTGAAATAAGTGAAAATCGACCTTTGACCTGCATGTTTTATTTCTATTTTAGCAATGTGATAACGGTTCAAAATCCATTACCACCCCCTTTATTTTTCCAAATAATATCCGTGTCTCAAATATTTCGCAGGATAGGTCAATTTGCTTTTTCTGGGTAAGGAAATTTCGACCCCTCTCACCCTCGCATCTGGCATACTCGGTATCTCTTTCTCTTCGCTTCAGCGGGTTATCCGTGATGGAGCAGGAATGGTCACCACCAAATCACTAAGTATTGAACCCCGCATAGGACATGAAGGTCCAGTAATAGCTGAATTCGATGGCGGTTTAATCAATTCTGTTGGTCTCACAAATCCAGGTATCGCTGAGGGTCTGGAGGAAGTTGAAAAATTTAAGAGGGGTATTGATGGGGTGGTCATCGTCAGCGTCTTTGGAGCCAATGCTGAAGAATTTGTGCAACTGGCAAGCGCTGTTAATGATTCATCCGCTGATATACTTGAACTCAATTTGTCCTGTCCCAACGTTGAAGATGAATTCAAACGTCCCTTTGCTCTCATGCCGGATAAAATTACTGAGATTGTTTCCGCAGTAAAAGCTGTGAGCAACATCCCGGTTCTGGCAAAGCTATCCCCAAATGCTAACGATATCTCAGCAATTGCCGCATTGACGGAAGCTGCTGGCGCAGATGGACTGACTATGATTAATACCCTGGGTCATGGTATGGTCATCGATGCTGTTGCTAAACGTCCAGTGCTAAGAAATAACTTTGGCGGTATTTCTGGACCCTGTATAAAACCTCTGGCAATAAAACTTATTCATGATGCCTATAAAGTAGTCAATATACCGATCCTGGGAACGGGTGGTGTGAGTACCGGTCTTGATGCTATTGAGATGATGATGGCCGGAGCCTCTGCTATCGGAGTTGGCTCGGCTGTGTATGACCATGGCCTGGATGTCTTTAAATCTATCCGTGAGGAAATGGAGGTATTCATGGACACCCATGGATACACCAAGTATTCGGATCTCATAGGAATTCTAAAGGAAAATTGATCTTGAAGTGTGATCGTCAAACCCTGCCCATAGCCGCGATCCGCGAAGAAAACAGCTCCCTCCGTACCTTTACATTTCACAGCAAACTAAAGGCCGAACCCGGCCAGTTTATCATGCTAACCATTTTCAGTCAGGGCGAGAAACCTTTCTCCATCTTAGATGTGGATGAAAAATCATTCTCTATGACTATTAAAAATATGGGTCCATTTACAGATAGACTCTTCCAAATGAAGGTTGGCGAACTGGTGTCCGTGCGTGGTCCCTATGGCCAATCATTTAATCGGCAGTCTGGCAGCATTCTCATGGTGGGAGGGGGGTTTGCAACACCACCCCTAAGGTTTCTGGCAAAGAAACTCCGAGAGGATGGAGTTACGAGACTTGTCAATATTAATGGTGCACGTTCTGCCGAAGACCTGCTCTATGTTGATGACTTTGAAATTCTCTGTCATCAATCTCACATAGCTACTGACGATGGATCACTTGGACACAAGGGGACGAGTGTTGATGTGATGGAAAAGGTGCTCCAGGACGAATCATTTGATCAGATTTATATCTCTGGACCAGAGAAGATGATGAAAGCAGCAGTGGCTGTGGCCAAAAAACATCAATTGCCTTACGAAGTGAACCTTGAACGCTATATGAAATGTGGAGTGGGTGTTTGTGGATCATGTGTCATGGATCCCACTGGTTTCATTCTTTGCATGGAAGGACCCATCGTTGACAATCGGACACTGGACAGCTTAGAAGATTTTGGGACAGCACATCGAGGAAAAACAGGGCGCAAGACAGCCCTTTAATGCATAATTCTAGGAGCTTGAACAAATTGGAAACTGGTAAAAAAACATTAATCCTTGATCTGCACAGGATTGGCGCCCTAAAATTTGGTGAATTCAAATTAAAATCAGGTGCCACTTCACCTTTCTACATTGATTTAAGAAGTATCATCTCCTATCCCGGCATCATCAAAAATATTGTGTCTCTACTAAAAACAGAATTGGCCGATAAAAATTTTGATGTCATTACTGGCATCCCATATACAGCCCTGCCGTTAGCGGCCCAGGTATCGGTTGAAATGGATACCCCCCTGGTCTATCAACGCAAAGAGGTGAAAGCATATGGTACTGGGAAATTGATTGAAGGGCATTTCAAGGAAGGGCAGACTTGCCTCATCATCGATGATCTCATCACAACAGGTGAGAGTAAGTTTGAAGCTGCTGAAGGTATGGAGCATGCAGGGCTTATCGTGCATGATTTTGTTTGTCTGATTGACCGTAGTTTTAATGGTGAAGAGATGCTGGCCAGTAAAGGATATAAACTGAGCTCCATTATTACCGTGGATGATATGATCTCTGTACTGGGTGCTGAAGGGAAACTTGACGCTGAACTCGCTCAAAAAGTACGCGAATTTGTCGGTACCCCAGTTGATAAACCACTTAAGAAATTTGCCGATCGAGTTGACTCAACGACATCACCCATGACCAGAAAACTCATGGATGCCATGTTAAGAAAACAATCAAATCTGGTACTTTCGCTGGATGTTGAGGATTCAGCCAGTTTCTTTGAGATTCTTGAAGCGGCAGGTCCTGAAATCTTCATGGTCAAAACTCATGTGGACATCATGAAGGATTACAACGGTAGCTTTGTTCCGCGTTTGAAGGCTCTTGCGGAAAAACACGATTTCATTATTTTTGAAGACCGAAAATTCGCTGATATTGGTAGTACAGTTCGCAAACAGTTTCGTTCCGGAGTTTACAAGATTGCTGATTGGGCCGAGTACGTGACGGTTCACATGATCGCTGGTGAAGCTATCCTGGATGGACTGTTTGGAGATCTGGATGTCCCCAGGTCGGGATTCCTCCTCGCTCGCATGAGTGCTAAGGGAAATCTCATATCCGAAACCTACACCAGACAAGTTCTGGAAGTCGGGAAACGCCGCAAGGAATGTGTGAGTGGTTATATCGGTCATGGTGCCGATGTTGAAGATATCAAACGCTTCAGAAATAAAATACCTCAGGATCAATTACTCCTTATGCCAGGTGTGAATCTGGATACCAAAGGCGATGGTCTGGGACAGCAATATCTCACCGTCGAAAATGCAATTGAGGGGGGAGCGGATGCTATCATTGTTGGTAGGGGCATTGTTGCCAGTGCTGATCCCGGTGCAGAAGCAAAACGTTATCGAGAGGCAGCATGGAATGCCTTCCAATCCAAGAATAAATAAAGGGGACTAAATGAAACACCTAATCTCCATGCGTGATTTAAGCGCAGACAAAACTCTCCAGTTGCTGAAGCTGGCTGAGAGTTTGGAAAAAGATCCCAGTCAGATTGATCTGTCTCGTCGGGTGATGGCAGCTATGTTTTATGAAGCCTCAACACGAACCCGAATGTCCTTTGAATCAGCCATGAAACGTCTGGGTGGCGAGGTCATTGGAATGGTTGGTACCAGTGGCACCTCAGTGGAAAAGGGTGAAACTCTGGCGGATACGGCAAAAATCATGGCTCGATATTCTGATATCATTGTCATGCGCCATCCCATGGAAGGCGCGGCCCGCTATGTTTCCGAACAAGTGGATGTTCCTGTAGTGAATGCCGGAGATGGTGCCAACCAGCATCCTACACAATCTCTTTTGGATCTCTATACAATTCTTAAGTCACAGGGAACACTGAAGGGCTTGAAGCTGGCCCTGGTCGGTGATCTGAAATATGGACGGACCGTGCATTCACTGGCCTACGCTCTGGCTCCGTTTAACCCAACTTTCTATTTTGTCTCTCCCAAATCATTACGTATGCCAGCCCACATCCTCAGCGATCTCACTCAAAAGGGAGTTAGCTATAAGGAAAAAACCACAGTCGAAAACATCATTCCGGAAATCGACATCATGTATGTCACTCGTATTCAACGGGAGCGCTTCCCAGATCGTGAGGAGTATGAGAAAGTTAAAAACGCTTATATCATCACAGCTAATTTGCTGAGAAAAGCCAAGGATAATATGAAGGTTCTTCATCCTTTACCACGTGTGAATGAAATAACCACTGATGTGGATTCTACGAAGTACGCTTATTATTTCGATCAGGCTGAAAATGGTGTCTATATGCGGCAGGCCATTCTGGCTACCTTACTGGGGGAGGCTAAATAATGAAAGAATTAAAAGTAGATCCCATCAAAAATGGTACGGTTATCGATCATATCCCTGCAGGACGAGTTCAACGTGTGTTGGCTATTTTGAAACCCAGAGCAACTGATGTTGTCATGATGGGCATGAATTTTTCCAGCAAGGCCATGAAAAAGAAGGATATCATTAAAATTGAGGGGCGTGAACTGACTCAGAATGAAGTCAACAGTATTGCCCTGGTCGCTCCCGCTGCCAAAGTCAGTATTATCAGAGACTTCAAGGTGGCACAGAAATCAAGGGTTGAGATCCCCAAACGCATTGAGGGCCTCGTATCTTGTCCAAATCCAAAATGCATTACTAATGCAGAGCCCATGACGACTATCTTTAATCTGGAGGACAGCTCCAGCCGAGATCTTGCCTGCCAGTATTGTGAACGTGTTTTCACAGCAGATGAGATGACTCACATCTAATCAATTAGGAGAATTATAAATTGGCTAAAATTGCAATTATTCTGGGAAGTGACAGTGATCTTCCAGTTCTTGATAAAGGATTCAAAATTATTGAGAAATTGGGTCTGGAATTTGAGTTAAGAATTTTATCTGCTCATAGAACCCACGAAGCAGTGGAATCATACATCAAGAGTTTTGATGATCAAGGAATAGAATTGGTAATTGCTGGTGCAGGAAAAGCAGCACATTTACCTGGAGTTATTGCTGCTCAAACAGTTAAACCTGTTATTGGCTTGCCCATTCGGGCCAGTCTTGATGGTATAGATGCATTATACTCCATTGTCCAGATGCCCGGAGGTATCCCCGTGGCAACTGTGGGTATCAATGCCAGTGATAACGCTGTTTTATTGGCTGCCCAGATACTGGCTGTTAAATATCCAGAAATTGGTCGCAAGCTGGAGGCACATAGAATCGAAATGCGGGATGCGGTGTTGGAAAAAGACCGCAAGATTCAGGAGAAGTATAATAAGTGATCATTTTCACTTTGCGAATTGTGAAATACTGATGAGGGAATTGAGATATGTCTGATAGTAATCGTACAATAAAGTTCGATCGTGCCCATCCATATTACAATGGTTCAGTCCAGAAACTATATTCGGTTATGGATGACTCTGGTTCACTGGTTAGTGAAACAAGCATGGGCGGATCTGTGTTTGATGTGGGGACCATCTTTGACATAAAAGGTAGTGACACTGCAAGAGCTGGGTTCCGCCATCTCGTGTACAAATCACTCATGGACGTTGATGAATGGTCTGATATGGAATCCTATATCAAAACCCATTGGGGCGAGGACTATTTTCAGAATACACCTGTTATGCAGGAAGTTTTAGAGGAGGTCAAGTCCTCCGGTCTAAAAACTCACCACAAGGGCATGATCGGTGGGGATGACGAGAAATTGTATGATACCTCGTTTCCCCAGGAACTCAGCAATCTGACGATGATCAAGAAGTACAATATTTACAAACCAGAACCCGTCACATTCATGAGCGCCCATCTCTACGATTATGAAAAATTCTATGGAAATGATCAATTTGTCATTCCATTGGAGCAGATCGTTCGCTTTGGTGTGACCAGTGGCTCTTCCATTCTAAGGAAATACAATGCAGCAAGCGATTCTGGCAAAAAGGCATATCTGAGAGAGCTGGGCGTTGCCAATGAACTCATTCCCTGGGAAACTTTTGATACCCCACTGATCGACTTGACCACAAAGTATGAACCAGAAGATAGGAATATCTCCAGGCAGGAAGCATTGCTCATCTCTGGTATAGGCGGAGATTTATTCACTGAATCGCTGGCACGAGCCATATTGGCCTCCTTCATGGTACATAGGATATTCAACCGGATGGGCTTGAATCTTTGGGACCTGAAATGGGAGATCGCCAAGGATGGGGATGATCTTGTTTTTGTAGATACCCTGGATACGGACTCTGTCCGGGCAACCCTGATCTGTGAGGTTGAGGGTGATCACTACATTGTGAATTTCAACAAACAATCGATGCGAGACTATTATATCCTCGTTCATGATGATTGGTATGCTGCAGTGAACAAGACCAAAAAGGAAGCGGCAAAAACAGGTGAAAATTTTACCACCATCCTCAAACAAGGACAGGCAGATGGTCTCTACCCCCAAACGCCTGATGTTGACAATGAATTCATGAAAATTCAGGAGGATAAATATCTCGTGATTAAAAATTTCCTCACTGACCCTGGAAGTGAAGAAAAACATAAAAAAGATCTTGAAGATATAGCACGACGTGAAGTTGAATACTTCCTGAACACCAAGAACAAAGAGTTATACAAGAAACTAAATGCAATTGACTAATAGCGAGATTAGATGCCACACTTATTTCAGATATGTGAACGTTTGTTCGATCTGGAAGCTAACCATGAAGGGTGATAAATAAATTATGTTAAAAGCAATCGTAACTGTCATGTTGAAAAAAGGCATCTTTGATCCACAGGGAAGAGCCGTTCAGAATGGACTGGATTCCATTGGTTTTGATCAGGTCAAAAAAGTTCGCGTCGGTAAACAACTTGAAATGGAACTAGAGATGACCGACATGGCAACTGCCGAAGCTTCGGTTCACGATATGTGTGATAAAATGTTGGCCAATCCTGTTGTTGAATCCTATAGCTTTGAGATCAAGGAGGCCTGATGAATTGGGGAGTCCTTTTATTTCCTGGTTCTAATTGCGCTGAAGATTGCTTTCATGCCGTTGATAAGATTCTGGGGAAACCCGTCAAATACTTGTGGCACAAGGATACTGACCTGGGAGATGTGGATGCCATTATCATCCCTGGTGGATTCTCCTATGGTGACCACTTGCGCCCGGGAGCCATCGCACATCTTTCTCCAGCTATGACAGCAGTGAAGGAATTTGCATCAAATGGTGGATTGGTAATAGGTGTATGCAACGGTTTTCAGATATTAACTGAATCTAGAATGTTGCCAGGGAGTCTACTCCAAAATCGAGGTCTTAAATTCCTATGCCAGGACCAAAGCTTAAAGGTAGATAACTCAGATACGCCATTCACAAGTGAGTATGACTCCGGAGATGTCGTTGTATTTCCAATCGCCCACAATGAAGGTAATTATTACGCTGCTCCTGATACTATCGCCGAGATGGAAGCAAATGGTCAGATTCTCTTTCGCTACTGTAGCCCTGAGGGCGAAGTCAGTGAAGAAACCAATCCAAATGGTTCGATAAACAGTATTGCAGGCATTATTAATCGGACAGGCAATGTTGTTGGGATGATGCCCCATCCTGAGCGCAGCGCAGATGGTGTGCTGGGCTTGAGTGATGGCAAAGGGGTTTTTGTCTCGATGTTAAATCACCTCGAAGCTCAAAATGATAGTTGATCCTATGTTACTATTTTTTCCCTCAAACTATAGAACCGGGTCTTCGCGAGGGAACGAAGAGACTGCGGCGATCTCAAATCTGAGATTGCTTCGTCGCTATGCTCCTCGCAAAGACAAATTAAATGAATGCCCTATTGATGCAACCACGGTGATTGGATCAAGCTTATGAGCGAAAAGAAGGCAGGAATGGAAGAAAAGATTTGGATCAAAGCAGGTCTAACCGACTCTGAATATGAATTATTAACCAAACATATGGGTCGTGAACCCAATACGGTGGAATTGGCCCTCTATGCTCAGATGTGGTCTGAACATTGTGGCTATACACATACGCGACCCCTGTTTAAACATTTTCTGACGACAGGTCCACGTATCGTCCAGGGACCTGGTGAAAATGCAGGTATAGTGGATATCGATGATGATGAAGTGATTACTTTTAAACTTGAAAGTCATAACCACCCCTCAGCTATTGCACCTTTTCAAGGTGCAGCTACTGGAGTAGGTGGCATTATTAGAGACATTCTAGCCATGGGCGCCTATCCCATTGCATCCCTGAACTCCTTGCATTTTGGACATCCTGGCGAAAAAGGTCATACCCGTTGGCTCATTTCAGAAGTTATTCATGGAATCGGGGAATATGGGAATTGTGTAGGTGTTCCTACAGTCGGTGGTGAAGTCAGATTTTCCAACGCCTACAAAGGCAATCCGCTGGTAAATGCCATGTGTGTTGGCTTTATGAAAAAATCTGAAATCAAAAAAGCCATCGCCACTGGTGTTGGCAATAGTTTGATGATTGTAGGCAATCTTACAGGGCGAGATGGGATGGGTGGAGCCAGCTTTGCCTCCAAAGACCTTGAAGAGGAAAATGATGAAGATCGTGGCGCTATTCAAGTGGGCGATCCCTTCATGGAAAAACTCCTCATTGAGGCCTGCCTCGAGGTATTTGAAGAAGATTACGTTGTTGGTGTCCAGGATATGGGCGCTGCCGGTATTTTATCTTCTTCAGTGGAAACCGCCAGTAAAGCAGGCAATGGTGTTGAAATTGATGTTGCTCTTGTTCCCAAGCGTGAAGAAGCCATGCGCCCAGAAGAGGTCATGATCTCTGAATCGCAGGAACGTATGCTACTGATTGTTAAAAAGGGTATGGAAGACAAGGTCAATAAGATTTTTCATAAATGGGATTTACACGCCGTTGTGATCGGACATGTTACCGAAGATGGTATCTACCGAGTTCTGGAAGATGGTGTAACCGTTGGTGAAGTACCGGTATGGTCACTTATGGATGCGCCGACTTATATACTTGATGCAGTGGAGCCACCTCATTTAAAAGAAACTATGGCATTCAAGAACGAACAGGTCACCCAACCTTCTGATTTGAATGAGGTCTTGGTGAGGTTGCTTGGCGCTCCAGATATTTGTTCTAAAGAATGGGTTTACAGACAATACGATCATAGAGTTCAGATGAATACCGTGGTGAAACCTGGTTCTGATGCTGCTATTCTGCGTATTAAAGGTCGTGACAAGGGTATTGGTATCACCATGGATTCCAATGGCCGCTATTGCTACCTGAATCCCAGACGCGGAGCCCAGAGTATTGTGGCTGAATCAGCCAGAAATCAGGTGGTTTCAGGAGCCGAACCTATTGCTATTACAGATGGCCTTAACTTTGGCAATCCTGAAAAACCTGAAGTCTACTACCAGTTGGAACAATCCATTATTGGTATTAGTGAAGCCTGTAGAGCCCTGGATACACCAGTCATTGGTGGAAATGCCAGCCTCTATAATCAGACCCCTGAATTTGGGTCTATCTATCCAACTCCAATTATTGGTATGACTGGACTCGTAAAATCACTTGACCATGTTATGACCATGGAATTCAAAAATGAGGGCGATTTTGTCATCCTCATTGGAGAAACCAAGGAAGAACTTGGTGCATCGGAATACCTTGACGTCATTCATAATCTGGTCTCAGGAGATGTGCCTGAGTTAGATCTCGCCCTGGAACGCAAAGCACAGGACTATGTGCTGGACATCATCCGTCAGGGTCTTGTTAAAAGTGCCCATGATCTAGGTGATGGTGGGTTGGCTGTTGCCTTAGCTGAGTCATGTATTGCAGGTGAGCTGGGTGCCAATGTCTCCTTGGATCTTGATATGAGAGCCGACGCCTTATTATTCGGTGAAAGTCAGACACGCTTTCTGCTATCCGCGGATGAGACCTCAACGGACAAAATAGTTGAGCTGGCCGCTCAGCAAGGTCTTGAAGCTGCGGTTATCGGAAAGGTGACACAGCTTCAAAACATCATCATTCACAACATGGATGAGAAGCTCATCGACATTTCTGTTGGGAATTGTCAGGAAGCATTTGCTACTGGATTTGATAAATTAATGAAAACTGATAGTTGATGTATGCGCGATAAACTGAATGAGGAATGCGGTGTCTTTGGTATCTATAATACGAGACCAGAAGATACCTCAAAGTTAGTCTATTACGGACTATTCTCCCTGCAGCATAGAGGACAGGAAAGTGCCGGTATCGCTGTCAGTGATGGGGAGCAGATCAATTACTATAAGGATGAAGGACTGGTACAAGAGGTCTTCGATCCCAAGCTATTGAATTTTCTCCAGGGGGCTCATGGGATAGGCCATGTTCGCTACAGCACAACTGGTGGGACTACTTACGAAAATGCACAGCCCGTGGTGATTGTCAGTTCCCAAGGACAAATGGCTTTAGCTCATAACGGTAACCTAGTGAATACCAGCGAGTTAATGAGTGATCTTGAAGCTCAGGGAGCTACTTTCCAATCCAGCACAGACTCCGAAACCATCCTGAAATTGGTGGCAAAGAATGCCATTGAATCTGAGGATATGACTGAGGCTATCAAAAAGACCATGTCCATGATCAAGGGTGGCTATTCCATACTGCTCCTAACGCCAGATAAATTGTATGCCTTTCGTGATCCCATGGGTCTCAGACCGCTCATTATGGGTCGCATGGATGATTCCTTCGTTTTTGCTTCTGAGAGTTGTGCCATTGATTCTGTCAAGGGTGATATCATTCGAGATGTTAAACCGGGTGAGATTATCTGTGTGGATGTTGATGGGATTCATTCAGAGCAAACAGAAGTGAGTACAACTCATATCTGCTCATTTGAGTATGTCTATTTCGCCAGAACCGATTCTGTAATTGATGGTCTTAATGTGTACGAGGCCAGAATCAATATGGGCAAACGTCTTTTTAAGGAAACGGGGCGTAAGGCTGATATCGTTATTGATATTCCAGATTCTGGAACTTCAGCTGCCCTGGGATATTCCCAAGCTTCTGGAGTTCCCTTTGATAAGGGCTTCTATAGGAATGCCTATATTGGTCGTACCTTTATCAGCCCTAAGCAGGATATGCGCGAGATAGGTGTGAATTTCAAACTTTCTCCAATTCGGAGGAATGTTGAAGGCAAGAGTGTCATCATGATAGATGATTCCATTGTCCGTGGTACAACCATCACCAGGATTGTCAAATCATTGAGAAGGGCCGGAGCCACAGAAGTTCATGTGATGATAACCAGTCCACCTGTAAAGTATAGTTGTTATTATGGTATTGATACCCCTGACAGATCCAAACTTATTGCTGCAAAGAAACCGGTCGAAGACATTGGTATAGAAATTGGAGCTGATAGTTTATCCTATCTCTCGCATGCGGGTCTGGCTGATTGCTTGAAGAAATCGGGTCTAGGAACTTGCATGGCATGTTTTGATGGCAAGTACCCTGTTCCAGTCGAGGAAAATAAATGAGCGTTGACTACAAGGATGCTGGTGTAAACATCGAGAAGGGCTATGAAGCCGTTCAACGAATTAAAAAAGATGTTGAATCTACCCATGGACCTGAGGTCGTGGGCGGTATTGGGGGCTTTGGAGGTATGTTCGCTCCTGATGTTTCAGGGATGACCCAACCTATTCTGGTGTCAGGGACAGATGGGGTTGGTACAAAACTAAAACTGGCATTCGCTTTAGATAAACACGACAGCATTGGTATTGACTGTGTCGCGATGTGCGTGAATGACATCATCTGTGTCGGTGCAAAACCTCTCTTTTTTCTGGATTATATCGCTACCGGTAAACTTGAGCCACAACAGGTTGAAGGCATTGTTGCTGGAATTGCCGAGGGCTGTCGCCAGAGTGGTGCCGCCCTGGTTGGGGGTGAAACTGCAGAGATGCCTGGATTCTATGCCAGGGGTGAATATGATGTGGCTGGTTTTACTGTCGGAATGGTTGATCAGCCAAAAATGATCGATGGTAAGGCTGTGGAACAGGGAGATGTGATAATTGGACTGTCTTCTTCTGGGGTCCACTCCAATGGATTTTCACTGGTGAGGAAACTTTTTCCCGAGGATCGTTGGAATGAAAGTTTTGATGAATCGACCTTGGGTGAAACCTTACTTACGCCAACAAAAATATATGTAAAATCAGTACTCAGTGTCATGGAAAATCATTCCATTCACGCTATAGCTCATATTACTGGTGGTGGGTTTATCGAAAATATTCCCCGCGCCTATCCCGATCAATTTCAGGCAGCTATTAAAAAGGGGGCATGGTCCAGCCATAATATTTTCAAGCTGATTCAAGAGACCTCTCTGCTTGATGATGATGCCATGTACAATACTTTTAATATGGGAATTGGTATGGTGTTGATAGTTTCAGCAGAGGATGTTGATCCAATTCTAACTCAATTGAGAGAAATGGGTGAACAGGCTTCACCGATTGGCTACATAAAGAATAGAGATAGCGGAGAATCACCTATATGCTTCGAATAGGTGTCCTGGTTTCCGGGGGTGGTACAAATTTACAAGCCATTATCGATGGTATCGTGTCGGGTTACATCCCCGATGCCAGCGTTGAGTTGGTAATCTCCAATAAGAAAAATGCCTATGCACTAACTCGTGCAGCTGAGGCAAATATTGAAACATGCATCATTGGAAGAAAGCAATTTGAATCTCCAGAGGCATTTGATGAGGCTCTAGGTGACCGTCTGAAGAGTGCCAAGATCGATCTGGTGCTTTTGGCTGGATTTATGGCCATATTGGGTCCTGGCTTTTTTACTGATTTTAAAAATAAAGTAATGAATGTGCACCCTGCGCTTATTCCGGCTTTTTCAGGGCCAGGTTATTATGGGTTAAAAGTTCATGAATCTGTGCTGGCTACTGGCTGTAAGGTCACAGGCGCCAGTGTTCATTTTGTGACACCCGAGGTGGATGCTGGACCGCTCATCCTACAGCAGGCTGTGGAGGTTAAACAGGGGGATGATCCTGAAACTCTGCAATGCAGGGTCATGGAAGAGGCAGAGTGGAAAATTTATCCTGAAGCAGTTCGACTATTCGCTCTGGGGCTGCTCGAAGTCCGTGGGCAACGAGTTTACATAAACAATTGATATAGCAAACAAGATCTAGGGAGTAGGGAATGAAACGTGCGTTGATCAGTGTCTCTGATAAAAGCGGGGTATTAGAGTTAGCTCAGGTCCTCAACAGTGGAGGTGTCGAAATTATTTCCACGGGTGGCACGGCTAAGTTACTGACAGACAATGATATACCAGTAATCGGGATAAGTGATATTACTGGATTCCCAGAGTGTCTGGGAGGTCGTGTTAAGACCCTTCAG
>Ga0233429_1000831_pt1 | contig 43656 bp, 47 predicted proteins | sample SI_118_April2016_3_FD_179879 | JGI IMG/M metagenome (GOLD analysis project Ga0233429, IMG submission 179879) | Seawater microbial communities from Saanich Inlet, British Columbia, Canada - SI_118_April2016_135_MG | ecosystem: Environmental > Aquatic > Marine > Inlet | place: Canada: British...
TAAGTTTTTAAGATTTAAGGTAACCAAGTCTTGTCGTTCTTTAACTTTTGTGGCAAATATTTGTCTATAACGTAGTTTAAACCCCATTTAGCAAGTGCTTGCTGTTCTGCACGTTGACCTGATTTTACTTGTTGCTGTATTGCTTTTTGCCATTCTTTATGTTGTTTTACAAATGGATCATTCTTTAGTGCATCTTTTGCACGTTTAATATCTACATCCTTTAGTGGATGAGTGGGTAATTTGTAATCAACAATATCTTGTGGAGTGATACCTATGAATCTTGCTTGAGGTACACAGAAGAATTCATTCAAATGTGCAGCATTACCAGATCCAACTTTTAATGTTCTGTAAATGTTAAAGAACGCATACATATCTCCATCACAGAATGCATAAACAGGAATTCCTTTTTCGTCTGCTAATCTTCTAATGAATCTTCTACATGCTCTTGTTGGAACTCCTCCCATGGAAATTAAAATGCAATTAGCCTTTTTCCAATAGCCGTGTTTGTTCAACCTTTCAAACATACCTGCAGTCTCTATTGCTAAAATGAACTTTGCTTTTGTTTCAAATCCTAAATGTTCCACTGAAGTTGGAACTGAATATGCTCCTGAACCAAATTTAGTACAGTCAATTTTTAGCTTTGCTCCAGTGTTGGGATCTTTGTCAATAACAACTAACTCTCCTGCTACAGCTCCGCCTTTTTCCTCTGGAATGAAACCTAATTGTTCACGATTAATACCAAACATAGCTTCAACATCATCCATAACTGTGTCTGATTCTGGCTGTTCCTTGAATCTAGCGTCTCCCCAGTTTTTGGATACATAGTATGCTTCTCTTTTGGTCGCAGTATCATTTACGTTAAGAAGATTTTTAGAAAGGCCCATCATCTTCAATGTTTGTGCGAAAGCCTTGATAGTGTTAACATTTAATGCTCTTGTTTTGTATTTACCCAATAATTCAAAGAAACCTTTTTTAGGATCATACTTAACATTGCTAAGTGCCCTTATAGGGAAGATCATTTCTGGACTTTTTTTCTTTAAAATTTTAGTGTAAACATCTTTTGCAGATGAATCTATTACTTTGATTGTTTCCTTATTTGTCCTAACTTGTTTTTTAGCAGTCATTTTGTTTTAACCGTAGTTCCAACTTTAGGTTCTTCGGGTGGAGCTTCCAATTGTTGTTTCAATATAACTTGTATTTCTTTAGATTGAGCGTCTGTTAATTCTAACAATTCCTTTAGTGCTTCGCCCATGTGAGGAATGTATTTGATAATATATGATTTCTTTCTTTCTACTTCTGCATCTTTTTTCTTTCTTCTAAGATAAATAGCTAATTTTCTTCCACATTCTTGTAATGCTAATTTTATTTCCTTTACAATTTCCGGATAATGTGCAATTGCTTCTTTTGATTCTGATGTAAATGGTACCCAAACAGATGCAATGTGTATCATCGCCACCATAGGTGCGGTTGGAAGTGCCCCTTTTGATTGAGATAAACCATAATTTTTCCATGCAGTTTGTTGTGATGATTTGAATATTGCACATGCTGATTGCATGTATTGTAGAGGTACACGGTTTGCGAACCTCATTATCTTCATTAGCTCGTCTCCTTTTAGATCTCCACCGTATGCAAACGCACATTCTATTTGGAAAGGCATTCCCCTGTAAACTGTTGGTGGCCTTGTAGCTGCAGTGTAAAATTCTGCATTGATTTCTTTCTTTAGGCCTTTTGTTAAAACATCTTCACCAATTGGAGATAAACAATTTGTTGGTGGTGCCATGATTTTTGTTTTTGCAATTGAATTGAATAATGCGTCTGCTTGTTGATGATTTATAGTGTGTGGCTTTGTGTTTAATGGGACATTTGCTTTGTCACAAATTTCTTTTGCAGTTTTTGCAGATATTCTTGAAAATGATGTTGTGAAAAAATGAAGTAAAGTTTTTGAAGGAGATGCTTTCATCATTCTGATTAATACTCCTAACTCTACTCCGTAAGGATGTGGTTGAATTTCCTTTGGCTCCTTAGGAAGTTCTTTTGTCCCCCTTAAATATTTTACAACTTTGTTGTCTGGAGGAATGTAAGTTATATTTGCATGAGGGTTAGAAATTGCAGTTTGTTTAAGGTATTCATCTACACTTAGCCTACCTCTTTGATATTTTCCTTCTAATTCTATTTCAACTTTTATTCCATGATCTTTGTTTAACCATTCTATTTCTTTTTCCTGAACAATTTCAGGTTCATTTGTATTAACATCAATATGCAATTCGTAGAAATGTGCAGGTTTTTTTGGATCAATCTTTGAAGTTATTTTTGAAGATTTTCCGGTGGTTAATTGACCATATAGTACGGACGCTGAAACACCAATTCCTTGCTGTCCACGAGATTGTCTCATTTTTGAGAATTTTGAACCATATAGTAATTTTGCAAAAACTTTTGGGATTTGTTCTTTTACAATTCCCGGACCATTGTCTTCTACAATAATTATAAACTTCTTTTCTGCTTTTTGTTTAATTTGAATTGTTAGTTCTGGAAGAATATTTATTTCTTGGCAAGCATCTAATGAGTTGTCCACTAATTCCTTGATAGTAGTTGATAATGCCTTAATAGGATTATCAAAACCTAATAGATGTCTATTACGCTCGAAGAATTGTGAAACAGAAATTGCCTTTTGTTCTTGAGCTAATCTTTCTGCATGATTTTGTTCTTTCTTTTTGGTTGCCATCCAAATGCTCTTTTTTTAAAACTATTTATAAAGATTATTGTGATTTACATTAAAGCTTCTCTTTTTTGAAGTTCGATGTATTTGTAAACATTTCCATGAGGTGCGCCCTTGAGAAGTTTCTCTACTGCACGTCTTGCTAACTCATTATCTTCTACTTTCCCTATAAGTGCAACTGTCTTGCCATATACAGAAACAAACACGCCCGTTAGTTTTTCCAACATCATTCTAGCCTTACCATTAGTTCCAATGGTTCTTGATCTTAATCTAATTAGGTCATGATCATTTTTTGCAAAATCTTTAATTTGAATTAATTCAAAAGAGAATTTTTCATCCAATAACATTAATGCTACTTCTGGATTGAAACCTCTTCCAACGGCATTTATAATTGGTAATGCGTCAAAACAATGAATATTTTCTTCTGATGAAATTAGAACACTCCCTTCTGGAGAAATTAATAATTTAGTCTTAGTTTTCCTTTCAAGTAGCCTTTTTGTTTGGCCTTTTTTCCCTATCAAGATAGCTACCCTTTCTTGAGGTATTTTTAATTCCTGTGAAAACATCTTAGAACTCTTCGAATTCCTCTATTTGTTTGAGAATTCCTTTCTTCTTCAACCATTGAACTTGATTTGGCCTATATTTGTAAACTAGGTCTCCTTTTTCATCTCCACCTAGCTCCCATGGCTCAATTATGACTACATCTCCCTCTCGAACCCACAACCTTCTTTTCATTCTTCCTGGGACTCTGCATAATCTGGTTTTTCCATCCATGCATTTGACCCTCATTTTGGATCCACCCAATCTTTGATCAATTGTGCCCATAACCTCTCTACCCCTTGGAGTTCTCACTCTAAGTATCTCTTCTGGCACCACTGTACCTGATTTTTTCTTAAAGGGTTTCTTAAAAGTCCTTTTTTTGAAAGGTGGCATATAGGCATGCTCTAATTGAGGTTTATAAAGTTTAGGACTAGTCAGATTTCCTAATTTTTAGAAGAGAATGTATTTTGAAAATTACAAATATTAAAAGTAAAACGAATAATATGTTAAAAGATGCTGCAACTTGACCAGTTGCTAAACCACATTGATTATCTTCACAGGTATTTGAAAGACATTCTGTTGAAAAAGTACATACTGCACCATTCTTTTTTTGATCAGTTAAATCTTTTGGAGCTGAACAATATTTCTTTTCTATAACTTCTCCAACCTTTAGACAAATAGTTGTGTCTTCGCTATCTGTGAACAAACAACCGAATGGACATTGTGATGCTTCTAAGTTTATTGATTCTTCTTGGCTTAATGTTTCTTGAATTTCTTTATCTAAACCTTCCGAAGTTTCATTTTCGTTAATTGAATCGCAAGAGTTACAAGATCCTCCACAATCTAAACCTGTTTCGTCTCCATTTTGTATCCCATCTGAACAAGTGCTTTGAACTTCTTCTTTAGATGTTGATTCTGAAGATGTCTGTAATAATTCAATACTTACATCTGCATATCTTTGTTGATGGGGATAATTAATTACTAGATCTCCTTTGTTAGAACTAGTGACAACATCAGTCATTACATACTCTGCACCATAATCTGACATTCCAGAATAAGTATCTCCTTCACCGTTAATTTCTATATTTGAAAAACTTCCTGTAGAAAGTCCTATTGTACTGTTATCTGATGTGAATGTAAATGAAACTGTTTCATCTGAAGTTGCCTCTTCGAAAGAAGTTGCCTTGGTAGTCATTTCTATAAGTAAAACTTGTGCTGAGGGGAAATCCATGATCCCTCCCCCTTTTGTGACAATAGTAACTACGTCGGATTCAATAGTTCCATCTTGATCTAGGTCTACTGTGAGATTATTTCCTGATGAGTCTGCTATGTAAAAATTAAATTGGTAACCGTCGACATCTATGCTTCCTTCTCCCAGTGTCCCGTCTGTGGAAGAATCAGTGTAAGTGGAAGTGATTTGTTCTATTCCACTTTCCAACATTTCATTGAATGTAACTTCTTTACTATTGACATCTATGGAGTTATATTGTAGGGCAAAAGTTTTATCGTTTATTTCTGAACCTGTAGAAAGAACAAAGTAATCTTCAATTTGAAGTTTAAAATTTGTTGAATTTGAAGTTTCCCTAAGATACGTTCTACTTGTGCCATCTCCAGTTAAACCATTTTTATTAAATAGAGGTATTTTGTAAGCATTATTATTTTGATTTTCAAATGTAAGGTGGTAGGTTGATTGAGAAGGAGATTCAAATTTTACAGGAGATTCTGTTACAGATTTAAATCCATTATAAATTATGTCCCAATTCCCTAGCAAAGAACTTTGTTCTGAAACAGAACTAGATAATCTTGATCCTGAAGAAATATAAATTGGAGTGGGATTTGTTCCCCTATACTTTAAACTTGTTAAAGTGAATACTTCTGAAGCGTATGTTCCTTTCAATAAAATAAAACCTTCTGCTATGTTTGATCCGTCTGTAGAAAAACCTTGTTCAAATGAATTGTCATTGTAGGTGTCTTCCAGTTCTATTGTTTTTGCACCGATGTAAATATTTGCTAAATCGCTAACAACGCCTGTCGAGGTTACAATGTTTCTAACCCCTACGATTGTATCATCTGCAAGTCTGTAGTACTCATTCTCTTCCATCTTACCTATATCTACACCATTAACGGTTAGAATAATGGATTGAGGGGATGCAGAAATCGAAGTTGCAGTTATTTCGTATTTATTTAATCCAATAGTATAAACTTTGGATTCTCCTTCAAGAATTGTATCTGATATTGCACTTGTTGCTAAAAGTAATGTTAGTTTGGAATTGGCTGTGTCTATTTTGGAATTGATGATAATATAATCGTCTGCAAATAGTTTGATTGTTATATCTTCAATGTCTTGTAAATTATCTGAGGTGGAGACCGTGCTTTCTAATCCACTATCAAAAACTGATTCATATTCGAAAAAAGCTTCTGTTGTAGAAGACCCTCCTAAAATTTCTATAAATGAACCAACTCCGCTTTCATCTGATTTGATGTATCTCGCTTTTGGAGGTTGTAATGCGTCAGTTGCACTTCCAAAATGAATGTATTGATATTGTGTAGTTGAACCATAATCTGTAACTATATTTGCACTTGCAAGTGAAGGTAACTCTGCAGAAGAAATGATTGGAAGAATGTCTTCAAATGATTCTTCTAATTCTATGTTATCCCCAGTACTACCATAATCAAATGTTTCTGCTAAAACTAACGTAGAACTAACTAAGATTAGTATTCCTAAATATACACCCCAAGATTTATGCATTATATCCCTCTTTAATTGAGTCTAAATAAGACAGTAACCCTATAAATAATTTTGCTTGTCTGTTTATTTTGTCCAAATAGAGTTTTTGTAACTAAAACTTTTCCACCAGGAAATTTCTTTTTTAATTTTTTACCCATCATAGCTGCAAACTTTCTTGAAGAAAGGTAAAAATCTACACCAGTCTTTAACTCTACAACCTTTGCAATCCTTACTTTGTTATTATTATCTATCTGATCTATTGCAAATCTAATCATTGATTCGTCATAAGGTCTTAGTTGTAACTTAGCTTCAAAGTAATTTTCGTGTTTGTCTCCAGGAGGTTTGTACCTGTAAGTTAAAGCTTTGCTAAGAGGTTTACTCGAGCGAGAAGAACTGGGCATGTTTTACACCACCTATAATTATTATTGAATCTTCTGTAATGAGTCCACTTTTTAATCCACAAGAGATTGAATCTTCTCCTGCAAAGTTTACATTTGAAGCACCTTTTAAGATATCTAGAATTTCTTCTTCGTCCATCAATATACCTTTGTAAAAATCTTCAGAGATAATTAATTCTTTGTCCCCTTCTGTAAATGTTTTCCCTACAATCCCTTCATCACAAATTGCAATAACCACTTGGTGTTCTGATTCGTGGAGTTTTGAATACATCATATTTTAGATTTTATTGGATGTTTTGCTCCGCAAGCTGTACATCTCAAGAACATAACTCGGTCCTCTTTCATAATTTTTGTGTCTGGTTTCCCACATTCCTTACAAATAACAAAGTCTTTGCAGTATAATTCAACTTTTTTATTGATTAATCCTGAAGGAATCTTTCTCCCAAAAACTAATCTTGGACCTTCCATAACTGCAGGTGTTGCTAGCTCTCTTTGAAGGAATTTAAGTAATTGCTCCATTGGTCTTCCTAGCTTGTCTACAATTTGTTGAAAATTAGTAATAATTGTCTTATTTCCTTGCACGTGACCCTTAACTACTGGAATCTCGAACCTACTACCTGTTTCTTGTACATCTGGTAGCTTTTCTTTTGCTTCTTTCAATAGTACTGAATAATCCATAGGATTGGTTTAGAAAATTGCTTTTTAATGGTTTTGGCTAAATTGCTTTATAGTGGCCGGGCTTGTTTTCGTAGATTTCTCCTTCTGTAAGGAGTTCCTTTACTACTGCTTCAGTTATAGTGTCATCTTTGTCAATTGTCTTGGATAATGAGGATAGTTCTGCTCCAGAATCATCATTGGCCATTAAGTAGCTAATTATTTTTTGTCTTAACTCTTCATGTGAAGAATCTTGTTCTTTTGGTACATCTTGAGGAATACCATTTTGATTTTGTGCAGGAACAAATTGAGTTCTAGATAATAATTGTTCTTTTTCTGGTTTCCCGTACATACTTAGCAATTCTGCTTTTCTAATTAATTCAATATTAGGATCTGTTATTTTTTTTGTAATTTCTGGGGAAAGATATAATTCTTCTTGATATTCTCTAACTCTTCCAACCACTAAAACGCTATCTCCTTTTTCAATGTCAATTAAATTGTTGGTATCTTCGTTAAATGCTTTAATTCTAATTGTTCCGCTTCCATCATCTAATGTGAAAGAGAAATAGTTTCCGTCTTCACTTTTGAAAACGTCTACTATTGTTGCAACAATGTTAACTCTTGAAACTTGACTATCTTTTAATTCAACACAACTTGGAATGAAATTTTCTCCATTTTTGGAACCCTTTACAAAATTACCATTATTAAGATTGGAAATCCAAATCTTAAAAGCTACTTGTCTTTGCATGGGTTTATTTTGTTGAAAATTGTTCATTTTAGATTTTACTTATGAATCCTCTACGTGGCTCGTAGATTTCTCCTTCCCTTTTTAGCTTTTCTATGATTTCTTCTACTTGGGACTCTGAAATCTTCTTATCTGTTGCTTCTGCCATGATGTCTTCCATAGGTATTGATTTTTTTCCTTTGGATTCAAAGAAACCAATTATTTCTCTAACTGTGTGAATTTTATTTCTTGTTGAAGCTGTAATTCCAGAAGTCATTCTGTCAATATCTATTTGTCCAGTTTCAGGATCAAATCCTACTTGCATTAAGCAGTATCTCATAATTGAAATTGATTTTCTTGCATCGCTCCTAGTAACTTTTGATGAAAGTCTTATTCTTGCTGAGCCTTCTGCAAGTCTAACTAATGATTCTAGTTGTCTTGCCGAAATTGGAATTGGTTTAACTGCATCTGAATCTCCTACGGTTGAAGAGTTTCTTAGATTAACATAAAAGTTTTTTATTTCTTCGATTGCACCAGGTGTTAATTTGGGATTTATTGATTGTTTTGCATGAGCAATATACTTCCTCATTAGATCTATTTCAATAGGAGGTTCTTTGGACATCGGATTGTGTTGTAATTCTAAAATATGAGTTGCGATTGCACTATCTTTTTCTTTGTTAGGTAAATCTCTAACCGGGAAAATTAAATCAAATCTGTTAATCAATGCGGGAGGTAAATCTATTTGTGCAGCAATTGGTTGATATGGGTCGAAACGTCCAAATTTAGGATTTGCTGCTGCAAGTACAGAAGTTTGTGCTTGTAATGTTGCATGGATATTTGCTTTGTGAATTGTAACTGTCTGTTGTGCCATAGCTTCATGCATTGCAGATGTATCTTCTTCTGACATTTTATCCATCTCGTCAAGAAGTAAATAACCTCCGCTTGCCAAAACAATTGCTCCAGCTTCAAGTGCCCAACCTTTGATGAATTCATCTTTTACAACACTAGCAGTAATACCTGCAGAAGTTGCTGCTCTTCCTACAACATACCTCGCCCTTGGTGCTGCATTTTCTATGAATTTAATTAATGAAGATTTAGCTGCTCCGGGATCTCCGACAAGCAAGATGTGAACGTCTCCCCTAATCTCTTGTCCGTCCCCTGTTGTCTTTTTTACTCCGCCCATTAGTTGAAGAATTAATGCACCTTTGATATCTTCGTGTCCTAAAATAGAAGGGGCTATTGAAGATAGAAACTTTTCATGTATTTTTGGGTCCTTTGCCAATTGTCTTATTTTTGCTAAGTCGTCTTCATCTAAAATTATTTCGTCATAACATTCTTCTGTAGGTTCCACATAATTTGCTTCTAAACATAAATCAAACCTTGTAGACATCCCTCCTGTTTTTGAAGGAATTGGGACTTCTCTCACCATTCCATACACTTTAACTCTTGAACCAGGAGTTGTTTTTTTCTCCATTTTTGGTTCAACTAAATCTTCTCTTAAGTAAACAGGTAATCTTTTTGATTGTTCCCCACCTCCGAGGTTATCTGAGGGTTCCTCTAAAACAATTCTTTGTGAGTCTACTAATTTTTTATCAATTAATTTAAATCTTCCAACTCTTCCGCAAGAACATCTACTTGGTTCTTTAAATTTTTCTTCTATTTGAGGCATTGTGATATTATTTCCACATGCAGGACATTCGAACTTTGCAGAAATTACTTGTGGCCTTACATCTGAAGATTGTCTAACAATACCTTCAAAACAAATGAACATGTCAATGTGTTCACTTCTAATATTTTTGATTAGAACTCTTTGGGATTCTGGAATGTTGAAAAATCTAACTTTGATATGTTTATTTGGAATATCAAATTGGGATAAAGCAATTTCAATTGCACGAATCGTTTCTTCTGGTTCGTTCAAAACTTCTTCTGCAAGAATTGGATCAAACATAGACAAATTATTGAAGTCAACTAATAGAGAACTTGCACCTTGCTTAACTAAAGAATGTATTTCTTTCTGATAGTTTAGTTCTAAAAATTCCTGAAACTTTTCAATTTGTTCTTGTGCATTAACCACTGACTTGTGCCCCCAAAAGTAGTTTAATTGGGGGTACAGGTTATTTAAAGAATTATAGTTTGAAGGCTATATGTATGGTAAGTAATATATTTTAAAAAAGATGAATGGGGAATGTTCCCCTTACTTCTTTTTCTTTAGAATTTCAATCAGCTCTCTAACAGCTTCTTTTAATTTCTTTTCAGAACGAGTACCTGTACAAACAATCTTTCCATTGCTGAAAAGCAAGAATGTTGCCCTTGTGCCAGCCAGTTTATAAACTAAACCTGGGAATTGTTCCGGTTCGTATTCGGTATTTTCTAATTCCATAGCTAGAGAATTTAAGTTTAAATCCATACCAATGCTACCAGAACCAACCATGTTCTGAACTTCTATTTTAGGTACGATTTTTATCTTAACATTAACCTTAGCTAGGTTTTCAATGATTCTATCGATGGATTCTCTTACTTTGGAAAGAGATCTAGCTCCAGTATTAACGATCTTTCCTGAGGAAAAGATAAGTGCTGAAGTTTTAGGTTCCTTGATCCTCATAATCAATCCAGGAAATTGTTCTGGGTTGTATTCTGTATTAGGTAGTGTTTCTGCTAACCTTATCAGAGGTATGTCTTGTCCTAATGATGAAGAACATACGATATTTACAATTCTAATATCTAATTTCTTTTTAGAACTAGCTTTCTTAGTTGTTTTAGAAACTTTCTTAGTTACGCTTTTAGTTGTTTTTTTGGTTGTTTTTTTTGCCATTTTATCCCCCATGCTCTAATGGCCTCTTTTTGTTTATATATGGAAGGAGTTTAGTATTTAAAGGTATTTAAATGGATGGTGTCCCTTCTTAGAGACTCTAGAGCTTGTTAAATGCAATCTTGAATACTTGGTCTTTGATTTTCTCTTCTTTTTGGACATCATAGGTGCCATCTAGTGCTCCGAAAGCTAGATTTACTGCCCCTAATCTCTCCATAAATTGCTCTTTGAATGCCATCAAATCAATATCTGATTCAATAACTAAAGAAATTCTATCACTTGGAATTAATTTTGCATTTTTCCTCATTGCTTGAACTTTTCTTGAAACTTCTCTTGAGAATCCTTCTTGCTCTAGCTCTTTTGTTAATTTAGTATCTAGTTTAATTGAAATTTCTTTTCCATCTTTGAATTCTGCAGCTTTGATGTTGGTTTGTGCTAAGATTATTGTAGATAATTTTTTTAGTTCTTTGTGATTTTCTTTAGGAACCGTTATTGTTGCTTTTTTTAATGGCCATCTTACTCCAATTTTTACTATTTCTCTTTCTTTTAGAATTTTAGAAGTAATTTCTTTTGTTAACTCCATTGCTTCTTCTAATTCTTTGTTTGATTGTTTTGCTTTTGGCCATGAACTTAAATGAATTGATTCTTTTGTTTCGAATAAATTGGAGTTTATGTATTCTGACATGTAAGGTGCAAATGGCGCCATTAACTTTGTTAAATTTCCAAATACATAATTCATTACATAAGGAATAGCTTTGTCTTTCTTTGATGCTCTGTCCCTGATGATTTTAATATACCATCTTGAAAGATCATCATTTACGAAAGTTATGAATTTTCTTAAACAAGTGTGATAATTGTGTTGTTCTATTTCTTCTGTTACTTCTTTGATTAAGGAATTTGTTTTTGAAATCATCCATTCATCTTCAATTGAAAGTTCTGTAGGTTTTTTACCACTTACAGTGATCATATTTTTTGTGAATCTATATGTGTTGAATAGGATATTTAGGAAGGGTAAAACTGATTCATTAACTAAATGTACTGAGAACTTTTTTTGGTCCCCTACTGCAGTTGTACACATCTGTAACCTTACTGCGTCGATTCCAACAGTGTCAAATATCTCATTTGGAACTAAGACGTTTCCTTTTGACTTGGACATTTTTTCCCCCTTACCATCTACTAAATGTCCTGCACATACTACTGATTTGTAAGCGGGCTTATTGAACAATGCTGTAGAAAGTACATGCATTGTGTAGAACCATCCCCTTGTTTGATCAATTGCTTCGGCAATAAAATCATAAGGATGTCTTTTTTCAAAATATTCTTTGTTTTCGAAAGGATAATGTAATTGTGCAAAAGGTGCTGAACCAGAATCATACCAACAGTCTATAACTTCTGGTACCCTTGTGAAAAGCTTTTTATTTTTTTCAAAGGTGATTGTATCGATGAAAGGTTTGTGAAGATCTGTTACTTTTTTACCAGAGAGTTTTTCTAATTCTGCAATGGAACCTATGCAAACCTCTTCTCCATCTTCTGATCTCCAAACTGGTAAGGGTGTTCCCCAGAACTTCTTTCTTGATAATGCCCAGTCTCTGGCTTCTTCTAACCAGTTTCCGAATCTTCCTTCTTTGATATGTGAAGGGTACCAAGATATTTTTTCGTTGTTTTTAACTAAATCTTTTTTGATAGCTGTAACTTTTACAAACCAAGAATCTGTTGAAAAATAAATTAAGGGGGAATTACATCTCCAGCAGTAAGGGTACTGGTGAAGGTATTTTTCTGTTTTGAATAATTTATTATTATTTTCTAACCATTCAATGATTTCTGGATCTGCATCCTTTACAAATTTGTCTTTGAAATCAGGAACCTCATCTGTGAATTTACCAGAATTATCAATAGGTTGAACAAATGGAATGTCATGGTCCTTACAAGTGTTAAAATCGTCTTCTCCAAAGGCAGGGGCCATATGCACTACACCTGTCCCTTCATCAGTGTTTACGAAATCTGCAGGAATTATTGACCAAGCCTTAGTTTTTGCTAAGTCTTTCTTGAAATAATCGAATAATGGTTCGTAAGTTTTTCCAACTAAATCTTTTCCTTTGATTTCTTCTTTTATTTTTGGTTCTTCAAAGTATTTGTTAATTAGATCTTTTGCTAAAATGTAATTACTTCCTTCGTGCTCTATTTTAACATAATTTATTTTTTCATTTACTGCCAAAGCCATATTACTTGGAAGTGTCCAAGGTGTTGTTGTCCATGCTAGAACAAATGTATCTTTTTCATCGTTTAATTTTAGTTTAACTGTAACAGTTGGATCGGAAACATCTTTGTATCCTTGAGAAACCTCATGAGTGCTTAGAGGTGTTTCGCATCTTGGACAGTAAGGTACTACTTTTTTACCTTCATATAATAATTTCTTGTTGTGTAGTTCTTTTAGTGACCACCATACACTTTCAATGTACTCATTGTCCATTGTTCTGTAAGGATTTTTTAGATCTGCTAGGTAATTTACTTTTTCAGTATTAGCTTCCCAAGGTTTAATGTAATCGAATACACTTTCTCTGCATTTTTTTATGAATTTGTCAACACCATATTCAACAACTGCTTTTTTTGATTTTAACCTTAATGCCTTTTCTACTTGAACTTCTACAGGTAAACCGTGACAGTCCCAACCACCTTTTCTTGGAACAGTGTAACCTTGCATACTCTTGAATTTACAGAATAGATCTTTGAATGTTCTAACCTCTACATGATGTAATGCAGGAGGTGCGTTTGCTGTAGGCGGACCTTCTAAAAATGAAAATAATTTTTTATCAGGATTGTATTGTATTGATGACTCTAATTGCGTTTTATTTTTCTTCCAAAGCCCTTGAACTTCTTCTTCAACATTCTTAAAGTCATACATATCCAATTTAGTTTAAAGGGCATTTAAATATGTTATGCTATCTGTATTGACCTATTACTCTCTAACCCAACAAAACTTATAAATTGAATTTGATATTTTTGGGTAATGGGCGAAAATTCTTTACAAATGTGGACTGAGAAGTATAGGCCTTCCAAGTTTTCAGAGGTTTATGGTCAGAAAGACATAGTTGAGAAAGTAAAGGCATTTGTAGAAAAGGGAAATATGCCTCATTTATTATTTGCAGGTCCTGCTGGAATAGGTAAAACTACTCTTTCTTTAGTTATTGCAAAAGAATTGTTTGGAGAGAATTGGAGAAATAATTTATTAGAAACTAATGCTTCGGACGAAAGAGGGATTGATGTTATTAGAAATAAGGTTAAAGATTTTGCAAGAACAAAAGCTATCGGAACTAAATTCCCCAAAATTGTTTATTTAGATGAATGTGATAATTTGACTAAGGAAGCACAACAAGCCTTGAGAAGAACTATGGAAAGTTATTCTGGAACTGCAAGATTTATTTTAAGTTGTAATTATCCTTCAAAAATAATTGATCCTATTCAAAGTAGGTGTGCAGTGTTCAAATTTAAACCATTGAATAAAGAAGACATTGTTGAATTAATGGGTTCTATTGCAACCAAGGAAGATATTAGTTTAGATGATGCAGCTAAAGGTGCATTGTTTGATGTTAGTGGTGGAGATGTTAGAAGAGCAATCAATACATTACATAGTAGCTCAGCTGTGAATAAAACTGTTAGTGCAGATACAATTTATGAAATTTCTAATTTTGCTAAACCTCGTGATGTGGACACAGTTTTAATGATGTCCTTAGATGGAGAATTTGAAAAAGCTAAGAATAAGTTATTAGATATCATGTTGAATAATGGTCTTGGTGGCTTGGATATGATCAAACAGATACAATCAGAGGTGTCTAAATTAGATATTGACGGGAAAGTTAAAATGAAGATGATTGAGAAGTGCGGAGAAATTGAATTCAGAATGGTCGAAGGTAGCGATGAATTTGTTCAACTAGAGGCGCTTCTTGCTAGCTTTGGAATCATACAATGAAGCCTTGGTGCGAAAGATACAAACCACAAAATATAGATGAACTTGCAGTTAGTAGTTCTGCTGTTGCTAAATTAAAAGATATTATTTCTAGAAAAGGTATTGCAATGGTTTCTGGCCCTACGGGTTGTGGTAAGACTACCGTTGTTGAAACTATCGCTAAGGATGGAGACTATGAATTAATTGAGATGAATGCTTCTGACTTTAGAAATAGTGATGGAATTAATTCTGTTGTAGGTGGAAGTTTACAGCAACAAAGTTTGTTTGCAAAAGAAAAGATAATTTTAGTTGATGAACTTAATGGTATTGCTGGACGTGAAGATCGTGGAGGAGTATTGGCTTTATCTAAATTAATGAAAGATAATAAACATGCCTTGATTTTATGTGCAGAAGATCCATACCATACAAAAATTAATACAATACGTAAGAAATCTGAATTAGTTAAGTTTGATGCAATGAACTATTTGAGCATTGTAAAGGTTCTTGAAAGAATTTGTGAAAAAGAAAAAGTTGATTATAATGTTGAAGATTTGAAAGTTATTGGTCGAAGGGTTGGCGGAGATTTGAGAGCGGCAATTAATGATTTACAGATACATTCTTGTTTTGGAAAAGTTGAATTGGGTGAAGATAATGTGGAGAATGAAAGAGGCAAGGAAGGAAACATTACTGATGCATTGAGAATTGTTTTGAAAAGCAACAAATGGGAGAATGTCAATGGCATTTATGATAATGTTAAAGAAAATCACAAGGACATTATGCTTTGGTTGGAACAGAACATACCCTATGAATACAGAGGTAAAGAGTTATCTAAGGCCTTTGATTCATTGAGTAAGGCAGATATTTTTAATCGTAGAATCATGAGATGGCAACATTGGAGATATTTAGTTTATATCTATCAGCTATTGAGTAACGGGGTTGCATTTTCTAAGGATGAAAGTAAAAAAGGGTTTGTTATGTACAAACGTGGAAGTAGGCCATTGAAGATATGGATGAATAATCAAAAGAATTTCAAGAGAAAATCTATTTCTGAAAAATTATCTAAGAAATTTCATACTTCCAAAAAGGGATTTATCAAAGAAGACTTACCTTTCTTGAAATTGTTGGCTAAACAAGATAAATTGCCACAATTAGGTTTGGAAGATGAAGAAATTGAATGGTTAAAAAGATAATTTGCTAATTTTAAAGTGGAATCTGAAATAACTTCTAAGGAAATTGAAGAAACTAGACTTAATCTAGTTACTAGAAGAACCTCTCTGGAGAGAAGACTTGAAGGTCATGAAGCCATGGGTAGAATGTTTGCTATTCAGCAACTTACTTTAGCCATTGCAGAAGAAAACTATGGATTTGTTTTATCTAAAGCAAAGTATCATGGAATAAAAATACCTGATGAGCATTTGAAAAAAGCTGCAGATTGGTATAGTGCATGCACTACAAGTGAAAGTTTAATCCTTGCAAGAGATGCCTATAGATCACTTGGACTTGTTAAAGAGTCTAGAGCATTGTATGGCAGAATTTTAGAAGCATTTGATAATGAACATGTGGAAGATAGAGCTGAGATTGAACAAAGTCAATAATTGTTAGGGTCTACTTCTTCATAAGATCCGCCAATTCTAATTTCGTCATAGTAAATATCATTTTCAGATAAAACGTTTGGTCCTCTGTAAAGTCCTAACTTAAGATTTTTAGGAGTGGAAGTGTACATGTTCTTTGCATAATATTTTCCATCTGTAAACTTTGCTCCATTTAACCATGCTTCAATATATCCATCATTAGTCATTGACCATTTAACTCCAAAAATTATATCATTCCATTCGCCTAATTGAATTTCTTTGGAGGCTATGTTTGTCGAAGGTGATTCTACATTAGGTCTTGTTAATATCCCTAGCCCATGTGTACCGTCTTCTAATTCTTCATATCTTATTGAAACTGAAGGACTTCCTTTTTTCCCACCATGGTTGTTTTCCCACTCTTCCCAAGATTGTCCAACTTCAGGCCTGTGGAACCATTGCCCTACAATGTTAAATCCATCATGTTCTACACTGTAATTGTAATAGAAATCTTCAGGAAAATAGACACTCCACCCGTAGTAAACTACGCTTCCATCCATAGGATACTCATCTGCATAAGGTAATTTCATACTTAATTCAACCCTACTTTTATTGTAAATTAAATCGTGTTGAACTGCCACATCCCCATACCTCACATTCATTTTAATTGCATAATTTCCATTCCTAACTATATCTGAAACAATTATTCCTGAGTCTGATCTAGCGAATTGTGAATTCCAATGTTCTGAAAGAGATCCAGTTTCGAAATCAGTAATTATTGAGTAAATATCGTCCCCCATATTTCCTCCGCCAAAAGAGTTTGATTCGTTGTCTTCTGTTTCATTATCTTCTGTTTCATTGTTGGATCCTTCATTTTCGTTGTTGTCGTCATCGTTATTATCGTCATCGTCATCGTCATCGTAATAGTCGTCATCATCTTCATAATCATCAAAATCTTCCTCTTCGAAAATAGGTGTATCTCCACCATTATTTGAGCCTGAATTAGAATTCGGTTTTTTAGTTACTTCATCTTCCATTGTTGCCTGTTCATTTTCAGATTCTGAAGAAAGCGATTCTTTGAAACTATTAAAAAAACTTTTTGTAGATTTGTGCTCGCTTATTTGAGGAATATAAATTATTAATACAAATATTAATAGTAGTGCTGAAACTTTTAGAAAACTCTTAAAATTGTCATCACCCATTGTTTTGATGAGATTTTGTCTTTTAAAAGGTTTTAGAAATTTTATGCAGAACTATTAGTAATATTAACTGTTTTATTAATTAAATTGTTAACTCCGAACTTTCTTATTGCTCCAGGTGCCCTAAATTGTCCTGCACCCCTTCCAAATTCTCCGAACATTTTCAAAAAAGTCCCATTTGGAGAATAAACTTTTATCCTGTTGTTTAATGTGTCTGCGATGTATAATTCATTGTTGATTTCCCAAATTTTACTATTAAACATAAACTGTTCATCGCCACGTCCGTAGTTACCAAAAGACCCCTTTTCAGAACCATTAAGTGAATACATTTTTACTCTTCCTTTGATTGGATCTGAGATGTATACTGTTTCATTAAACAATTCTATTCCCATAGGGAACCTTAATCCTGTTTCGTTTAATGCATATGTACCCCAACCAAAAGAGAAGTTACCTTCATGATCAAAAACGTGTATTTTATTGTTGTCAGTATCTAAAACATAAATATAATCTTCATTAATTGCTACATCTGAGATGTACCTAAATTGTCCGGCTTCCATTCCCCTTTTTCCAAATGATGACTTATTAGTTCCATTTAGATAGAATGAAGTTACCTTAGATTTGTAAGTATTTGCCACATAAATAGTTCCATTGTATTCTTCAAATCCCAGTGGCCAATGTAAATGTGATTTGCCAAAAGAAAATAAAAATGTTAAATTTTTATCATAAACTTGTATTCTACTATTACCCTTGTCTAACACATATATCTTTTCGTCAATTGTCAATACATCCGAAGGCATACTAAATGAAAGATTATCTCTCCCATGTCTTCCGAATGAAGTCAAGTTATTCCCTTCTAAGTCAAAAACTTGTATTCTACTGTTATATGAATCTGGAATGTATATCCTATCTATCTCTTCTTTGGAAATTGATTCATTCAAAGTAACTAAATTTTCAGTAGGAAGAACTTTTGTTTCTTGAACTTCAATTTCTTCTTGTGGAAAGATTACAACTAGTAATAATATAATGACTACAAGAACCAGACTTAATTGTGATTTTAACTTGGGATTCATCTTAAAGTTTCATGGAATTTAATTTATCTATTCTATCTTTTGTTAATGGATGTGTCGAAAATAATTTTGCCATTTTGGCCCCTGAAAAAGGATTTATGATGAACAGTGATGCAGTGGATTGGTTGCCCATACGCATTGGAAGCTTTCTAGAGTTATCCTCTAGCTTTTGTAATGCACTTGCTAAATGTTTTGGTTCGCCAGTTAACCTTGCAGATGTTTCGTCTGCTATGAACTCTCTTGATCTTGAAATTGCAAATTGAATAAGCATTGCAGCTAAGGGTGCAACTATAGATAGTGCTAGGATTTGAACTATGTTTGAATTTCCATTTGAATCTCTTGATCCGCCAAATATTGCTGCGAATCTTGCCATGGATGCAATGTACATAATAACCGTTGCTAATGTTGCAGCTATTGTTGAAATTAAAATATCCCTATTCTTTACATGCCCTATCTCATGTGCAAGAACTCCTTCTAATTCTTTTTTAGTTAGTATTTTTGCAATGCCTGATGTGAATGCAATAACTGCGTGTTCAGGATTTCTTCCTGTTGCAAATGCATTAGGATTGTTTGAAGGTATTAAGTAAATCTTAGGTTTTGGAATTCCTGCCTTTTTACTTATTCTTTCAACCATATTGTGAATTTCTGGAGCATTCTTCTTTGGCAAATTTTTTGCCTTGTACATAGCTAAAACAATTTTATGTGAATAGAAATATGAGAAAAAGTTCATTCCCAATGCAAGGATTAATGCGAAGATTAAACCTGTTCTTCCGCCAAGTAAACCTCCTATCATAAAGATAAGTCCAGACAAAAGTACTAGTAATGCGAATGTCTTGATTTGATTAGATATCATTTCATGGAATATTTGATTTAATCTTATATATTTATTGGTAAGAAAGGTTTTTATAAATAGATTGCGAAGGTTCTAAGAAGGTGAATATTCTGAATGGCCCATAAAATAATTGTAGGACGAAATCAAGGTGATTTAGCCAAATTTGGCGATTTGGGTACAGTATACCTTGGAAAATCATATGTTAGGATGGGACAAACCACTTCTTTGAGTAATGAAATTTACTTAGATATTGCTAGAACTCATGTCGTTATGATATGTGGGAAAAGAGGTAGTGGGAAAAGTTATTCTGCTTCTGTATTGGCTGAAGAAATTTCTATGATGGAAGAAGCAGTTAAGAAAAATATTGCAGTTTTATTCTTTGATACAATGGGAGTTTTTTGGACAATGAAGTTTCCAAATAAAAGACAAGAGAAACTATTGGAAGCTTGGAAATTAAGACCTCAAGGATTAGACATTAATGTGTTTACACCTGCAGGATATTATGACGATTATAAGAAAAAGGGTATTCCTACAGATCATAGATTTTCAATAAAAACTAGTGAGCTAGGTGCAAGTGAATGGGTAGAAGTTTTTGGAATTAAATTGAATGACCCAGTTGGAATTTTGATTGAAAGAACTCTTGGTAAGTTAGAAGGAGCCTATTCTATTATGGACATAGTTAACACTATTAAAAAAGATAAAAAAACAACTGTTGATGTTAGGGATGCAGCAGAAAATAGATTTTTGGCAGCTAATCAATGGGGACTTTTTGAAAAACATGGAACTACAGTTGAAGAATTAATGAAACCCGGAAGTGTGAATGTTTTAGATATTAGTTGTTACACTCATACCTCTGGAGATTGGAGCATTAAAGGACTAGTTATTGGATTAGTTAGTAAAAAATTATTAGCTGAAAGAATGAATGCTCGTAAGGAAGAAGAATTAGAAGATATTCAAAGACAACATAGTTATTTTTACGAAGAATCTAAACAAGAGAAACCTATGGTATGGATTATGATCGATGAGGCTCATGAGTTCTTGCCTAAAACTGGTAAAACGCCTGCTACTGATGCTTTAGTGCAGTTATTGCGTGAGGGAAGACAGCCAGGAATTAGTCTTGTTTTGGTTACACAACAACCTGGAGAAATCCATAAAGATGTTCTTACTCAAAGTGATATTGTTTTGAGCCATAAATTAACAAGCAGTATGGACATTCAAGCATTGAACAGTATGATGCAATCGTATTTGACTAGTGATTTAGCAAGTCATTTGAATAATTTACCTCGATTAAGAGGGAGTGCAATTATCTTAGATGACAATAGTGAGAGAATTTATCCTATGAGGGTTCACCCTAAAAGAAGTTGGCATGGCGGTGAAGCACCAAGTGCTATCAAGTTGAAGAAAGAAGTTGAATTTGATTTTTAGTTTTTTAGATCTAAACAAATTCTGAAAGTTCCAGGTGAGTAGTGTCCTGCTTTTGTAATCTTAACGTGTTTGAATTGCTTTTTGTATTCTTTTTTTATTTCTTTGAAATTATCTTCATTTGCAAAAGTGTATAGATGAATTGTCCCTTTTGGCTTTAGTTTTGTTTTTGCTAGTTCTAAAAATTCTTCTGCAGTTTTTGGTAGGGGCATTATTATTCTATCAAATTTCTTTTTTATTTTAGGTAGAACTTTGTTAACATCTCCTTGGAATAAATGAACATTATCTAATTTGTTAAGTTTAATGTTTTCTTCTGCAAATTTATGTGCTTTTTTACTTAGTTCAACTGCATAGATATCTTTTGACTTTGAATGTTTACCTATAACACATGGAAATGGTGCAACTCCTGAGAACATAACTAATACTGATTCATTTTTCTTTACTTTTTTTGCAATTCTTAGTCTTTCTGAGCCAGATCTTGCTGAGAAATAACAAGTTTCTACATCAAGGCTTAACCTGCAACCTGATTCTATGTGCATAGTTTCCTTTCTTTTGTCTCCTGCAAGAATGGTTATTTTGGGAGTTCTAAGGCGTCCAGAGTACTTTTTTACTTTTTTTGCTACAACGTAGATATTATTATGGGTTTCAATTACTTTTTTTGCAATCTTTTTTTCTTTTTTTCTTAGTTCTTTGGGAAAATCATTGAAAATTGCAATGTCTCCAACTACATCAAAAGAATTTGGAACAAATTGAACTTCGTCCTTAGTTATTATTTTTCCACTTAATAATGTTGAACTTAATTTTGCCATTTTATATCACCATAATTATTGCGCCAATAACCATTCCGAGTGCAGCTAGACTTCTCTGAAGTAAATGTTTATCGTGGAATATTTCTCCGCCCAATATCGTTGTGAAAACTGTTGAACCCCTTTTCATTGCAGTAACTAATGCAATTTTTGCTGCAGGTAATGAAACTACATATGTTTGCACTGACCTACTTGCAAATAATGCTACGGCCATTAGGAAGATCCAACCTCCTGCAGATTTAAATCCGTGTTTGATTCCTTTCCACCCATCATGGAAAATGTGAATCATTGCCAACATATTTATTGCAATAAAAAAATGTATAATTATTATATATGAAAAAGGATTTATTGCTCCTGCATTTGCAGAATTAAGTAAATACCTATCGATTAATGCAGTTAAGGAATATAGGAACATTGCAAATAACATAAAGTGTACATATTTTGATTTAATCATTGCCTTGAAGGGAGTTAGCAATTCTTTGATGTATGATTTTTTTGGTTTCATCTCTAAGAAATAAGATCCTGCAAAAATAATTATTATCCCTATTATTTGGGAAGTTCCAAGGTTTTCTTTTAGAATTAGCCAAGCCAAAACTGCCGTGATAACTGGATTAAATGTGAATAAAGGAGAGGATTTTGAAAGTTCTAAATGTCTTACTGCCTTTGCAATGAATAGGAAAGCCACTGCACCGAAAACAGATGCAATGTAAATTATTAACCAATAGTATGTAGGGAAACTAAAATCTGCAAATGGAAGTAATATCAAAGATAGTCCTGCAATCATTAATGCAAAGACTGCGGAAAGCTCCATTGCATGTTCCTTCATTAAGGCTTTTTTTTCAGTGATTGCTACAACTGTACCCAGTGCTATAGGTATCAACATTAATATGTACCATTCAACCATTACATCCAAGAGCCAAGGCCTTTTTGATCTACAGTAACCTTAACATTTCCTCCCGTGATTTTGTTTAATGTTGACATAATTCTTTCTTCTGAGAAATCATGTTTTTTTACAAGTATATCCATTAGTTTTTCTTTGTTAGGAGGATTCCATTCTAGTTTGTAATCTTTATTTACATTCATATTTTTGAATAACTTGAATACTTCTTTCCAGTCTTGATCTTCTAAAGGATGTGCTTTGAATATTTCTTCTGGAGTTATTAATTCTTTAACAATCTTAATTGCTTTTTTTGGACCTATGCCTTTTATTCCTTGATGATAGTCTGTTCCAACTAACATTCCCAAGGAGATCAATTGATCTTGATTAATTTCTAAATTTGTTAATGCGTCATCTAGTAGAATTAAGTCTGGTGCTGTTTTTTTGAATCCTGTAGCTGTTTTTTTCTTTTGTGAAACTGTTAAATTTGTAACCATCCTTGGTGAAGCATGAAGTAGTACATCAAAATCTGTAGTTGCTGCTGCCCAAACGTCTCCTTGTTTACAGCAATATGCTATTTGTGCATCTGCTTCTGAAGGAGCTTGTATTGTTGGAATTCCTAACGCTTCAATTAATTCTCTTGCTTCTTCGGTCATTTCTTTTGTTAACTTTGTGAATTGCCTTGAATATTTTAGCATTGAAGCTTCATCACCTTGTTCTTTTGCTTCTTCGAACCTCTCTTGTGCAAGAGTTTTTGCTTCGTACCTTTTCTTTTGAGTCATTAATTTTAATTCTGGGGGTCTCCCATCCATTACATAGACTACTTTGATTCCTTGGGCCATTAAGTTTGCAGTTCTTGAAAGAATTCCAATTAAATGAGAAGTTATATTTCCATTTGAATCTGTTAAAGGTGTTCCATCTTGTTGTCTAATTGATGTTAGAAACTGATATGCTGCATTTGAAAAGTCAACTGCTATCTTTTTGCCTTTTAGCTCATCGAAAGAAATCTTTCTCTTTTCAACTAAATCTGTGATCTTTACACCCATATTATTGGGAAGTTATTTTCAATTTATATACCTTATTATGTATATTCTTTTAAAACTAGTTGAGATATTTCTATTAAAGTGGTGGTGAAGTATACTAAATTAGAACATCCTGGTGGAATTTATATTTATAGAGTTCACAATAAAAAATTAGATAAGTTCTGTAGTGGTGAATTGAGTGGTTTGAAGAGTTATTTGACTGAAATGTTTGAGTCTTGTCCTGATAGTTATTTTGGTTCTGGTCCTAGGGGGAGTTCTTTGAAGTTTAGTTCTGATCATACAATGGTTGAATTAACTGGTCATAGAGTTTGTAGTTTAGCTGAAAATGGTTTGAAAGTTAATGCTGAGAGATTTAAATGTAATCACAGCAAAGTTCAGTTGTTTATGTTGGAGAATGATTATGAAACTGTTGCAATTGAAGTTCCTATTTGGTTGAATGCTGATGAAATTCCTCGTTATGAAGAATTGTTTGGAACTACTGAGCCATTAACTGGACATATTGATTTAGTAACAATTGAAGATGGTAAAATTTGGGTTTGGGATTACAAGCCTAATGCGCATAAAGAAAAATATGCAGATACACAAGTTTATTTTTATTCCTTAATGTTGAGTAAGAGAACTGGAATTCCTTTGGATAAATTTAGATGTGGTTATTTTGATTGGGATCGCGCTTATATGTTCAAACCTGGAAGTATTGAAACTAAAGAACTTAATTCAAGCTTGAAGAATTTCTAAAACATTTCTTGCAACACCGAAAGTTGCTATTCCTAAACCTGCAACATAGTAAGCAGTATTACCTAATCTTTCCTTTGAAGATCTTAGCCCACATAATACATTTGTTCCTTCTGCAATAAAATATGTTGCTGCCAATGTTGCGGCAGTATGTAATAAAAGTCCATTTTCTAATCCAAACGAATCTAACGTAGGTTGAACAAAACCATTTGCTTCTTCTAAATCAAGGTATTTTATACCTAAATATGTGGAAATGCTGTCTACTACGGCTGCAGTAGTGAATGTTGTCCTTGCTAAAGAATTGTTCCTTATAATAGAATCCAGTTCGGTTTCATCCATAAAATCAATTCTTTTCATCTTGTGATTTGGCCCTATCCATTATATCTTTAGAATATCCTTCTGTACCATTGCCATTGTACGCATCGAATGTTTCTGCCCATGAACGGCAGTTGTGTGGTTGTGAATTTTTATGTGCAGATTGAACTTTAATTTTGTCCCCAATACTCAATGTGTTTGGTGAAACTCCAGGATTTATTCTTTCTATAAATGCTAAGTAAGAACCGTTGTCTTGTGCAATTGCGCCCAAGGTATCTCCGCTTTTAACAACATAAGTAAATGGTTCTCCATCTGGAACTATTTCTGTATGGTAATCTTCAAAATGTTTACCGAATAAAAACATTAATCCTCCATGAATGCTTTCTTCAGCAGTCATAGAATTGCTTCCAGAATAATCTAGCTTTTTATTTTTCCATTGAGTATGTTCAAACTTTTTAAAATCTTCAGACATGTCTTCTAAACCTAACTTCCAAAAGAATTTAGGATTTTGTAAATCATTTAAACCGTAATCTCCCTTGTTGGAAATTTGGGCAGGATCACGTAAGAAGGAATTCGTGTGGTTTTTACTCCCTGATTCTTGAATTAACCAAGCTTTTGCTACTACTGGATCTAAACCTTTACACCCACTTAATTCACTGAAGTGACCATTAAGTTCAGTTACATAATCTAATATTGTTTGGTCATGTTGATGATAAATATCTGCACTATAATCTTTAAAATTTGGAATCTGTCTTAGAGATTCTACTTTTTGTTCTAGGGTAGATTCTACTTTTTGTTCTAAGGGTAGAGGATTTGTTACTTGGATAGGTTCTTCAGGTTTATTACAAGCCGCGCTAGCGAGTAAAGTTGCTCCTGCGATTATCTTGGTTAAAGTTTTCATTTTTCGTCCTCAATTAGTTACACTAACCTCTAGTTTACAGTATATAAGTTTATTGTTCGGTAGTTATAGGGCTTTAAGGGAAGGTTTATAAGAATCTTGAGCCTTGAGAGGTCATGGTAAATCTAGATTTTTATCCCCTAACTGTAGACTATATTGATGAGGTAGCTGGGGCTAATAGAGGAATTATTAGATTATTTGGAAGATGTCCTGATGGTAAAAGAATTTGTGTATTAGATAGTAATTTTTCTGCTTATTTTTGGGTTATTTTGGATGAAAAAGAGCATGCTGAAAAAATTAAGAAGAAGTTACTTGCTTTGAAAATTCCTGAACTTCGTAGAACTGCATATGTAACTAATGTCGAGATTAAAAAAAAGAAACATTTGTCAAAAGATGTTTGTGCTTTGAAAGTTGAAGTTAATAATCCTAAGGATGTTTCTGTAATTCGTGAAGAAATAAAAAAATGGAAAGAAATCTCTAATTTATTGGAGTTGGATATTCCTTATGTTAGAAGGTATTTGATAGATAGTAAGATCGAGCCATTAAGTTTGTGTACTGTCGAAGGTGAAGAAACTGAAAGCAGTTACACTGTTGATTCTGTTATTAATGCTAAGAAAGTTGTTTCTAAGGAAAATGGGTTTTTGGATAAACCTAAGGTACTTGGTTTTGATATTGAAGTTTACAGTAAACATCGATTTCCAAATGATGAGCTAGATCCGATATTAATGGTTGCTTTGTATGGGAATGATGGTTACAAAAAAACAATTTTATGGAAAAAATTTGATAATCCTACAGATGATGTTGAATTTGTTAAAGATGAACGTGCATTGATAGTTAGATTTAATGATTTGGTTAAAGAACATGGACCCGATTTTTTGGTAGGTTATTTTTCTGATGGGTTTGACTTTCCATACATTAAAGCTAGGGCAGATAAATACAAAATTAAATTAAGTTTGGGCTTGGACGGGAGTGTTTTGAAACAAAACAAGCGTAATAACACTGCTACGACCAAGATAAAGGGTATTTCTCATATTGATGTGTTTAAATTTATTAGGCGTATTATGAGTGGAGAAATTAATTTACCTGCTTATGATTTGAATACGGTTGCAAGTAATTTCTTAGGGACTGGTAAAACTGGAGCAGATGTTTCTAAACTTTGGGAAGCTTGGGATAATCACCCTGACCAATTAGGAGAATATTGTAAGTATAATTTAATCGATTCTAAATTAGCATGTGAATTATTTGAAAAGATATATCCTAACTTACATGAATTTGTAAAGCTATGTGGTTTACCTGCAGATGATATTTCTAGAATGGGCTTTAGTCAGTTGGTTGAAAGTTTTGTAATGAAAAACTTAGATGAATTTAATGAAATTTCCCCTAACAGACCATATAGAAATGTAGTAGGTTCTAGAGAAGGTGTTAAAGTTGAAGGTGCCTTTGTGTATAGGCCTGAACCTGGATTGTATAAAGATATTGTTGTTTTTGATTTCAAGTCTTTGTATCCTACAATAATTAGCGCACATAATATTTGTTCAAGTACTATAACTGATAACAAAAAAGATGTAAATACTTCTCCAAAGATAAATGTTGAGGGTAAGGAAGTGCAGTATAATTTTAATTTCAAATATGATGGAATCTTTCCTAAATTAATTCGTGAGATTTTAGTTAGAAGGAACAGAGTTAAGGAATTATTGAAGAAGAATCCAAAAGATTCAACTTTGAACGCTAGACAATATAGTTTGAAAACTCTGGCTAACAGCTCCTATGGCTATTTGGGCTTCTCTGGAGCAAGATGGTATTGCAAGGAATGTGCTGCATCTACAACTGCTTATGCAAGAGATTATATTAAGAAAGCAATGGATGAAGCTGAAAGAGAAAAATTAAAAGTTATTTATGGGGATAGTGTTGGTGGGAATTCTAATGTTTGGATTAAAGAAAATGGAGAAGTTTATGAAACTGAAATAAAAAATCTGTTTGTTAAAAAAGATCTTAAAAATAACACAGGTAAGGAATATAATTTTAGAAAAGGATTAGAAGTTTTAACCTTGGACTCAAAAGGAAAATCTGTTTTCAAGCCATTAGTTTATGTAATGAGGCATAAATGTGATAAAAAAATGTACAAGGTTAATTTTACAAATAATTGGTCTCTTGATGTCACTGAAGATCATTCTTTAATCGGATTTGAAAACTTATCGCACACTTCTGGTAAAAGACGTAATCCCCTAGAAAGGATTGTGGAAGTTAAGCCTACTGAATTGAAGAAAAAAATCAAATCAATTATTTCTATGAAGAAACTTCCCGAAAGAAAAATTGCATCTAAAAACTACCCTAAAGAAGTCTATGAATTTATTGGCCTATTTATTGGAGATGGAAGTTTTCAACAAAACAAGGCGCATAAAAAAGCAAATAAGGATTATTATCTGAGACTGTCTTTGGGAATTGATGGTGAAGAATTATTTAAAAATAATATTGAACCCTTGATTAAGTTAGGTTACATCAAAAGTTATTGGTGGAGTAAAACTAGAAAAGGAGATTTAACAGTTAATGGTCTTAAGTTAGTTAAACTAATTGCTAATCATTGTGCAAATAAAAATCATAAAAAGATTATTCCAGAATGGCTTTTGAATGAGACAGAAGATAATATTGGAGGTTTTTTGAAAGGATTATTTACTGCAGATGGGACTGTTATGATCAGAAATGGCTCTCCGATTATTAAATTTACTTCTATCCAAGATAGTTACATCGCGGCTGTTAGAAAATTATTATTCTCTGTAGGGGTTTCTCACTCTATTTTCAGAGACAATACTCCTAACACCTATAAAACTAAAGATAAGATTTATACTAATAATAGTCATTCTAAAAATATTATTATTAAAGATAGAGATATTTTCAATAAAAATGTAGGTTTTTTGCTTAAGAGAAAAAATGATAGAGCAAGGATAAAAACAAAGGATGTTCAAAAGAGCTTAATAAAAAAATATGATTTTGATCTGCAAGGAGTTAAAAGTGTTGAAAGAATAGAAAACAATGATTATGTGTATGATATCGAAGTAGAAGATACCCATAAATTCTTTGCAAATTATGTTTTAGTTCACAATACTGATTCTGTTTTTATTGCATTGGGAGATAAAACTCAAGAAGATGCTGCAGAATTTTTGAAAAAAGTTAATGAAACCCTACCTAGCTTAATGGAATTAGAAATGGATGGTTATTATCCTAGAGGAATTTTTGTAATGAAGAAGAGTGAAGATGAAGGTGCGAAGAAAAAGTATGCCTTGCTGGATGAAAAAGGTAAAATTAAGATTGCAGGATTTGAAACTGTGCGAGGAGATTGGAGTGCAGTTGCAAAAGAAACTCAAAAAGAAGTACTTAGGATAATTTTGGTTGAAGATGATGTAAAAAAAGCTGTTGAATACGTTAAAGATGTTTTGGATGATGTGAAAGATGGAAAAATAGAAATTGGTAAAATGGTTTTGAAGAAAAGATTGACTAAAGACATTGAAGATTACAGCGCAATTGGTCCACATGTTAATGTTGCAATGAGAATGGTTAAGCGTGGAGATGCAGTTGGAGCTGGAAGCGATATTAAATATGTAGTTCAAGGCGGAACTGGTAACATTGGTGACAAGTCTGTACCTGCTGATGAAGCTGTAAGTTATGATGCAGAATATTATACTGACAATCAAATTATTCCTGCAGTAGAACGTATTTTCTTGGCAGTAGGGTACGATAAGGAAGATTTAACAAAGATTCATAAACAGAAAAGTTTAGGTGACTTTTAATGAATGATTGGTTAAAAGCTGGAAAACTTGCTGCAGATGCAAGAGAATATGCCGTTGATATTTGTAAGGCTGGTAAGACCTATACTGAAGTTGTAGACCAAACTGAAGATTATATTATTAAACGCGGAGGATTTCCTGCGTTCCCAATGGATATTTCTGTGAACCATGTTGCTGCACATTATTGCCCTTACATAGAAGATGATAATGTTTTAGAAAAAGGAGATGTTGTTAAATTAGATATTGGTGTTCATATTAATGGTGCTGTTGCAGATAATGCAATAACTGTTGAGCTAGGTACTAACAAATATAGAGAATTGATATTGGCTTCTAAGGATGCTTGTTTAGCTGCATGTGAAATGGCTGTTCCTGGTTGTGAAATTGGGAAGATTGGAAGAGTTATTGAAGAAACAATTACTTCTGCAGGTTTCAATTCTATTACAAATTTGAGTGGACATGGTGTTGCTATGTGGACAGTTCATACTGAACCTACAATTCCTAATTATGATAATGGCAATCCTAAGAAATTGGTTGAAGGACAACACATTGCAATTGAACCTTTTGCAACTGACGGTGTTGGTGCAATTAAAGAAGGTAAACCTTGTGGAGTTTATGCATTTTTACAAAAGAAGCCTGTTCGTTTAGATAGTGCTAGAAAGCTGATGGCTCAAATTGAAAAGGATTACAAGACATTACCCTTTACTGAAAGGTGGTTGAAAGACGTTAAGAATGTTAAATTTTTATTGAATATTTTAGAGAAAGCTGAAGTTGTTAAACAGTATACTGTGTTACCTGAGAAAGCTAAAGGTATGGTTAGTCAGTATGAAAATACTGTGGAAGTTGGTACTGGAATTACTACTAAGGTTTGATTTTTCCGAATAATTTGGAATAGTTGTTATTAAAGTTAGGGTTGTTTTCTACTCGGAGGTAGCTTTAGAAATGCTTTTATATTGAATGGTATCTATTGGTAGGATGAATACTCAAATAAATTTAAGATTGCCTGAAAAAATGTTGGTTTCTGCTAAAAAGAAAGCAGATAGGGAAGGTTATGGGACAGTTCAGGAATATATCAAAGAAGTTTTGAGAACTGAACTATTTGAAACTATTTCTTCTAAAGAAATTAAGCTAGTTAGAAGTTTGATTACTCTTAGTGAGAAGAATAAACTCTATGGTTCTGAAAAAGATCTTTTTGATAAGCTAAAAAGTAATGTATGAATTAATCCCAAGTAAATTCTTTCTTGAGCAGGTTAGTTCCTTGAGTGTTAAATCTAGAAATGTTGTTTTTGACAAATTAATGTTAGTTAAAATTAATCCATTTAGATATAAACGAATTTATGGGTACAATTTATTTTTATTTAGAATAAGATTTAGCGATAGAAATAATGCATTAAGAATAATTTATTTTATAGAAGGAAATTTTGTTAAGATAGTTTGTATATTAAATAGATCTAAAAAATATAAAGATCTAGAGAAATATTTGAAAAAGTTTAGAACGAGTTAGTTTAACTATCCCATGTAGTTTTGTCTTACAGGTTGTTGTTGTGAAATTCTTGCATCTCTCAAGTACTTTTCTTCTATTGCCCTGTACTTTTTGATCTCTTCTTGTTTTAGAGATGGCATAACTTTCTTTAGTGCTTCTTCGAAATTAGCATGAGTTACTTCTTTTGATTCTCTGCTTGTTCTTAATGCAACCATTGCAGCTTCTCTACAAAGTGCTTGGATATCTGCACCACTGAATTCTTCTAGTTTAGTGTTGATTACATCTAACTTAACATCTTTTGCTAAAGGCATGTTTTTAGTGTGCACTTTTAATATTTCAATTCTAGATTTTTCATCAGGTAATTGTGTTGCAATTATTCTATCGAATCTTCCAGGTCTTAATAATGCAGGATCAACTAAGTCAGGTCTGTTAGTTGCAGCTAAAACTACAACGTCTGCTAACTCTTCTAGTCCGTCCATCTCTGCAAGTAATGCATTTACTACACGTTCTGTAACTTGGGAACCATTTTCTAGTCCCCTTCTTGTTGCTAGTGCATCAATTTCGTCAAAGAAAATAATTGTTGGAGCTGTTTGCCTTGCCTTTTCAAAGATTTTTCTAACTCCTTTTTCTGATTCACCAACCCACTTGGTTAGTAATTCTGGACCTTTAACTAAAATGAAGTTTGATTCGGATTCGTTTGCAACTGCTTTGGCTAATAATGTTTTTCCTGAACCTGGCGGACCATACATTAGGATACCTCTTGCCGGTTTGATTCCTAATCGTTTGAATGATTTAGAGTCCTTTAGAGGCCATTCGATAGCTTCTGCTAATTCTGATTTTAAATTTTCTAGGCCACCAATATCTGACCATTTAACGTCTGGAGCTTCAACTAATACTTCTCTTAATGAAGAAGGTCTTACTATTCTTCTTGCAGCGTGGAAGTCATCAGCTGTAACTACTAATTTTAATTTTGATAAATCCTTATCTGCTTTGTTTAATGAAGGAATTTCTCTTCTAATAACATTCATTGCAGCTTCTTTACATAATGATTCTAAGTCTGCTCCTACGAAACCATGTGTTTTGGATGCTAATAGTTTTAGATCTACATCTTTTGTTAATGGCATGTTTCTAGTGTGAACTTGTAGAATTTTTAATCTTCCATCTTTGTTTGGAACACCGATGTTAATTTCTCTGTCGAATCTACCAGGCCTTCTTAGTGCAGGGTCTAATGAATTTTGTCTATTGGTTGCACCGATAACAATAACTTTTCCTCTAGACTTTAGTCCGTCCATTACTGTTAGTAATTGGGAAACCATTCTTCTCTCTACTTCACCGTAAGTTTCTTCTCTCTTAGGTGCGATTGCATCGATTTCATCTATGAATATAATTGAAGGTGCATTCTTTTCTGCTTCTTCGAATAAGTTTCTAATTTTCTTTTCTGTTTCACCGTAGAATTTAGATAATAATTCAGGACCGTTAACTAAGATAAAGTTTGCATTTGTTTCTGTTGCAACTGCCTTAGCTAAAAGTGTTTTACCTGTTCCGGGGGAACCGTGTAAAAGAACTCCTTTTGGAGGTGTAATACCTAATGATTCAAATATTTCTGGATTCTTTAATGGTAATTCTACCATTTCTCTGATCTTTGTTATTTCTTCTTGAAGTCCACCGATATCTTCGTATGTAACTTCTGGAATTTTTTCTTCTGCTTCAGTTATTTCAACTGCTTTTGAAGAAACTTTTAATTGTGTATTTTCTGTAATGATACATGCTCTCTTTGGATTAACTTCTGCAACTATGAACCTTAATGATCCGAAACCTAATGGTGATGCATTCATTCCATCAAAAATTCCTGAGAAAATGTCTTCGAAAGGTGAACCGGACATTGCAGATCTTCTTTTTCTTGTTCCACCTAAAGAAATAACATCTCCTTTTGTAACTGCTCTTCCTAAAAGTCCGTTTTTGAACATTTCTGGATTAGCTGCTTGGATCATTACTCCTTGTTGAGCCGGTGCGATTATGATACTTTTTGCTTCTCTAATGTCTGATTGTGTAACTGTAATACTTTCTCCAATACCAGTTTTTGCATTTCTTCGGATGATACCATCCATACGGATGATTTTTTGACCAATGTCTGAAGGATAAGCTCTATCTACAATACCAACTGTAGTTCTTCCACCTTTGATTTCTACAATATCTCCAGCTTTAACTCCAATTTCTCTCATAGTTTGGGAGTCAATTCTAACGATTCCTTTGTAGGCTTCCTCTGTGTACGCTTCTTGAACTTTTAGGCTTACTTCTTTTGTCATTTTTGTTATTTCCTTTTTACTGTTTATTAAAGTTTTCTTGAAAAGAATAATGATAGTTTTTCGGGTGATTCTAGGGACATTTTGATTAAAGTATTCATTTCTTCGAAGATGTTTTCTTGGAGGTTTATGATTTCTTTAGGTATAGAGACTGTGTATGAGTTTCCTACCATTCTTAGTTTAACTTCATAGTCTTTGTTTTTCATGTTTTTGTATTTTAAGTATGCTTCTTCGTCTAGAGGGTGTATCCATTGTTCATGGCAGTTTAGACATTTCCAAGTTCTTAGTTGGAAGTTGTTTTTGATTAATATTTGTTTCTTTGTTTTAATATTGCAGTTATTACATAGTATGTTTGCGTTGTTGATTGATTTCATTGTGTATACTTCTGTGTATACATTAGTGTTATATAAGTGTTTTGGCTTCGCTGGCTTTGGACGTAAAGTAGTGTTTTGTCCGTAAAGTAACTGCTCTAATGTATAAATTAAATTACCTAGAAGGATTTAGTTCTTCCTCAGTTATTAGGTCGGGATTATCAAATGCACTTAGCAATCTCTGTTTTTCTAGATCAGAGGTAATTATTGGAGAAAATTTCATTTGAAGCTCCATTCCGTTTCTTGCAATTTCCTTAACTGCTGTATAGTCTATGGTTTCTTCTATTAACAACCTATGCATCACAGAATTTCTTCCTTTGTTGAATTCTCGGATTGAATCGTAATCATTCTCATTTATTGCACCACTCATAAAACAAAGATCGTTCCACTGAATTAAACTTTTTCCAGTATCTGTTCCAGTCATTAGCTTAATTCTTTTTAAATATTCAGAAGAATTATCTCTTTCTTGGAGCAATCCTTTGTAAATAAGGTAAACTCTAAAGGAATACATCAAATAAAGTTCAATCGTATTATGTATCAGAGAAATAACTTCAATATAACTTTTATTTTTTATGGCTCTTTTCATAAATTTGTCAAAATTTCTTGAATTTAAATTCACATTTTCGAGGCTTCTTGATACACCATTTGGAGGAGTCATTTTTCTTCACCATCATTCCCCTCTTTTGGAGGTAGCACTGTAAATCCCATTACACCACTAACGCACACATTCAATGGCTGACAGCCAGACATATAATGATATTTTTTAAAAGATTTGTCGTCTTTTCTCCAATCCTCCACAGTTTTCTCGTAATTTCCATCGTCAAAAATCTGAACAACACATTTATCTATTTTCCATTTATTATCCATATTTCTTACTTGAACAATTCCAACATAATCTTTGTTAGTCTTAGGATTATTTAAATAAACACAAACGCTCCCTGCATCATGAGAACTACTCCTTCCCCAATTTTTCTCTGCCTGGGGAGGTAACGAAAAACAAATGTCTTTTACATCAAGAGAATTTCCTTCCAAATCATTGAATAAAGAAACCTCATTCTTTTCCTTCCCAGTTTCAAATATAAAATTAGTCATTCTTTACAGCCACCATTTTCTCTTTTATTTTAGCTAACGCGATATAGACTTCTTCAAAATAATCATTCATTTTTCTTTCTTCTTCCTTAAGATTTTTTACTTCTACCCCTTTAACTTTTTTAGTATCAAAAATTGTATACCCGGATACTGGATTTTTGTTAGAATCAAGATATGGTTCTGAATGTGCTACCAAATTTCTTATACCATTCATTTTATGCAGTCTTTCGATTATATCCCTAATATATTTCGAGTCATAATTTATTTTCTTTAAAATTTTTCCGAGAACATTAATTCTTAAATTATAATGACAAGAACGATCCATCAAAAAATCTTCTAAAAATTCACTATGTACACTTTCGTCGGAGAAGTAACTTGCAATTAGAAAATTTACTTTTCCCTCTATAAAGATTGCTGTTTCTATTATTTCTCCCCTTATTGTTATGCTTTCTTCTCGTTCTTTAAAGAATTTTTTAATATCAAATTTGGGTTTTATTGTTATGCCCACCTTATCTCCTAGAAGAAGGTTCTCCAAATCCCATTTTTTTTATCATAATTTTAGCTTCTGTTACTTCTTCTTCTATTTTATCAACAGTTTCTTCTTTTTCGTCTAATTTGTGGTTCAATGTATCAAGTGTAACTCCAAGTTTTCCAGTTTCGCTAGAAATTTTGAACAAGATACCTTTCATATATCTCATTTTACTTAATTTTTCATTCCCTTCATCTAAAATTTTTCTATATGTCCTTATAATGTTCTTAGCTTCCATAATATTTCTTGGGAAATATTCAATTTCTCTTTTAGTATTAGAAATTGCTTGATGAAATAGCTTCTTTGTTTTCTTTATGCCTGATTCAATATAAGAAATTTTGTCTAAGATTTTACTAAAGCTAGACTTAGAAGTGTATTTTGGATATTTGTGAAGATAATCCATCATTGAATCATATCTTGCTTCTTCTATATCGCTATCTTTAAATTTTTGCTTGATAGTTACAGATTTTACTTTTTTCCCTTTTTGAGTGGTCTTCCACATTTTTTCTTCAAAATCAGTTTCTTTCTGTAAAAGGTTTTGTAAGGAAGAATAAAGTTTTTTTCTTTCTTCTTCGTCTGCACCGATATCTTTTTGAATTTTTTCAACTTCAGATTTTGCAAATTTTAGTTTATGGTTCATTTGATAAAGCCAATCTACTTTTTTCTTTATCCTTCCATGAGCATTGTTGATTTCATGTTGATATCTCTCTTTAATTAACTCAGCATCTTTTCTTCCTGTCAAATCTACCCTTTTATTTGAAATACTCCTTATCTTTCATGTTTTTTGGTGATACTTCTGCATTGAAATATCTCACCATCATTTTTATTGCATCTTGTTTTGTTTTCAAGTCGTGTACTAACTTGTAAATCTCCACTATTTTGTCTTCTTCTTTATCTAAGTCTATTTGAATTTTGGTCATTTTGTATGTTTATAATATATGGTGATATAAGGTAATATATAAAGCTTTGGGTTAATAACTTGGCTCGAAAACCCTACTTAGCCCTTACTTAGCCCTAACCACTTCAGAGCAAACTTGCAAGAGAATCTAAAAGAAGACTACATAACAACAAGGAACAGATACCTTACTACTAATCCTAGGAATAATTGGAATCTTATTTTACTTAATACCTGGAATAGCAATACTAATCCTTCGCGCAATACTAATCAGTAACCGAAAAAGCAAGGCCGCATTACTAAGAGCACAAATGTTGAAATAAATTCGACGGAAACCTTCTGAGAAACCAGTAAACCTTTGCATAAACTGTATTCACTAGCTCTCTAAAGAGATTTTATAAAAAATACTATTTTCTAAAAGCTGAAGGAGGTGCCAAGTAAGTTTGAGCAAAATGGTTAAATTTATATGTTAATATGATATTAATATGGCATTATGGTGCAAGCAATAATTAAAATTGAAGATAGAACTAACAGAGTTTTGAACATTGTTAAAGCTAAATATGGTTTAAGAGATAAAAGTCAAGCTATTGATTTAATGGCAGAACAATATCAAGAGAGTATTTTGGAACCCGAATTAAAACCTGAGTTTATTGAAAAAATGAAGAGAATTCAAAAAGAACCTAATATAAAAATTGGATCCATGAAAAACTTCAAAAAAAGATATGGCATTTAATATTGTATAATATCTCTACTTCTAAACACATAGATAAAATCTTTCTTAAATTATCTAGAAAGAATTCTAAACAGATGAAGATTATAACCAATAAAATAGAAGAAATTATAACAAACCCTGAAAGATATAAAAATTTAAGAAAACCGCTTCAACATCTGAAGAGAGTGCACATAGACAAACATTTTGTATTGACCTTTTCCATAAATAAAAAAACAGTAAATTTAGAAGATTATGATCACCATGACAATATCTATCGAAGAGGTAGCGAATCTTGAAGTTAGACCTGTTCCAAAGCCATTTACCAATCTTAAACTATACAAATCTAGAAAGAAAGGCAATGGGGAAAATGTTGGCCAAGGTGAGACATAGATAAATTTTCTGCACAAAAAAGGAGTAGTTCTTCGCGCAATACTAATCAATAACCGAAAAAGCAAGGCCGCATTACTAAAAGCACAAATGTTGAAATGAGTTTACTGGAACTACCCTCATAAAGCTCTTAAACTTCTAAAAACTGCAATAATTGTGAAAAGAATATTAACTTTACTAGTATTGGTAAGTTTATCCTTATTAATCGGTTGTCAATCTGAACCAGTTATAGAAGAAAAACCCATTCAACAGGTAAAAGTTTTTGAAGTAGAAGAAAAATTAAACTTATCTGGAGAGGCCTTAATTTATGAAACCATACCTAATCTCAGATTTTCTCCATTTATTATAGACGTATTAGTTCTAACAGGGGTTAATGAAGACATTTACATTAATTTACATGTAAATCGTTCGAATTTAACTACGCAATTTAAAGTTTTAGTAAATGATCACACTATATCAACGTACAGTAACGAAAGCGAGGTAGAGATAAAGATAGACAAGGAATATCTTTTGCCCATTAGGAATGAAATGAAAATTCTAGTTGGAGGTCATGAAGAAAACCCTCCATTCGTAGACTATCCATTAACACTGTATGGAGATTCTAAGATTTTATCCGAAAACTATTTGGGATCTGAATTTTCAATAATTGAAAGCGATCAAATTCAAAAAAACAATTGTGGAGTTATGAATGGAACATGGGAACTCTTTCAGAGCGATTGTTCAGATTTATGTTTATATGCTAGAAATCCTACTTGGATGTGTGGTGCAGCCATGACTTATTCTTGTGAATGTGGAAAAGACCGTTGTTGGAATTATTATAGCGGTGGTACTTGCGAAGCTAATTGAAATTAACCTATACAGAATTTAGCGGAACTTAATCAACAAGACTTTCTAATTGGTTTGCTTGACTATCTAATTTTAGTTTAAGAGGGCATATAAATGCAAGGTGATGCAAATATTGAGCGGCTTTTAGTGTGACACCCATTGGTGCAATAACTCGTGCAAGGAAATCTCCTACTTGAACTACACTTTCAGCAGTACGATTATCAGTTAATTCTTTGAGCCCTTCTAGTTCTGGACCAACTCCGTAATGATGGAAAACTGCCCTTAAACCAAGATACAATAATGAACTACCTAATGCTAAATTTCCATTAAAACTAAGTGTTTTTCCAAAGTCTTCTCTTTGGTACATTAAATTCTCAAGATTTTCTTGTTCTTGAGTCGGAGGAATATACAGTTCATCCGTATTATCTAATGCCATATTGTTAATTAAGAAGTATTGCTTAAAAATGTTTAGGCGTTATACGAACTGGACTTATAAGGAATTAGCGAAGCTTGGAATTTTATTTCCAAAACTCAACTGGACCATCGTAACCCATATCACGTAGGGTTCCTATCAACTCTTTTCTTCTTTTGGAAGGGATTGGCCTATATTGACTTAGGAGATTATCATTGTTATCCACAAATGGGCCGTCTATAAATCCAGGAATAACTATTTTTGCATGAGTTGAAAATAGAATTTGCATTGCAGTAGAAACTGCAGCTTCACCATGTGGCCAATCTTCTTCGGGAACAAGATATTTCTCATATGTCTCTTCGGCAGAAGACACAAGCCATCGTTGATCATGCCGAGATTTCTGATTATATTGTACTGCTGCATGCCTTATTCTTGCAGTCTGAAGTTCTTCACACATATCCCTAACTTCATCGAATGTATCTCTGTCAGGTATCTGTTTGTGTAATACAAAAAGAACTTCTTGCTTATAGAATCTAATTCTTCCTTCGTAGAATGGATGTGAACCGAATTTTGAACCAAAATTATCTGATACAGGGTCAAGTGTACTAACATCATCACTGATTAAGTGAGTGTGATATCTTTCTATTTCTTTGTCAATGCCCATTTTTTAATAACTTGTCAATTCTTGATGTAATTTAAATTTGTGAGGAGTTACCAGAAGGTAACTTTGCCACAATAATTTTCTTGTTCAAACATCTCTTCTAATTCCCTTCTTTTTTCAAGAGGAACTGTTTGAACCCTACTCACAATATCATTATGCTCTCCAACCATTGAAGATTCTATAAACCCAGGAACAATTATATCTGCGTCACCTGAAAACCGATTGTACACTGCACTTGCAATAGAATTGTGTTGTGCCCATTCCTTTTCTGGAACGAAATACTCACCATATATCTCTGCAGGGGTGGGCAAATGTTCCCTTGCCATGTCTGCAAGTGTGAGTCCTCCCCTAAGTTGAAGCTTGAATGATTCAGCTTGGCCTAATTCACTAAAAACTCTTCTCACTTCCTTGAATGCGAATTGATTGGGCATTACTTTTTGCAGTACAAAAATTAATTCTCTATCTTGGATATTAAATGTTCCTTCATAAAACCGGTGAGTCCTAACTTCTCCCTCAGGAGGAAGATTACGATTAAAGTTTAGAATATTTGAGTTGGTTAAATGGGCATATTCTTTCGTAGTCATTTTGTTGTAACTGTGTTTTAACTTACGCTATATTTGTCCAACAATTTAAAAATATTTATGTGTTATACGAATTGGACTTATAAAGAATTAGCGAAGCTGACTATACTTAATGATGTCTTCTTCGGTAGGCATAACAAAATCCCATTTGTCCTTACCATCAGGACTAATAATACTATGTTCAATTCCGATTAAGCTTCCAAAACTTTTGGGAAATTTAGAAACCCCTCTTTTCTTCAGAAGATTTCTTAAACAAAATTCCAGACTAGTGGGCCTAGATATCTCTCTATCGGGAAAAACTATTTTTGTTTGCACTTTTCCATTAGTAAGAGGTAAATATTCCATTCCACCTTCTTCAAAATAAGCAATGACACTTAATGAACTATTGTTAGGAGCATTTTCTTGTGGAGGGTTGGAATGATTAAAAAAAATACCTGAATCTAAAAGAAATTCTATTCTTGTGGAATATTTCATGATTATGATAGTTTAAACAGAGTTAAGTGTTTTTTCATTTAACCCCAAAATAAAAGTTTGCCATTGTAATTGTGTTGCTTGAACACCTTTCTTACTTCTGCTTTTTTGTTAGGAGGTATGAATTCTACAGAACTTAATAATGCTCCACCAGGACCACTCGCAAATCCGTTCAAATATCCTGGAACTATAATAAATGCATTTTCTGCAAACCGATTATAAAGTGCGTTCCGTATTATTCCGCTGTGTTGAGACCATATATCCTTAGGAATTTTCTGCTCTTCGTAAATTTCTGTGGCACCTTGATAGCAGTCTATTCTTGTGTTGGAATCTAAAATTCCCATCCTTGCAGTAGACATCATCATTTTTGCAGAATATAGTTCACTGAATAAAGATTCAACTTCTGAAAAAGAAGAGTCATCGTTAATTTCCTTGTGTAATACGAAAAGAATATCTCTCCAATCATGGCTTAACGTTCCCTCATAGAATGGGTGTGATCCTCTGTTGACACCTAATGGATTATTTCCGCCTTCTGCCAAATCAAATTTGCATATGCCTTCTTGAGTAATGTGCCTATAACTATGCTCTTCTACTTTAGTGTCAATGCTCATCTGTAACTACCTAAATTAAGGTTATAGAATTAATTTAAAAATATTTATGTCTTATATGAAAATAACTTATAAACAAACTAGTGTTTACAACAGAATTCTTTTTTGTAGAAGTCAAATTTTGTTCCGTCTGCTTCTTTGCAGGTTTTAACAAAAGAGTAGCCACTATCAGAAATAAATTCTGGAGGTGTAGCCCCTTCATTTAATAAAACGATTAGCATTTTACCATCTTGGTTTTTTACATCTTCTTCTGCAACAGCCAATAATCCATTTTCCAATTCAGGATTTTCAAATTCAGGTAATAAAAATATTCCAACTAATTCCATGACATTTTCTTTGTCAGTGAACTCTTCAACATCAGTTGAATCGAAGTTAGAAGCATTGAAGTTTTGGATTGCAGTACAACCTACAATTTTACCTTCTACTTCTGCGACAAATCTCCCACCTGTCCCAATTCCTTCTTGGATACTAGTAATTGTTAATTCTGGATCGTCATCAATCTCATCAGAATATGATGAAAGTACCTTGCTAATAGCTAAAGCGTCTTCTTCTACAGCCAATCTTATTTTGAATTCCATTTTATTAAAATAAATTTAAACAATTTATATAACTATTGTTTAACTTCGGTAAATGCCTCAGATAAGCTTTAAAGCCAGAGTGTATATGTTTAGGATATGAATTTACCTCAGCAATTGAGCGAAGCCAAAGGACTCTTCCTAGTATATGGTAAAGCAGGTACGGGTAAAACCACATTCCTAATGGAATTATTACACCATACTAAGGGCAAGGCATTCATAATTGATTCTGAAAATGGATTTAGCATTGATAGATTTAAACAAATAAGTGGAAATGATGTTGAATTAGATGGATTGTTTGTAACTAAACCTGTTGACTTTGAAGATCAAACCAAATTAATCAGTAATGTTTTAGAAAATGAAGAGTTATTTGATTTTATTGGATTAGATACAATAGGTAAATTCTATAGGCAAGCTAGTAAAATTAGTAGGTCTAAAGCAAATAACGAATTAGCTAGACAAATGAGAATCTTAAAAGAGATTTCTAGAAAGAAACCTGTTGTTGTTTGTAATCAAGTTTATCAAAATATTAATGAAAATAAAGTTGAACCATTAGGTAGAAGTTTTGTAACCAAATGGTGCGACCATATTATATTCTTAGATGAAGAAAATGAAATGAGAACTATGAAAGTTTCTGATAAAGATAATGTTAATTTTGTAATTGGTGAGAAAGGATTTATTTTTGAATCTTAGTTTTTTTTGTTGTTTTCTTAGTCGTTCTCTTTTTGGTGGTTTTTTTCGTAGTTCTTTTCTTTGTAGTCTTCTTAGTGGTTTTTTTAGTTGCGTTTTCTTTTATTTTAGCTTCTCTTGCTTTTCTCCATGCAACTTTTGGAGGACATTCTTTACTCAAACAATAATTAAATGGCCTTTTACCGCCTCTAATGGCTAAAACTGAATGGAATCCACATTCCTTACAAATTCCGCCATTTGCACGAATTAATGAATTTGCAGGTAGAGAATAAGTGTTTTCACAGTCAGGATATTTATCACATGCAACAAATTTACCGAATCTCCCAGTTCTAATTTGAATAACACCTTTTTTACATTTAGGACAGTCAGCAATTGTGTTAATTTTATATTCTGTTTCTCTTGTAGCCTTAATTAAAATTTCTCCAATGGCTTTTTCGTGTTTTCTAAAATGATTTAATGTACTTGTTAATTGTTTTTTTGCTTCTTCCAAAACACTTTCTTTCTTTTTCTTACCTTCCATGATTTGTTCCATCTCTTCTTCGAAATGTCTAGTTAAATCTGTGTCAGTAATTTCTGGACAGTACTGAGATAATGCACTAATAGTTTCCATTCCTAATTTAGTTGCAGTTATGGAATTATCAACAATGTAATTTCTCAAGTAAAGTGCATCTAAGATGGAAGCACGGGTTGCTTTTGTTCCAATGTTTAGTTTGTCCATTTCTTTTAGAATGGAAGCGGGAGTGTAACGTTTTGGTGGAGATGTTTCTTTGTCTTCCTTAGCTATTTTAGGAGAAGTTAATTCATCTTCAACTTTTAGTGGAGGTAAGATAGTTTCGGTTAATCTTACATGAGGACCATAGAATTCATGCCATCCTTTTTTCACAGTAGTCGTTCCTTTAGCTAAGAATATTTCATTGTTAACCTTGATTTCGGCAGTTACAGTCTTTCTAATGGCTTTTTCTGCGAATGTAGCTAAGAACCTTCTTACGATTAAATCATAGACTTTTTTCTGATCTGCAGAGATTCTACCCTTTTCACCCGTAACGTAAATTGCAGGATGTGCAGTGTCTGATTTCTTTCCTTCATTAGGTTTTAAATTATCTAATGCTAATAATCTATTGCATAATTCTTTGTAGTCTTTTTGTTTAGATAATTTAGTTAATATTTTTGTGTAATCAATTGATGCAGGTAACTTTTGTGAAGATGTTCTTGGATAGGAAATATATCCTGCCGTGTAAATGTCTTGTGCTAGAGATAATGTTCTCTTAGGTGAATAACCGAATAAGGAATATGCTTCTGTTTGTAAGTTTGTTAGGTTGAATGGATGAGGTGCATCTGAACTTCTTTCTGATTCTTTTATTTTATCGATAACTGCTTTTTGACCTTGAGTATTCTTGAATATTTCATTTGCTCTTTCTTTATCAAAGATCTTTCCTTCCTTGTGCCTTGCAGTGATAACGTGAGTTTTAATTTTTCCATCTAAACTTAATTCCCAATAAGGTACTGGGATGAATTTAGCAATTTCTTTTTCTTTGTCAACTATAATTTTTAATGTAGGACCTTGAACTCTTCCAGAAGTCATTAGTTTGAAGGAACCTGTTGCCTTTACTGCTAGAGTTAATGCCCTTGATAAGGAAATACCCCAGAAATAATCTAAATGGTGTCTTGTTTGACCTGCTTCTATAACGCCAAAGTCTAGGCTTTTTGACCTATTTTTGTAAGATTCAACTAATTCATCTTTAGTTAGAGTTGAGAACTTCATACGATGTGCATCATCTTTTTTTGCAATGAATTTAACACAGTTGAAACCTATAACTGACCCCTCTGTATCAAAGTCACAAGCAACTGTAAATTCGTCTGCTTTCTTTACAAGTTTTTTTAGTGCTTCAATGTAAGGTCTTGAATGTGCTTGGGTTTTTCTAATTTTATGGGATTCAACCCATTCAATGTCGAATACAGGGTAAGTCCAACCTTTCTTTTCAGTCTTTATTTCTTTTAATCCGAATAGATGTCC
>Ga0233429_1000846_pt1 | contig 43003 bp, 39 predicted proteins | sample SI_118_April2016_3_FD_179879 | JGI IMG/M metagenome (GOLD analysis project Ga0233429, IMG submission 179879) | Seawater microbial communities from Saanich Inlet, British Columbia, Canada - SI_118_April2016_135_MG | ecosystem: Environmental > Aquatic > Marine > Inlet | place: Canada: British...
AGGTCGCACCCCAATAGCGGACATCGCCAAGATCGCAGGCGTAATTGAGTTGAACTGGTATACAAACCTAATTCCTGAAAATATTAGCGAGCCAATACTATTATAAGGATTGAGACCCCCATGGCCCCTCCAGGCCCCCTGCCCACCGGGTAGAAGATTGGTGACTACCTTTAAACTTCGGACCAGATGTCGCAGCAAAGTGTGTAACCACAAATCAGAAACAACCGAATTGGCTATGGTTTGAAGCTATTTAAATAGATGTTTTGTGGGGATAGAGTGGGGATTAATTAGTGGTGATTTGCCAAAAGTACCATAACCCATTGAAATCATTGGCGCACCCGACAGGATTCGAACCTGTGACCTCTGCCTTCGGAGGGCAGCGCTCTATCCAGCTGAGCTACGGGTGCTGATGGGGAGTGGATAGGGTCGGCACCATACTGCACGCTATGGAAATCGTAAAGAACTATGCAGGTACGGTGCGACCTATCGCAACAATTTATCGTCTAGGCGGCTCGGGCGTTATTGTTTCGGTTGCCCCGGTGGTTTTTAGCCCGCCGTGGTTTGGTGTTGGACGTGTTGCCGCCACCGTTATTTCCGCGCCGTTTCTTATTTGAATTTCCGCCGTTGGAATTCGCATGACGCTTGCCGCCATTTGACCGGCGTCCGCCACCGCGCTCATTTTTAGGTCGCGCGACAGATTTCTCAGCGTCCTCAATTTCTTGGGCATGGAACGGGTGATCGACTTCAACATCAACCAACTGACGAATGGTCTTTTCGATATCGAATAGATATTCCCGCTCTTCCTGATCACAGAAAGAAATTGCCTGACCTTCAGCACCGGCACGGGCCGTGCGGCCAATACGGTGGACATAGGTTTCAGGATCATTGGGCAGATCAAAGTTGATCACGTGTGTCACACCATCAACGTCAATACCGCGCGCCGCAATGTCGGTCGCGACCAAGATGCGCAATTTGCCGTCTTTGAAGCCTTGGAGGGCCTCTTGGCGCGCGTTTTGCGACTTGTTGCCGTGGATCACGCCGGAACGAATATTGTTTTGTTCCAAATGCTTAGCAACCCGATTGGCACCGTGTTTGGTGCGGGTGAAAACCAGCGCCCGGGAGATGTCGCCATCTTCCAGAACATTGGTAAGAAGGTCGCGCTTTTGCGATTTCTCAACAAACAACACCCGTTGATCAATGCGGTCAGCTGTCGTGGATTGCACCGCAACCTCGACTTTGACCGGATCGGTAAGCAGGCCATGGGCAAGTTTTGCCACGGCTGCCGGCATGGTCGCCGAGAACAAAAGTGTCTGGCGCTGATCCGGCACTTTGGCGGTAATTTTGCGCACATCGTGGATGAAGCCCATATCGAGCATACGGTCGGCTTCGTCGAGCACATAAATGCTGACTTGGTCGAGGTGGAGTTTGCCCTGGTTCATCAGGTCGAGCAGACGACCAGGTGTGGCAACAACAATGTCGACACCGCGGGTCAGCGCTGCAACTTGCTTGCCTTGGGAGACGCCACCGAAAATGGTCGTCGAGTTAATGTTTAAGAATTGTCCGTAAATCTGGATGCTGTCGCCAATTTGGATCGCCAGCTCGCGGGTCGGCGCTAAAATCAGTGCGCGTGGTCGACCAGCTTCGGGACGGCCATTTGAAGTCGCGCTTAGGCTTTGCAACATCGGCAGCACAAAAGCCGCCGTTTTGCCAGTTCCGGTCTGCGCAACGCCAAGTAGATCACGGCCCGCCATTAAATGCGGAATGGATTGGGCCTGGATCGGCGTGGGTGCCGCATAGCCCTCAGCGGTTAAAGCCCGCTGCAAGGGCTCGATCAAGTCGAGCCCGGAAAAATCAGTCATGTATATATTTTCTCTTTTCGTGAACCGCTCTAATAGCGGTTTCAGTTGGGTAAAGGAATTATCTCTACGATACCCGGCAACGTCCCTATTTAAAGAGAGGGACGTCTAGGGGAGCATTACCTTAAAGGCTCGCTCCCCAAAGAAATAAGAGGGTTGCCCCTCTCACGTCTTGTGACTAGTCCCGAAGCTGAATATTTTCAGCCGCTTCTTTGCCATCACGACCGGCTACCAATTCATAGGTAACTTTCTGGCCGTCGCTCAGCGTAGCAATACCTGCACGCTCAACAGCAGAGATGTGAACGAAAGCGTCTTTGCCGCCGTCTTCTGGTTCAATAAAGCCGAAGCCTTTAGTGGCGTTAAACCACTTAACTGTACCGTCAACCATAGTTTTGTATTTCCTTTACATTTACAATTTGTGTGGCCCAGCAATATGCCGGATCACAGTTCAAACGTTCACAATGTCAGGAAAGCAACTGGTCGATAGCGTGTTCGCGTAATCAAACAGGGCGCACACAAGACGTCTGTGTAACGTAGTAACCGGCCTGATATAAACCTTTTGGAAACAAAGTCAAGAATATCTCGCAACTATTTTCGCGCTAAGATTGAATATAGTCACTTCTCATCTATCCAAGAAACGATGTCTTGCCACACTTTTTGAGCTTGCAGGTCGCGCAGCAGCATATGATAGCCGTCTTTATAACGGATTAGTTCATGGCTCGGTTTTGCTGATTTTGGCAAATTTGCCAGCATCATCTCAGTCGGCTTTTTTTTGATTACTTCATCATGGTCGCCATAAAGGATCAAGGATTTGGCGTTGAGCTTGGGGGCGGCGGCCAAGGCATCATCCATTAAATTGACCAGACCCCAGATTGTATCGACCCGGGTTGCTTTAATAATGAGCGGATCGCGACCGAGGTCGCGCAGCATCGCAATATTGTCGCTGGGTTTAATGTCTAGGCCTTTGCCGGTCAGGGTCAGCCAGGGAACGGTATGAGATAACAGACCGAGCGCCCAGCGTTCATAAAAACGCATGCTGGCCCGCCCCCAAACCGCCGGCGCGGCCAAGATCAGGCCATCGGATTTAAGTTGGCTGTCACGGGTTGCCGCCGTCATGATGATTGCCCCGCCCATACTGGCCCCCATATGATAAAGTCTGACATCGGGGTGTTTTTGCCGCAGTAATTTAGTTGTGGTCACCAGATCATCAGCCAGCGCTGTTCGGCCCGGCCATTGACCAAAATGCGGTGCAGCGCCAAAGCCCCGTTGGTCATAGGCGTAAACCTGAAAACCTTGGGCAGCAAAAAATTGCGCCCCTTCTTTCACAAACAGGCCGTAATCGTTAAAGCCATGCTGAGCGAGGATGATGGCTTTTGGCGGCTGTTTGGGTGTCCATCGATGGAGCGGCAGCTTAGCACCATCCGCCATGATGAGCGCGGTCTCGGTAATCTTTGGGGCGGTTACTTTTGGTCCAGGCAGGACTAGTTGAGGGGCGCAGGCTGAAAGGCCAAGGCTAAGCAGAAGCAAGAAGGTAATAACAGGGCCTTTACGAATTTCTTGCATTCAATAGTAACTCGCTAGTCGGGTTTGCCGAGGCTCACACCATCTTCGGCACCTCGGGTCATCATCAAGAAGATATCTTCAAGATCGCTTTCCTTGGTGGTAAGATCGACAATGCCAAGACCCGCCTTGCGGATGGCATCCATGACAGCTTCGACCGGCACTTCATTGGGCGGCACGCGAAAGACCAGTTTGTGCGAGTTGTTGAGCTCGACATTGAATTGCCTGAGACCTTCCGGAATATCAGTGAGTGCCTTATCGACAGTCACGATGAGTTCTTTGGAATCTAGCGTCCGCAACAGGTCTTCGGTTTTCTGGCTCGTCACCAGGCGGCCATGATTGATGATGGCTATCTGATCACAAAGCTCTTCAGCTTCTTCCAAGTAATGGGTGGTCAGCAAGATTGTCGTACCATGGGCGCGCAATTCACGGATATAGGACCAAAGTTGCTGGCGCAGTTCGACATCAACACCGGCGGTCGGCTCATCGAGGACCAGCACGGGCGGTGAATGCACCATGGCTTTGGCGACCAACATGCGTCGCCGCATGCCGCCTGACAGCGATCTTGCATAGGCATCGGCTTTATCACCAAGCCGGACGGCGGCCAGAATTTCTTCAGTCCGGCGCTCTGATTTTGGCACACCATAGAGACCAGCCTGGGTTTCTAAGACTTCTCTTGGTGTAAAAAAGGGGTCAATGTTGAGCTCTTGCGGGACAATGCCAATTGAAGAGCGCGCTTGGCGCATTTCTTTCTCGATATCGTAATCCCACACTTTGACATCGCCAGAGCTTTTGATGACCAGCCCTGCCATAATATTAATGATGGTCGATTTGCCGGCACCGTTTGGTCCGAGCAGGCCAAAGAAGGAGCCTCTTGGAATTTTCAAATTAATGTCGGTCAGCGCTTCATTAGAGGGCTGGATGGAATTTCCGGCATAAGTCTTATTGAGACCTGTTATTTCAATTGCATAATCGGGCAATGTGTCAGGTTTTGCAGTGCTCATTTTTTATTATTTTCCTATATATATTTTGGCTATATTTTTTAGTGAGCGATATACGTCAATGTTTGGCCAATGAATAAATGTGGGGTATCATCCGCCATGCAGGTGGTCAATAATGATCTGCGAACGTGCATTAAAACCCCACTGGTATTGGGGCAATATTTAAATAAAAACGGAACGATATAATGGACACCACTGAAATTGAACAACCGATCACCGTCGAAACCTCTTCCGTCAGCTGTGATGGCGGCAGCGGTGCGGCAGGCCATCCAAATGTCTATTTAAATATTGGCAAAGAGAGGCAGGTTGTGTGTCCCTATTGCAGCCGGCAGTTTGTTCTGGCTGAAGGTGCATCTGGTGGGTCGGGTCACTGAGCGGAAATCCTAAAGAAATGAAACATGTTTTCCTGATCGATGGATCCGGCTTTTTGTTTCGCGCCTTTTTTGGCGTGAAGGCCCAGATGAACCGCCCCGACGGCACGCCGACCAATGCGGTCTATGGCTTCACCCAAATGCTGATGAAGTTGGTCGATGACACCAATGCCGACCATATTGCGGTGATCTTTGACCGTGCGCGCAAAACCTTCCGCAGCGATATTTACAAAGAATATAAAGCCCATCGGCCGCCGCCGCCGGATGATTTAATTCCGCAGTTCGAGCTTGTCCGCGAAGCAACACGCGCCATGAACATTCCAGCTGTCGACATGGAAGGCTATGAAGCCGATGATCTGATCGCGACCTATGCCCGCCAGGCCGTTGAAGCGGGCGCTGACGTCACGGTTGTTTCGACCGATAAAGATCTCATGCAATGTGTCGGCGCAAAGGTCAAAATGTTTGATGCGATGAAAAATCGTGAAATCGGGCCAGATCAAGTTGTCGAGAAATTCGGTGTTGGCCCGGAACGCGTGATTGATGTTCAGGCCCTGGCAGGGGATTCTGCGGATAATGTGCCGGGCGTTGCCGGTATCGGTGTGAAGACGGCGGCTCTATTGATCAATGAATATGGCGACCTCGATGGTGTGTTGGCGAATGCTGAAAATGTAAAACAAAACAAGCGCCGTGAATCTCTGATCGAACATGCTGACCTTGCCCGCATTTCTCGTGATCTCGTGACGCTAAAAAATGATGTGCCGGTCGAGGTGCCGCTCGAAGATTTTGCGGTCAAAGATATTGAGCCCGATATATTTTTAAGCTTTCTGCAAGAGCAGGCGTTTAAATCCTTGGTCACGCGGATGGAAAGTAAGTTCGGCCAGAAAGCGCCGGATGCAGAACCCTCGACTGAGGCATCAAAGCCTACGTCTAAGCAACCCTCTTCGGGCGACGCGCCGGATCCGGCAGCCTTTCATGTTGCCGCCGCTTTCCCGGAGAAAACCGAATACGAGCTGGTACAGGACAAAAAGCGCCTCCAAGCCTGGATCGACGAGGCCGTTGCGGTCGGCACGGTGGCGGTTGATACCGAGACAACTTCGCTTGATGCAATGACGGCTGAGCTGGTGGGGATTTCAATGTCGATCCATCCCGGCAAAGCATGCTACATCCCGGTTGCGCATACAGCGCCTGCAGAGCAGACGACACTTGATTTAGGGCTCGATGATGGGCCAGATAAGAAAAACGGCGGTCAGATTAAGCAGATTTCCCGCGATGAGGCGATAAAGCTAATCAAGCCGTTGCTGGAAAATCCATCGGTACTCAAAATCGGCCAGAATATGAAATATGATGCCGAGATTTTTGCCCGCTACGATATTGATATTGCGCCGGTCGATGACACCATGCTGATTTCCTATGTATTGGAAGGTGGGCTTCATGGTCACGGCATGGATGATCTGGCTGAGCTTCATCTCGATCACAAATGCATCAGTTTCAAGGAAGTTGCTGGCACCGGGAAATCGCAAGTGACGTTTGATAAAGTGGCGCTAGATGCGGCGCTCGATTATGCGGCGGAAGATGCCGATGTCACATTACGCCTGCACAAACTCTTAAAACCCCGGCTGGCTCTTGAACATATGGTCTCGATCTACGAGACCATGGAGCGGCCCCTCATAGCCGTGCTCACCGATATGGAGCGCACCGGCATTCGGGTCGATGCGAAAGTTTTGAAAGGCCTCAGCGCTGATTTTGCTAAACGTCTGGGTGAATTAGAGACCGAAATTTACGAACTTGTCGGCCATGAGTTTAATATTAATTCGCCCAAACAACTGGGTGAAATACTGTTCGACGAGATGGGTATTGAAGGCGCTAAGAAAACCAAGACCGGTGCCTATCAAACGGGCGCCGATATTTTGGAAGGTTTGGCCGCTGAAGGACACGAGCTGCCGGTAAAGATTTTGGAGTTTCGCCAACTTGCCAAATTGAAGAGTACCTACACCGATGCTTTGATCGAGCAGATCAATCCTGAAACCGGGCGGGTGCATACAAATTACGGCCAAGCGATTGCCTCGACTGGACGATTGAGCTCGAACGATCCAAATTTGCAGAACATTCCGATCCGCAGTGAGGAAGGCCGTAAGATCAGAACCGCCTTCGTTCCTGCCAAAGGCAATGTTCTGTTGTCGGCGGATTACTCTCAGATCGAGTTGCGTTTGCTGGCTCATGTCGCCGGCATTGATGTTTTAAAAGAAGCGTTCCATGACGGCGTTGATATTCATGCGTTGACCGCGGCCCAGGTCTTTAACGTGGCGGTCGACGGCATGGATCCGATGGTGAGGCGTCAAGCCAAGGCGATTAATTTTGGCATCATCTACGGTATTTCGGCCTTTGGTTTGGCGCGGCAATTGGATATTTCGAGATCGGACGCGGCTAAATACATCGCCGCCTATTTCGATCGCTATCCCGGCATTCATGATTATATGGAGCGCACCAAGGAAAGTGCTGCCGAGCTTGGCTATGTGACAACGCTTTATGGTCGGCGCTGTTATGTGCCCGGCATCAAAGACAGCAATGGCGCGCGGCGTAGTTTTGCCGAGCGGGCGGCCATTAACGCACCGATCCAAGGCGGTGCGGCTGATATCATTAAACGCGCCATGTTGCTTTTACCGGGCGCGATGGTAGAAGCTGATCTCAATGCCAAAATGCTTCTCCAGGTACATGATGAATTAATCTTCGATGTGCCAGAAAAGGAGTTGGAGAAGACAACTGCATTGGCCAAGTCGGTTATGGAATCGGTGGCGCATTTGGATGTGCCCTTGGTTGTTGATACTGGCCATGGCAAAAATTGGGATGAAGCTCATTAATTGTATTTTACGCAAAAAAATTATATATCGGATATGGAGGTAAAGAATAGTGCCGACAGAATTACGCCGTCTGATTTTTACTGAAGAAGAGTTGCAAGCCGCATTGGTGAACTATGCGCTGCGCAGCAACCTGCACATGCCCAATGCAAGCATTCAAAGCCTCCTTGTTGAAAAAAAAGAAGGCCTCAGCGTTACGTTGCATTTTGCCGCGACTGAAGATGGCGATTCGCGCGATGTTGAGTTTTCAGAGCCTCATGTGGCGGCGGCGATTATTCTTTTTTGCCGGGTGCAGGAAATTCTGGTGCCGCGCGATGCCGTCAAAGTTTTGAGCCATGAAAAAAATACCATCGCCATGATGATGCAGCTTCATCATGGCGATCAACCCAAGGTCGCCCCAGAAGCAGCCAAAGAAACCGTCGAAGATGCAAAGTCTGAATCTGCGGCGGCTGAAGCCAGCGATCGAATTGAGCCGGATTAATAGCTTTTTTAAAGCAGCCCTCACGCTGATTTTATCGATATATTTTTTACTAACATTGGAATAATGCCCTAGAATGGGCATTTGTTATTTTAGGGTCGAATTACCGCTAAGGAGAAAGAGTGATGCTCATAAAGCATAAGAAGGCATCCGATGTTAAATCATCAGAAATTACTTCGAAAACTGCCTTTCTAAATCGGCGTCAGTTTATCCAAGCTGCAGCCATTGCCAGTGGCGCCTCTCTCTTGCCGCCATTTTTAAACCCGAGCTTTGCAGCCACCCGGATAAAATATCCAAATGTTAAAAAAATGGCCTTTGGCGAAGCGGAAAAACCGACCACCTATGACGGCATCACCACCTATAATAATTTTTATGAGTTTGGCACCGGGAAATCTGATCCGGCGCGCAATGCCCATACCTTAAAGCCTGAGCCCTGGACCGTCGAAATTGCCGGTCACGCCGCAAAGACAGGCAAGTTCAGCTTCGACGATCTCATCAAGCCACATCAATTGGAAGAACGCATCTATCGTCTGCGCTGCGTTGAAGCATGGTCGATGGTGATTCCCTGGGTCGGCATTCCTTTGGCTGACATCATCAAACGATTTGAGCCGACCTCGAAGGCAAAATACGTCGCCTTTGAAACTTTGGTTGATCCCAAGCAGATGCCGGGTCAGCAACGCAAAGCGCTCGACTGGCCTTATGTTGAAGGCTTGCGTATGGATGAAGCAATGAACCCGCTATCGCTTTTGGCCGTTGGTGTTTATGGCGAGCATATGCCCAATCAAAACGGCGCGCCAATCCGCTTGGTGGTGCCGTGGAAGTATGGCTTCAAAAGCATTAAGTCGATCGTCAAAATAAATTTTGTCGAAAAAGAGCCGGCTGCGACGTGGAACGTGCAGGCACCGAGTGAATATGGTTTTTATTCAAACGTGAACCCTAATATTGATCACCCTCGTTGGAGCCAAAAGAAAGAACGGCGCATTACCGGCGAAGGTGGTTTGGGCGCTTTGTTCACACCAAAAATCGAAACTAAATTTATGAACGGCTATGGCGAAGAAGTTGCCGACCTTTATAAAGGTATGGATCTTAAAAAGTTCTTTTAATCAGTATGGCTATTAAGTCTTCCCGTAAAATATTTAAGCCGCTGGTTTTTGCCGCGTGTTTAATGCCGCTCGCATGGCTCGCTTATGCGCTTTATTCCGATACCGTGCTGGGCACCAAACTAATGACGGCAGACCCCATCCAGAAATTGGATCGCGAGTTGGGCGATTGGGCATTGATTCTCATTGTACTTTCTCTCACTGTCCGGCCGCTGGCTGAAATTTTTAAAAAAGGCGAGCTGGTTGGCTATCGCCGGATGATTGGCTTGTTTGCTTTTTTCTATGTCTGCCTGCATCTGTCATCCTACATCGTACTTAATCTGCAGCTAGATTTCGACGAGTTCATCAAAGATGTGACCAAGCGAAATTTTATCACCATCGGTATCATTGCCTTTACGTTGTTGACGCCGCTCGCAATCACTTCGACCAAAGGTATGATCAAGCGCCTTGGCGGCAAGCGTTGGCAGAAGTTGCACATGCTGATTTATGCCATCGTGCTGCTGGGCGTGTTTCATTTCTTCATGATGATCCGGGCGGATTTTACCCGGCCCTCGATCTATCTTGGTATTATTTTGGTGCTGCTCGGTTATCGCTATTGGGCGAAGTGGCGAAAATCCCGGCCGCGCAAAGCGGTAGCAACCTAATCACATAAATCTCGATGAATCTGGAGGAGCGCCGGGATGGTCGCGGGATCGCGTCGACCGAAGCCGCATTCGGTGGCAATATCAAACTCGCTGACAAATTTCTCAGCCGCTGCGATGCGAGTTTGACTATCATCCACGCCGCCCGTGTGATGAACGAGGCCCAGCACTAAATTTGTCTCAGGCGCCAGCGCCAGATTTTTAAGCGGCTCGAAATAAGCTTCGTCCGAGCGTTCTTTCGGCACCGGCATATGCATAAAATTAACGAGCCGTGATGTCGCATCGGTGATGCCATTGGCAAAGGCAACGGAAGTGGCAAGATCTTTTGGCTCAACCACATGTTTGTGGCCCGGATCACCGTAACAAAGATGGATCCCAAATTCCGCCCGGGCGTCAATCTCATCGCCCAATTCGCCGACTCGTCTGACCGATTGGTTTAGGCCATCCTCGAACGGCAATTTAACCGCACCCTCATAGCCGAGGACCTCCATGCAGACATCAAATTGGATGGCAAGCTGGTCGGCGGGAATGGCACCCTGTATTTTTTTCAGATCTCGCTTGGTGGCTTGCACAATGGCAGGCTCAAGGGCGAGTTGAGAAGCGGGGGACACAAAACTGAGAATTAAGGCGAGCGGCGTCGGTATTGAAACTTGAAAACGCACATCAGCGTTTATCGTGCCACTTGCCTTCAACGCCGCAAAGGTAGCGTAAGATTCGATCGCTTCATCCGCGTAGCCAAGCTCGCCGAGATCAAGCTTGGCTGGATCAACACCTGCTTTGATGGCAAAGAGCGGGCGTTCCAATTTGTCCTTATAGCCCTCGACAGTTTCTCTGACGATTTCAAGTTCCAGATCGTCGCATTTCTCAAAGGTAGAAATTTGCCAGCGCACCCAATAGCCTCGCTCGCCGGTTTCGCCATCAGGAATGCGCGTGCAACAGGGGCCGAGGATTTCAGCGACCGAACTCATCGCCGCTGCAGCGGTTTCCAGACCAAGGCTACCAACAAAATGGGCTTTGCGTGCCATGCGCTTTCTCCGTTTAAAAAGCTAACTGTTGATGCGCCAAACCTCAGGGGCTGCGTCGAGGCGTTGACCGAAGGCCTGCCGCTGATTTTCCATTTCCGCTGGCAGGCGATCTTCGAAAGTTTCGAAATAGCCTTTAAGCTCCTCGACTTCCTTTTTGCCGGCTTCGCGGTCGATGTCCATAATTTCTTCGAAGGTATCAGAAGCAAAATCTTCCAAGCCGTCCCAGTTGATGTCCTGGTATTTCGGCATAAATCCAAACGGACTTTCAGCCGCCTCTTCCTTGCCGTTGACCCGGTCAACAATCCAATTGAGCACCCGCATGTTTTCGCCAAAGCCCGGCCAGGCGAAACCGCCATCGCTGTCTTTACGAAACCAATTCACGCGGAAAATCTTTGGTGGGTTTTTGAGCGACTTGCCAAGCTTCAACCAATGGGACCAGTAATCCGCCATGTTGTAGCCGCAGAACGGCAGCATCGCCATGGGATCGCGCCGAATGGCCGCTTGATTGACGGCAGCGGCGGTTGCCTCCGAGCCCATTGTCGCCGCCATATAAACACCGTGCTCCCAATCAAGCGATTGATAGACCAGCGGGAAAGTATGGCTGAGACGACCGCCAAAAATAAACGCGCTGATCGGTACACCTGCGGGATCATCCCAGGCCGGATCGGCCGTCGGGCATTGATGGGTTGCGCAGGTGAAGCGCGCATTCGGGTGGGCAGCTGGATCATCGCTTCCTGGTGTCCAGTCATTACCTTTCCAATCGATCAAGTGATCCGGGGCGGGATCGTCGTGACCCTCCCACCAGACGTCGCCGTCATCGGTCAGTGCAACATTGGTAAAGATGGTGTCGCTTTTCATCATGGTCATGGCGCTTGGATTGGTCTTCATCGAGGTGCCGGGAACAACGCCAAAATAGCCAGCTTCAGGATTAATCGCATAAAGCCGGCCATCATCGCCCGGTTTGATCCAGGCGATGTCGTCACCAATTGTCCGTACTTTCCAGCCCTCAAAGCCTTCCGGCGGGATCAACATGGCGAGATTGGTTTTACCGCAGGCACTTGGGAAAGCGGCGGCGACATAAGTCTTCTCACCTTGGGGCGATTCCAAGCCCAAGATCAGCATATGTTCTGCGAGCCAGCCTTCATCGCGGGCCATGACCGAAGCGATTCTCAACGAGAAGCATTTTTTACCCAACAGTGCATTGCCGCCATAGCCACTGCCATAGGACCAGATCGAGCGTTCTTCGGGATACTGCACGATATATTTGGTTTTATTGTTAGGCCACGGCACATCTTGCTCACCTTCGGCCAAGGGTGCGCCAACGGTGTGCATGCAGGGTACGAACTCTCCTTCATCGCCAAGCACATCCAGGGCGGCTTGTCCCATCCGGGTCATCACCCGCATGCTCGCTGCAACATAGGGGCTATCGGTCAATTGCACGCCGATATGCGCGATGTGGGAGCCGAGCGGTCCCATACTGAACGGAATGACATACATATTACGGCCAGCCATCGAGCCATCGAACAGGCCGTTCATGGTCTCTTTCATTTCGACCGGGTCGGTCCAGTTGTTGGTCGGGCCGGCATCTTTTTCGAGTGTCGAGCAAACAAATGTGCGGTCTTCAACACGGGCAACATCGTCGGGATCAGAATTCGCGAGAAAGGAGCCGGGGCGTTTTTCAGGATTAAGCGGCGTTAGAGTTCCAGCTTCAACCATCTCGGCGCAGAGCCGGTCATATTCTTCTTTCGAACCATCACACCAGACAATGTTGTCCGGCTTGGTCAATCCCGCCATCTCATCGATCCAGGCGACTAATTTATGATTGTTGGTTCGATTGGTTTCAGCTGTTGCCATTTGACGCTCCCTAAGCCTTTTTCAGACTCTAAATTGGCATAGTAATTCATCGTATTTAGGGGGAACTCTAGACCTCGAATTTGCAGGGTGCAACCGATCTTGTTCGGGAATCGAACAAAATTTAAAAGTTTTTTTTCGGGCTTTTTATGGAGCGATCGTTGCTAGAAAAATCGGCTCGGTTGGTTGGGCTTAACCGTCGGTGCCGGTTGCTTTTTTACGCATTGAATCTAAAGAATTAATTTGTTTGGCGACCTCTTTCAGCGAGGCGGTAATAGCAAGCTCTTTGCCGGCGCTATGTTGTTGCGACATTTTCACCGATTCCATCTCATCGGCAAGATCTTGAAAAGCGATGCCGATTTTCTTGTGTTTCGCTTCCATTTCTCGCATATCGGCCAGAAGATTGGTGAATCGTTCGTCGATGTAATTCTTATTGGACGTCATCAATCGGCGGGTCATCTCAGCGACAAACCACAGCACGCCAATTGAAACAAATAAACTTACAAAAGAAAAAGTAACTATAAGTTCAGACATAATTAAACCCGCTTATAAAACCTAAAAAACTAAATAGAGCACAGTATAGTTAAGAATAGTTTTATAAATTTACTACTACATTGTGTTGTTTTATACCTTGAACATAATATATATAGTATGAATATCGGGTTAAGCAATATTTTTTAATTGATCAAAAATTAGCTAAAATTTGAAGTATTTTTTTTGGCTGTTAGGATTTCTTTGCCTGAGCGACGAGATCTACCAGAGTTTTGCGGATTTCAGCAGAAGTTGTATTGAGTTTATCGAAATTCAGGCGGTGAATGTTTTGGCCGCATTTTAAATCGCAGCCCTCTGGATCAATGCCGATCATCAGCCAATGCTTGCCGCGTTTGCCTAATAGATTCGTGCCGTAAAGTCGCAACGCATCGCCATGATCGGCGTTCATATGATCAATAATGCCTTGTTCATTGTCGGCGATCTCGGACCAATCAGATTTTGCAAGCAGGGCTTTGCGTTTATTGATCCAGACGGCGCGGGCAAAGCCGCCGACAAAATGAAATTTCTCGACCGTCATTTTGTAGAAATTAAAGTCGCCAAACCCGGCATAAAGCCGAGCCCCCGGATGGCGATTGAGAAAGCGGGCATGCAATTTTTTGTCGTTGGTTTTCTTGAGCCGGCCGACAACGCTGACCCGAGGCCCTTCTTGCGGATTGGCAAGTCCAGCTGTGCCGTCAAACATCAAAGCAGAGCGATTATCAGCTTGAATATTTTGCGCATGATAGGCGATATCGGATAACATCAAAACGGGTGAGCCGTCCCAATGGGTAACCGCCGTCACCATCGAGGTCGATGGCCAACCGGCAAGGGCTGCATCATTCGGATTGGCAAGGGTGTTTAAAAATGCTTTTCGGGCAGACCGGACAATGTGCCTAGACGTTTGGTCTGCGGATAGGATTTTTGGTCTTTTTTTAACGCTCATGCTGGGAATACCTATTGTTTTAAATTGCCTTAATTGAACTATATTTTTGACACAATTGCCCACTCAAATTACCCTGGCAATCAAGCCTGTGTTTAACATTATAACGAATAGGTGCATATGTGTCTCAGTCTATAGCTCTCGTTGACGATGATCGAAATATTCTAACCTCTATTTCCATGGCGCTCGAGGCCGAAGGTTTTAATGTGGATACCTATGTCGACGGCTCCGACGCACTGCGCGGCATCAACCAAAAGCCCGTCGATTTGGCCGTGCTGGATATCAAGATGCCCAGAATGGATGGTATGGAACTGCTTGGCAAAATTCGCGAGAAAAGTGGTGTGCCGGTTATTTTTCTGACCTCCAAGGATGATGAGATTGATGAAGTCTTGGGCCTCCGCATGGGCGCTGACGATTATATCAAAAAGCCTTTTTCCCAACGCCTGCTGATCGAGCGTATTCGGGCCCTTTTGCGGCGGCGCGAGTTGGATACCGGCGGCGGGCCGGATGGCGCCAGTGAAGAAGTCATCCGCCGTGGTGATCTGATCATGGACCCGAGCCGCCATCAATGCAGTTGGAAAGGCGCTCCGGTCAATTTAACAGTGACAGAGTTTTTATTGCTGAAATCACTGGCTACGCGTCCCGGTCATGTTAAAAACCGTGATCAGCTGATTGACGCGGCTTACGGCGAACATATTTATGTCGATGACCGGACGATTGACAGTCACGTTAAACGCCTGCGGAAAAAATTCAAAGCGCTTGATGATGATTTCAGCGAGATTGAAACACTCTATGGCGTCGGCTATCGCTATCAGGAAAGCGCGCCTACCAGTAACTGACCAAGCCAATAAGTATAATCAGAGGATGGCGACAGGGGATTTTGGACACGGGGGAAGACATAGCGGTTAAAACACCCGATGAGGCCGATGGATCCAACAAAACCGGTTCCAGGCGGAAGGGTATGTCTCCCATCATGCGCCGGATCCTGGCAATCAATGTATTGGCTATGGCGGTCTTGGTTGTTGGCCTGCTCTATGTCGGACAATATCGCCAAGGTCTGATCGATAACGAAATCGCCGCACTCAATATCCAAGCAGAACTGTTTGCCGCCGCAATTGGTGAAGCTGCTGTTGGCAATAGCGGCACCAGACAAAAATTGGTCGCCGAGCGTGCCCGCCAAATTGTCCGTCGCATGTCACTAACCACGGGAACTTTTGCCCAGCTAATTTTGGCCGATGGCAAAGTGTTGACTGATAGCCGATTACTGGGCGGACGAGGTCGGGCGGTTCAGGTCGAAAATTTGCCGCCGCCAAAAACTGACAGCGAATTTACAGATCAAATGTCAGACCGTTTTGAAAGCCTGCTGCGGCGTCTTTTGGGCGATACCAATCATTCGACCGATTTATCAGTGGCAACAAAAATCGCGCTCAATGGTGATCATGGAAGGGCGATACGCTCGCAGCCAAATGGCACATTGAGTTTAAGTGTTGCAGTGCCGGTTCAACGCTACAAGAAAGTACTGGCAGCACTTACTTTGACCAAAGATTCGCGTAAAATTGATGAAGCCGTGTTTCAAGTGCGCCTCGATATTCTAAAAGTATTTGGCGTTGCGTTATTGGTGACGGTGTTGCTGTCAATTTATCTTGCCAGCACGATTGCCCGGCCCCTCAGGCGTTTGGCGATCGCCACTGAAGAAATTCGGAAAGGCAGCTCACGGCATTATGCTGTTCCGGATCTTATCGCCCGCAAGGATGAAATTGGTGAACTTGGCTCCATGCTAAATGATATGACCGAAGCACTGTGGCAGCGAATGGACGCGATCGAGCGCTTCGCCGCCGATGTTGCCCATGAGATTAAGAATCCGCTGACCTCTCTCAGGAGTGCTGTTGAGACAGTCGCGCGCCTCGAAGACCCCGAGCAGCAGAAAAAACTTATGGCTATTATATTGGATGATATTCAGCGCCTGGATCGTCTGATTTCGGATATCTCGGATGCCTCCAGGCTGGATGCAGAGCTGTCCCGTGCCAAAATGGCGCCGGTAAATCTCGACGGGTTGTTTAAGACGCTCGTCGATCTGCACGATGTGACACTTGATGCGCATGGCATCAAGCTCAATCTCATTCGCGACTATTCTGCCGAGCCGATCGTGCCGGGGATAGAAGATCGTATTGTTCAGGTGTTCCGAAATCTCATCGGCAATGCTGTCAGTTTCAGCCCGGACAACGCGTCTATCACCTTGCGGGTTCGCATTGATGACACCCAGGCGGTTATCACGGTAGAAGATGAAGGGCCGGGATTGCCGCCCGGCACGGAAGAGAGCATCTTCAATCGGTTTTATCAGGAACGTCCCGAAAGCGAGAAATTCGGCACTCATTCAGGCCTCGGCCTCAGCATTTCCCAGCAGATCGTCGAGGCTCATGGCGGCTCGATCCGGGCGGAAAACTTGGTTGATGAGGCGGGGGACGTGTTGGGTGCCTGTTTTATTGTGAGTTTGCCCCAAACGGAGTAACCTTTCGGACATGACGCAGCTCCACGCAACTGCCGTCGCCCTGGATGGCATCGGTGTCTTGATCAGAGGCCCGTCCGGTAGCGGGAAATCCGATCTCGCCTTGCGCCTCATCGATGATGGGGCAGACTTAATTGCCGATGATCGCGTCGAGCTCGATACTGTCGATGGCAAGCTGCATCTCACCGCACCGGTTACAATTCGCGGCCTAATTGAGGTGCGCGGCATTGGCCTGGTAAATATTGGCGCCGTCCAAGACGTGCCGCTTGCCCTCATTGTCGAGTTAAAACCTCGAGATAAAACTGAACGCTTGCCCGAGGTCAAAGAAGAGTTGATCGACGGTATCACCATTCCGGTAATCGACATTGATGCGTTTGAGATATCGGCACCGGCGAAAATAAAAATGGCATTGCACATTCAGGACGGAAAGGCCAGTTTAATAGAATGAGTTCTGATGAAATCCCAAATAGTAACCCAGATAATATCCCAGACAATATCCAGGCAGTGATTGTGACCGGCATGTCGGGTGCCGGGAAATCTTCGGCGCTCAAAGCGCTGGAGGATATGAACTTTGAAGCCATCGATAATGTCCCCCTGACTTTGTTGGAGGCCATTTTAACCGGCGGGCCGCAGCAATTTGAAGCCCCCGGTTTTGATCGACCCGTTGCCCTCGGCGTTGATATTCGAACCCGCGATTTTGCCGTCGATGATTTTCTAAACCACTTTGATGAGATTACCGCCGCCAACAATATCAACGCCCAAATTCTATTTGTAGATTGTGATGACGAAGTTCTGCATCGCCGCTATGAAGAAACCCGCCACCGCCACCCCCTCGCGATGGACCGCCCGGTGACAGACGGTATTCAACGGGAACGTAAACTCGTAACGCCGTTGCGCGAACGCGCTGATATGGTGGTCGATACAACAGCCATTGGACCGGGTGAGCTTAAAACAATTCTGCAGGCGCAGTTCGGCTCGGACGCCAAGCAGGAGCTCACCGTCTTCGTGACCTCTTTTTCCTATCGCAAGGGATTGCCCCGGGAAGCCGATCTTGTCTTGGATGTCAGATTTCTGCGCAATCCTCATTATGAAGGCGCGCTCAGGGAAATGAGCGGCAAGGATGAGGCGGTTGGCACTTATATAAAAGCCGATGAAGCCTTTGATGGTTTCTTTGCCAATCTCACCCAAATGCTGACACCTTTAATGCCGCGCTTTGAGGCCGAAGGTAAAAGCTATCTAACCATCGCTTTTGGCTGCACCGGTGGGCGACATCGCTCGGTTTACGTTGCCGAACAGCTTGCGAAGTGGTTTGACAAAGAAGGACTTCGGGCGCAAATAAATCACCGAGATATGAGTTGAGAATATAGCTAAGGTTTGAAGAGAAGATGATCGGTTTGGTTCTTGTTACCCACGGCCATTTGGCAGATGAGCTCATCGCCGCCATGGAGCATGTCGTTGGCCCACAGGAAAATGTTGCTACCATTTGCATCGGACCGGATGATGATATGGAACAGCGCCGCGCTGACATTTTAAATGCGGTCAATCAGGTAAACTCAGATAACGGCGTTGTGTTGTTAACCGACATGTTCGGCGGCACGCCGTCCAATCTAGCCATTTCAGTGATGGACCGAGCCAACGCCGAAGTGATTGCCGGGGTTAATCTGCCCATGCTGGTCAAATTTGCCAGTTGCCGGGATAAATGCGATCTCGAAGAATGCGTGACCAAAGCGCAGGAGGCCGGCAAGAAGTATATCAATGTCGCCTCGCAACTTCTCGCCAAAGACAAAAGTTAAAGTAAACCGGATTTTATAGTGAGCGACGTCACCCTAACAATTCGAAACCAACGCGGCCTTCATGCCCGGGCCGCAGCCAAATTCGTTAAACTCGTTGGAGAGTTTGAGGCAGAAGTTATGGTTGCCAAAGACGGCCAGGAAGTCTCAGGCCTTTCAATCATGGGACTGCTGATGTTGGCCGCTGCGCCAGGCGATACAATTTTGGTGAGTGTTGCGGGCGCTGATGAACAGGCCGCCCGCCAAGCCATCACCGAATTGGTTGAAAACAAGTTTGAGGAAAACTAATTTTCAGAAAATCAACTCTTTTACTTGAATTTGTATCGATACACCTTAGTTCTTGAATAGAACGTGTAGGCCTGATACCACCGCCAACAATTAATTGAAATTCACCTCCCCTTTTAGGAGACGACCAAATGTCTGATTATAAAATTGCTGATATTTCCCTGGCCGAGTGGGGCCGGAAAGAAATTACCATTGCCGAAACCGAAATGCCGGGCCTGATGGCCTTGCGTGAAGAACATGCCGGCAAAAACCCGCTCAAAGGCGCCCGCATTGTTGGCTGTCTTCATATGACAATTCAGACGGCTGTTTTGATGGAAACGCTGATTGATCTCGGCGCCGAGCTGCGCTGGTCGTCTTGTAATATTTTCTCGACCCAGGATCATGCGGCGGCGGCTATGGCTGAAGCTGGTATTCCGACCTTCGCCTGGAAGGGCGAGACCGATGAGGAGTTCTGGTGGTGCATCGAGCAAACCATTAAGGGTCCGGACGGTTGGCTGCCAAATATGATCTTGGATGATGGCGGTGATCTCACCCTCATGATGCATGAAAAGACACCTGAGCTTTTGGATGCCGTTAAAGGTCTTTCAGAAGAAACCACGACCGGCGTGCACCGTCTCTATGAAATGGAAAAGGCCGGCACTTTGAAAGTCCCTGCCTTTAACGTCAACGATTCAGTGACAAAATCGAAATTCGACAATCTCTATGGCTGCCGCGAAAGCTTGGTGGACGGCATTAAGCGCGCCACTGACGTGATGGTGGCTGGTAAATGTGCCGTCGTCGCCGGCTATGGTGACGTTGGTAAAGGCTCAGCCGCTTCGCTCCGAAATCAAGGTGCGCGCGTGTTGATTACCGAGATTGATCCGATCTGTGCCCTGCAAGCCTCAATGGAAGGCTACGAAGTTGTCACCATGGATGAAGCCGCTTCAATCGGTGATATCTTTGTCACGACAACCGGCAATATCGACATCATTACCATCGATCATATGCGCGATATGAAAGACCGGGCGATTGTCTCCAATATCGGTCACTTCGATTCTGAGATCCAGGTCGAAGCTCTGCGCAATCTCAAATGGCATAACGTGAAGCCTCAGGTGGATGAAATTGAATTCCCCGATGGCAAGCGCATCATCTTGCTGGCTGAAGGTCGCCTCGTGAACCTCGGCTGTGCCACGGGCCACCCAAGTTTCGTGATGTCGGCTTCTTTCACCAACCAAGTCTTAGCGCAAATCGAGCTTTGGGAAAATTCCCAATCTTATGAGAACAAAGTCTATGTTCTGCCAAAGAATTTGGACGAAAAAGTCGCCCACCTGCATCTCGCAAAACTCAATGTGCGACTGACCGAGCTAACCAAAGAGCAAGCTGACTACATCAGCGTCTCCCAAGCTGGTCCCTACAAGCCGGATCACTACCGCTACTAAAGCCGGGTTAAATAAATTTAGGAAGGGGCGTGTCTTTGACATGCCCCTTTTTTAATGCCCCCCACCGCCTCAAAGGGGGGTCCTTCCTTGCTGTAATTGGCAGACGATATTATGATTTCTAAATGGTAAGCCCCGATCAAAAGAACATCGTCTCAACGCTCATAAACGCGCTGCCGATTGCTGTGGCGGTGGTGGATAAAGACGGCTGTCTAAGTTCTGGCAACGAAGCCTTTCAAAACCTGTGGCATTTGGAAAAAGGCTATCTCGATGCCCAGCCGACATTTGTGTCTTTTCTAGATCGGTTGAGAGAGCAACGGTTGTTGCCGGAGCAAACGGATTTCGCCAAGTTTCGGAGCGGGGTAGTCAAAAAGGCCCAAGCTGAAAAAGAAACGCAGGATGAGTGGCATTTGCCGGATGGCCTTTCTCTTTCAATCAAATTTGTCCCGTTGGGTGAAAGCGGCGCGCTCTTTATCATTGAAGACCTCTCGCCAGAGCTCAATGCCAAACGCGGCTTTAACGCTTTGAACATGACCCATCAGGCGACCCTTGATCATTTGCGAGAAGGCTTGGCGGTTTTTGGCGGTGATGGTTTGTTGAAGTTGCACAATCCGGCTTTTGCCGAGATGTGGCAACTGCCGAAAGACGCGCTTTCGCACAGTTTTCATATGACGGACTTCTTAGATGCGACGCGTAAACGCCTGCCCGTGCTGGAGAATTGGCCAGCGCGCCGGACAAAGCTTTCCGGTCGTCTCTTGGGGCGCAAAGCGGGCGTCGATCAGATCCACTGCAATTCGGGCCAAATTTTAGAGGCAGCGCATATCCCGCTGCCGGATGGCGCCGTGCTGCTGCGTTATGCCGATATCAGCGACCGTGTGAAGTTGGCCGAGACGCTGACCGCCCGGGCCGAAGAAATGGCAGAGCGTGCCGAATTGATGGCCGCCGCAGATCGCTTGAAATCAGAATTCCTCGCCAATCTCAGTCATGAGATTCGCACGCCTTTGACGGCGATCAGCGGCTTTGCCGAGTTGTTGGCGGGCGATTATTTTGGCGATCTCAACAAGCGCCAGCAAGAATATGCCGATGGCATTGTCAGCGCGTCTCAAGCCGTGTCGGGCTTGGTCGGCGATATTCTGGATCTTGCCTCGGTTGAAGCGGGCTTGTTGGAACTTGATATGGCGAGCCTCGATCTGCATATCTGCCTCGCTGAGACGATGCAATTGGTCGGCGAGCGGGCGCGTCACAAAAAGCTTAAACTGCAGTTCGACTGTCCGCTTGATATCGGTTGGATCGAAGCGGATGAAAGGCGTCTCAAACAATGCCTGCTTCATGTGCTCGGCAATGCCATCACCTTCAGCAGTTCCGGTGGCATTCTACAGATATCGGCCACGCGTAACACTTCGGGTGTTAAAATTGATATCAGCGATACCGGCATCGGTATTCCAAAAGTGGATATCGAACGGGTCTTCAAGGGATTTGAGCGCGGCGATGGAGCTGATTCGCTGAAACCTGGGGCCGGGCTCGGCCTAACGCTGGTCAGGGCTTTTATGGAACTCCAAGGTGGCCGAGTTGAGATTGCCTCAAAACCCAATCAGGGCACCACTGTCAGCTTGATATTGCCGGATGAAAAAACGCCCGATGCGCCGCTTTAATAAGTCTCTTTCCGAGTAGGGTCAGGATGCGTAAAAATAAGCCATGAGCGAAGAACAAACACCATATCAATTCACCCTCAAAAATGAGGCGGCGACCGATATGCTGGCGGCAAAGTTGGCCGGGCTGGCGGAAGTCGGTGACATGATTGCTTTGGTCGGTGATCTCGGCGCCGGTAAGACGGCCTTTGCCCGTGCCTTTATTTCTGCTCGGGGCGGCGACGGTGAAGTGCCAAGCCCGACCTTTACCCTGGTGCAGCTCTATGAATTTCCGGATGGTGATATCTATCATTTTGATCTCTATCGCATCGAAGAAGCGGAAGAGATTTTCGAGCTCGGCATCGAGGATGCCATGAGCGATGGCATCTCGTTGATCGAATGGCCGGACCGCATGGGCGCTTATCTGCCCTTCGAGCGGCTCGATCTTATTCTCTCGATCGGTGAGGATGAGGGCAGCCGCGAAGTGGATCTCATCGGCCGGGGTGAGAGCTGGACCGAGCGCCTACAAAAAGCGTTCCCCCAATGAGCGAGCGCCAAAAGCAAATAGATGTTTTTTTAAATAATGCCGGCTGGGCAGGGGCAACGCGCCGCCCGCTTGCTGGCGATGCCTCCTTTAGGCGTTATGAGCGGGTTGAGCGAGGCGGCGAGATCGCCGTGCTGATGGATGCCCCGCCGCCCGAAGAGGATGTCCGCCCCTTTGTCAACATAACCCGGCATCTTTTGAGCCTCGGCTATTCCGCGCCCAGCCTAATGGCTGAGGATATTGACGCTGGTTTTTTACTGCTGGAGGATTTGGGCGATGCCACTTTTACCAATGCACTGGCAGCGGGTGTCGATGAAACCCAGCTCTATCAAGCTGCAGTTGACGTGCTGGTCGATCTGCATGGCCGTGATGTAAGTCAATCCATCCCAGACCATATTGAGCCTTATGACGAGGAGAAACTGCTCGCCGAGGCAAGCCTGCTGACCGATTGGTATTTGCCGGGTGTCTCGGGCGGCGACGTTTCCGACGAGACGATCGAGAGCTACCTCGCGGTCTGGCGTGACCTGGTCAGAGATATAGCTGGCGCGCGCGAAACTTTGGTGCTCAGAGATTTTCATGCCGACAATCTGATGTGGTTGCCGGAAAGAGACGGCGTCGCCAAATGCGGTTTGCTCGACTACCAGGATGCCTTGGTCGGTTCCCGGGCCTATGATTTAATGTCTTTGCTGGAGGATGCTCGGCGGGATATTGATCCGCATTTGTCGGTGCAGCTCATGAACAGCTATCTTCAGGCTTTTCCCGATATTGATAAGCCAGCGTTTAAGGCGGCTTTTATTGTCTTGGCGGCTCAGCGTCATTGCAAAGTCATTGGCATATTCACCAGACTTGCCATGCGTGACGGGAAGGTTGACTATTTGGCGCATATCCCAAGGGTCTGGCGATTGCTGGAACGCGCCTGCCGGGCCCCGGAATTGGCGACTTTAAAAGACTGGCTGGATACCAACATAGCAGAGAATTTGAGAGCTTAGATTGAATGAGCAAGAAACCTAAAAGCGCTGCAAAGAACGCCCCCAAGAATGCCATGGTTTTGGCTGCTGGGCTCGGTTTGCGGCTGCGTCCGATCACCAATAAAACGCCAAAGCCTCTGGTTAAAGTCGCCGATCGTACGTTGCTGGACCATACGTTGGACCGACTGGTTGCCGTCGGTGTTGAGCGCGCCGTGGTGAACATCCATCATTTGGCGGATCAAGTTGAACAGCATCTCGGCAATCGCAAGGATCTTGAAATCATTATCTCGTCGGAAGCCGATGATCTGCTGGAGACCGGCGGCGGTGTCAAAAAAGCGTTGGAACATTTTGGTGATGAGCCGTTTTATATCTCGAACGCCGACGTATTGTGGTTGAACGGGCCGACACCGGCCTTGGGCCGTATGATTGAGCGTTGGAATGATGACGAAATGGATGTGCTGCTGATGTTGCATTCCACGGTCGAAGCCTATGGCTATACCGGCAATGGAGATTTTGAGGCTGAGCCAAACGGCAAGTTGTCACGGAAATTAGAGGGCGAAATAACACCCTATCTATTTACCGGTGTGCAGATTATTCATCCGCGGATTTTTGAAGCGACGCCCGATGGCGCTTTTTCGCTCAACGTCATTTATGACAAAGCCATTGAAGCCGAGCGGCTCTATGGTGTCGTCCATGACGGGGAGTGGTTTCACATCGGCACACCAGATGGTCTTGCCCAGGCCGAAGTTTATATGGGCCAACGCTTTTCGGGTATGCGACACCGCTGAACAATTACAATGAAGGGGGAAGAGGCTGGAATGGCAGCCCAGGGAAAGGAATTGGGATCACCCTTGAAAGTATTTAACATTCCGTCCGAGCTGCCTTTTGTCGATGCCCTGGCAGTGGGTCTGACCGAGCGCGCGGCGACGGGCCCATTTGATTTAGCCGATTACGTTATTCTTTTGCCAACGCGCCGGGCTGTGCGCTCTCTGCGTGAGGCGTTCTTGCGCTTGAGCGATGGCAAGCCGCTGCTACTGCCGCGCATGATGCCGCTCGGCGATCTTGATGAAGAAGAGCTGGCGATTGCCGGTTGGGAAGAGTTGCCAAGCTTTCAAGATTCTAAAGATATAACCGATTTGCCGGAAGCCATCTCCTCGGTCCACCGTCACCTCATGCTGACCAAACATATCCAGGTTATGGAAGCGGGACGGGTGAGCATCGATCAGGCCGCCCGCTTGGCGAGTGAGCTGGCGAGGTTGCTCGATCAGGTGCAAACCGAACAACTGGATTTTACCAAGCTCAAAAATTTGGTGCCCGATGATTACGCCCAGCATTGGCAAATGACCCTTGAGTTTTTGGAAATTCTCACCAAGTTCTGGCCTGAAATTCTCCAAGACAAAGGTTTGGTGGATCCTGCCGAGCGCCGCAATTTGGTGATGCGGGCGCAACTCGCTCATTGGCAAAAGCATCCGCCCGAGACCCCGGTTATCGCCGCTGGTTCCACGGGTAGTATTCCAGCAACGGCTGATTTGCTCACTTTGATCGCTGCCTTGCCCGAAGGCGCTGTTGTCTTGCCGGGCCTGGATGATGCGCTGGACCCGGCTGCCCTGCATGACATCGAAACCCATCCCCAGCATGGCTTGTTTCGTTTACTGGCAAAAATGGATTTGACGGCAGGAGAGGTTCAAAACTGGCTGGATGGGGAAAGCCAGACCAACATAACGAGCGCGTCCCCAGCCCGCCGTGAACTCATATTCAATGTCATGCGTCCGGCCAGCAAAGTTGATGAGTGGCGTTCGTTGGAGCCGCCGATGGCAGCCGCTTTGGCAGGCGTTGAAAACATCACCTGCCCGGGCCCGGATGAAGAAGCCGGCGTGATTGCCTTGAAATTGCGCGAAGCTTTGGAGACGCCGGAAAAAACGGCAGCTCTTGTGACACCTGACCGCCGGCTCGCGCGCCGGGTCGCCTCCGAGCTTGGTCGCTGGGGGATTGATATTGATGATTCAGCCGGCTTGCCTTTGGACCAAACGGCTCCCGGATCATATTTGCGCCTGACCGCCGAGTTGGTCGCCCATTATTTCCTGCCGCTTGATTTTCTAGCCCTTGGTAAACATCCCTTGGCAGCGGGTGGCGTCATCCCAGCAAGTTTTCGGCAATTGGTGCGTGATTTTGAAGTTGCCGCCTTGCGGGGTCCGCGCCCGGCACCCGGTATAAAGGGGCTAATCGATTTGCTGGAATTGCTGCCAAAAACGCGCCCCGACTTAAACACCCTGCTTGAGAATATTCAAACCATGAGCGCTGAATTTTCACATAGCTTGGCGCAGCCCAAAATATCTTTGGGCGAAATAATAAAGACCCATATTGGCTTTGCCGAGGCCCTGGCCGCCAGTGATGAGCAAGCTGGATTAGAGCGTCTATGGTCGGGCGAGGACGGCGAAGCGGCGGCAAGTTTTATTGCCGAACTTATGGAAGTCGGCGACGCTTTGGATGAGATCGAAGGTGTCTCTTATCCGGCGTTATTAGAGGTCTTGATGCTGGGCCGGGCGGTCCGGCCAAATTATGGCAGCCATCCGAGGCTGGCCATTTGGGGTCTGCTCGAAGCCCGGCTGCAACATGCGGATTTGGTGATTTTGGGCGGGCTCAATGAAGGTACCTGGCCACCCGATGTCGGCTCGGATCCCTGGATGAGCCGCCCGATGCGAAAAGAGTTTGGTCTACCCTCGCCAGAGCGCCGCATCGGTTTGACGGCGCATGATTTTCAGCAGGCATTTTCAGCACCGGAAATTGTGATGACCCGATCCGCGCGGGTTGATGGCACACCGACGGTGCCGTCGCGCTGGCTCATGCGGCTCCAAAAATTGTTGCAAGGTCTTGATCCCTCCCTTGCCGATGAATTGTTTATGCCGAGCCATTGGCTGGATTGGCAGGCGAGGCTTGATCGCCCCGAAGACGTCCAGCCGATTGAACCGCCCGCTCCCAAGCCACCCGTTGCAGCCAGACCACGCAAATTATCGGTCACTCAGATCGAGACGTGGATGCGCGATCCTTATGCAATTTATGCCCGCCATATTTTGGGCCTAAGAGCTTTGCCGCCGCTGGATTCCGCACCCGATGCGGCAGATTATGGGACGCTCATCCATGATGCGATGGATGAATTTTCCCGCCAGTTCCCAGCGGCTTTGCCAGCTGATGCGTTCGATCAGCTGGTCAAAATCGGCGAAGAACAGTTCCGGCCGCTGTTGAAACATCCGGGCGTTTGGGCGTTTTGGTGGCCAAGATTTTTGCGCATCGCAACCTGGTTTGTTGATTTAGAAGCCGAACGTCGGGACGAAATTTCAGCTCTTCATAGTGAAGTAGAGGGTGTTTATGAAACTACCGGCCCGGCCGGACCTTTTAAACTAACAGCCAAAGCGGACCGGGTTGATGAGCTTAAAGCAGGCGGACTTAGAATTATTGACTACAAGACCGGTGCCCCGCCCAGCAAAAAAGAGGTCGCCGCTGGTTTCGCGCCGCAGCTTCCGCTCGAAGCCGTAATTGCCGAAGAAGGTGGCTTTGCCAAGGTTGCAGCCCAGCCGGTCACGCAGCTTGATTATTGGCGCTTGCGGGGCAGTAATCCGGCTGGCGAAGTGTCATCGGCGGGTGATGACCCGGCTGAGCTTGCCGCCGAAGCGAGGGAAGGTCTGGCGGCACTTATCCGGCTGTTTGATGAAGCGGAGACGCCCTACGAAGCCCGGCCCCGACCAGATGCCGCGCCGAAATATTCTGATTATGAACATTTGGCCAGGGTTAAAGAATGGTCATCCTCTGAAGGCGAGGAGGGCTGATGAGCACCATAGAGCACCTCTCGGTCAATCCCAATATACAGCAGCGCCAAGCCGCCAGCCCGGAGGCCTCGGTCTGGGTTTCGGCGTCGGCCGGCACCGGCAAGACCAAAGTGCTGACCGACCGGGTGCTGAGTTTGCTGCTCACCGGCACCAAACCACAGCGCATCCTGTGTCTGACCTTTACCCGCGCCGCGGCGGCAGAAATGGAATCCCGCATCGCTGATCAATTGGGCAAATGGACAATGGCGGCGGAGTCTGATCTCAGGGCGGCACTTGAAGATTTATTGGGAGAGGCGCCGGATGAAACCAGGGTCCAGCGCGCCCGCCAGCTTTTTGCCCTGGTGCTCGATACGCCGGGCGGTATGAACATTCAGACCATTCATGCCTTTTGCCAATCCTTGCTCGGTCGGTTTCCGCTCGAAGCTGGTGTGCCGCCGCATTTTGCCTTGATGGATGAACGCGATGCGGAAGAAATGTTGATCGCCGCCCGAGAGGAGCTGCTGAACCGCGCGCGCAATGGCGCCGATGAGAATCTGGCCGGTGCCTTGGCTGAGGTGACAGCGCATATTCACGAAACACAATTTCCGGACCTTCTGGCCGAGCTTACCTATGCCAGAGGTCGTTTGCGCCGCCTGATTGAGAGCCACGGCTCTATCGATGCGGTGATCAAAAATCTCCATCAGCTTTTAGTGGTTGCGCCGGATGAAACACCTACCGGCGTTATTGCCGCCGCCTCTGAAAATGCTGCTCTTGATGAAATGGGATTGCGCCTGGCGATTGCTGCGCTGAGCGAAGGCAATGAGAATGACGATGCTCGCGGACAGCGGATCCAAAATTGGATCGATAATCCATCTCGCAGCAGCGACGCATTTTTTGACTATGCCTCGATATTTCTAACCGATTTCACTAAGGGCAGCTTTAATGTCCGTAAAACGCTGATCACCAAAAAACCATCGGAAGCATCGCCGGGTGTCAAAGAAATTTTGCAACAGGAAGGCGAACGGTTGGAGCGCGCCATTATGCATTGGCGTTCAGTAAGTGTGGCGAAGAGCACATCGGCTTTGCTGATCTTGGGCGATGCCTTGCTGGCAACCTATCAAGCGCAGAAAGAAGCAAAAGCGCTGCTTGATTATGAAGATCTTATTTTAATGGCCGGCGAATTGCTGCATCAGCCCGATGTGGCGCCTTGGGTGTTGTTTAAGCTTGATGGCGGCATCGATCATGTGCTGGTTGATGAGGCGCAAGATACCAGCCCGGATCAATGGCGGGTCATTGAAGCTTTGGCTGACGAGTTCTTTGTCGGGCTTTCTCAACATGAGACCCCACCAACCATATTCGCCGTCGGCGATGTTAAACAATCGATCTATTCCTTCCAGGGCGCAGACCCCATCACGTTCGGCGCAATGCGTAATTTATTTGCAACGCGGGCGAAGGATGCTCAACAAGTTTGGCGACCGGTTGATTTGACGGTGTCTTTCAGATCAACTCAAGCCGTGCTTCAGGCGGTTGATGCGGTGTTCGCCTTACCAGAGGCCGCTGATGGCGTAACACTTGATGAAGAGGCCATTCATCACGAAGCCTGGCGTGCCCCGGAAGGCGGCTTGGTTGAGCTTTGGCCACCAGTTGAGCCTCGTGAAGCGGATGCGCCTTCGGCCTGGAAGCCGCCGGTTGAACGCATTCGGGGCGATGCGCCGCAAACCCGGCTGGCTGAGCTGGTTGCCGGTCGGATCGCCAAAATGATCAATGATAAAGAGATGCTGGAATCTCAAGGCCGGCGGATTGAGCCGGGTGACGTGATGGTATTGGTGCGCCGACGCAGTGGCTTTGTCGAAGATCTCGTCCGCGCCTTGAAGGAGCTGGAGATCAATGTCGCCGGTGTTGATCGGATGGTGCTGACCGAACAAATGGCGGTGATGGATCTGCTCGCGCTCGGCCAGTTTTTATTGTTGCCGGAAGATGACCTAACCCTGGCCTGTTTGCTCAAATCACCCTTGATTGGTTTAAGCGAAGAGCAGTTGTTTCAACTCGCCCATAAGCGGGAAGGCTCGCTCTGGCACGCGCTTGGCCAACAGGTGAAAAGCGATCCTGATTTTGCTCTGGCACATGAAGAATTGTCGTCGCTGTTGGCGCGGGTCGATTTTGCCCCGCCGTTTGAGCTGTATAGCGAGGTTTTGGGCACCCATAACGGACGGCTCAAACTGGTGTCCCGGCTGGGCCCGGATGCGTTGGATCCGATCGCCGAATTTCTTAATCTGGCGCTGGTTTATGAAAAATCTCATGTTCCGTCATTGGAAGGTTTTCTCCACTGGGTCTCGGCCGGTGAGGTCGAGATCAAGCGAGATCTCGAGCAAGCGACGCAAAATTCTGTCCGAGTTATGACGGTCCATGGTGCCAAAGGTCTGCAAGCCCCCATCGTTTTTCTACCAGATACCCTGCAAGTGCCGATGCAGGGCTCATCTCTGTTCTGGCCCGAAGATGAAGATGGCTTGGATCAGACTTTGTTGTGGCCACCTCGGCGTGGGCTTTATGAAAATATCGCCGAAGCTGAACGGGGCGCGGTCAGCAAACGCCGTGATCAGGAATATCGCCGCTTGCTCTATGTCGCCATGACCCGCGCGGAAGACCGGCTTTATATCTGCGGCCGGCACACTAAAAACAAAGCACCAGAACATTGTTGGTATAATTTGATTGAGGCCGGCCTGGGCGGTAAAGGCGAGGAGATTGAAGACGACTATTTGGCGACGGCAGGTGAGACGGCAAGCTCAAAGGTTTTACGACTGACCTCACCGCAAACTGCCACTATTGATGAAGCTCAACAATCACCGGAGCAAAAGTATGACGATTTGCCCGATTGGGCGTTTGAGCCACCGGCGGAAGATCCGCTCCCACCCGCTCCGCTGACACCGTCTCGCCCGGACGGCGAAGAGCCTGTTGTCTTGTCGCCGCTTGAAAGCGATGATGGCGCGCGGTTCAAGCGGGGACGAATTATTCATGCACTGTTGCAGACACTTCCTGATTTAACCTTGGCGAAGCGCGAGGATGCATTGCGGGCTTATCTTAGCCAGGAGGCGCATAATCTGTCTGGCAATCAGCAACAAGACATTGCCAAGGAAATAATGACGGTGCTGGAGGATGCAACATTTGCGCCTATATTTGGCCCGGGGTCACGCGCTGAAGTGCCGCTGATTGGCGAAATTGCGGGCCAGATTATGTCGGCTCAACTGGATCGTTTATTGGTCAACGCGCAGGAGATTCTGGTGGTTGATTTTAAGACCAATCGTCCACCGCCGACCGATCCGGCCAAAGTCGCCGATATTTATCTGCGCCAAATGGCGGCCTATCGGATGGCCTTGGCAGAGATATATCCGGGCCGGGAAATTAGATGCGCTTTGCTGTGGACGGTCGGGCCGCATTTTATGCCGCTTGGCGCAGAGCAGTTAGCGCCCCACGAACCGAAAGGGGTGTAGCGAACTGTACTTTACGTCTCTTGACGGGGCCTCATGGCAGACCTAGATTAGCTTTATATTATTTTAATGTTCCGGCGCGTAGAATAATCGGCTCCGGATAAGATACATAGGATCCAAGCATGTCTAAACAAGTAACCGATGATTCATTTGATGCCGATGTTATTTCGGCGGCAGAGCCTGTGCTCGTAGATTTCTGGGCAGAATGGTGTGGTCCGTGCAAACAAATTGCGCCTGCTTTAGATGAAATCAGTGATGAGCTTGGTGATCGATTGACGATTGCCAAGGTTAATATCGATGATAATCCAGAGACACCGTCTAAATATGGTGTTCGCGGTATTCCGACGTTGATTTTATTCAAAGGCGGCGAAGTTGCCGCAACCAAGGTTGGGGCGCTGCCAAAAAGCAAACTTAAGGAATGGGTCGAATCCGTTATTTAGGTTGGCCTAGCGCATAGCTGAAATAGGACCCCGCTCACCTAGCGGGGTTTTGTTTTTTTAAAAACGTTTTAAGAAGGGTCTTCTATGAGTTCAGGTTTTGACATTGATACACCTTATACCTGGGGGTATTACAATGAACTTAGCCCGATTTATCTAAATTTTGTCTGCGCCCTCAATGGTCATCATCCGATCCCACTTGATGACGGATTTAGCTATTGCGAACTTGGTTGTGGTTACGGTGTTACGACAAATGGTCTCGCTGAATTATTTCCGCAAGGGGATTTTATCGGCATTGATTACAATGATGATCACATCGATGCCGCAAATGAAATGGCCGAGGAAATCGGCAGCTTAAATGTTGATTTTAAATCCCTCGATTTCAATGAAATTTCTAAGGCGGATCTTCCGCAATTTGATTTTATTGTTTTGCACGGGGTTTATTCCTGGGTCGATCCCAATACCCGTGAAGCCATTCGAAAATTTATCGCCGCCCATTTAAAAGAAGATGGGATTGCTTATGTGAGCTATGATTGCATGCCGGGTTGGGCAGCAATTGCACCTTTGCGCGATATAGTTTTGACCCATACCGCAGGCATGACGACGAGCTCCCAGATGAAAGCGCAGGCTGGCCTCGATTATCTTGATTTTATGGCGAATAATAATGCGAGCTTTTTTGTCGACAATCCACCGGCGAAGGAATTTCTCAACGAAATCAAGGGTCGGGACATTGACTACGTCACGCACGAATTGCTGGTCGATTTTGCTAAGCCCTATTATTTTCATCAGGTAGCAGCCGAAATGCGAAGTGCGGGCCTAAGTTATTCAGGCAGTGCGATATTGAATTTAAACCTGATCGATCTAGCGGTTCCGGCAGAGTTCCATGAAATTCTGCAAAATGCTTCTTCACGGAATGAATTTGAAAGCCGGGGCGATTTCATCCGCAATCAGCGTTTCCGAAAGGACGTTTTTAAGAATAGCCGCAAAACCATGGATGTGGAGGAACAACTGGAGGTTCTCTCGCATGTCGTGTTTGGCGTGACCTGTGCGGTTCCAGAGTTTAAGACATCCGTCGCCTTTGGCGATGTTTCGTTAAATTATGCCGGCGATGTTTTTTCTAGTTTAATAGACGTCTTATCTGTTTCCGCAAAATCTGCTGCCAGTCTTTCTGAAATGGATCAATTCAAAGAATATCCTCTCGAACTCATTGTTGATGCGTTGAAGTTCTTATCGGCAGGCAAGCAGGTCGTGCCGATGCGGGCCGATGCCGAAGGTCGAACGGATCTGGATTTGGATGCAGATCGTTACACCATTCCGGCGGCATTCAATATCCAATTTTTAAAAAGGCGACTGTTGAAGCAGAGTGAAATGGTTCTTCTTGCCCCACGCGCCGGAGTTGGCATTGAAATGTCGATGGCAGATGCGCTTTTTGCGCTGTGTATGGTTGAGGCCACGCGAGATGAAGTTGCGCCGTGGGTTTTTCAAAGATTGGTCGAGGCCAAGCAGGAAATTATTTTTGCTGGCGGCACGGAACAAGAGGCCATCGCTGAAGCAGTTGAAAAATTCCGCAAAACCCGGCTGCCTAAATTCCTTGAGCTTGGCATCTTAGAGCCGGCCCAGGATTAATTATTTTTCCTAATACCCCAAATCCTTGTCGGTCTGCTGAAGCAATGGCTCGCCAGCTTCAAAACGCCTAATATTTTCAATAAACTGTGGTGCGATTTGGCCGACCGGTGGGCGTCTGGCGACATGCGGCAGGATTGTAATGGCGGGATGATCCCATAGCGGGCTGTCTTCCGGCAACGGCTCGGGTTCAGTAACATCCAAAGTTGCGCTGGAAAGCTGCCCGCTATCAAGCGCGGCAACAAGGTCGTCACTGACGATATGTCCACCTCGACCGAGATTAATGATCGACGCCCCCTTAGGCATTTTGGCAAACACCCCGGCATCCAGGATCCCATTGGTTTCCGGTGTGAAAGGCAGCAAACAGACAGCGATATCTGTTCGGCTAAGAAAATCATCAAAACCTTCGGGACCGGTAAATATATCAATCGGGGCATCTGGCTTGGGTGTGCGCGCCCAGGCAGCAACATCGAAATTCATGCCAAGCAGCACATCAACGATGGGCTTCGACATCGTGCCATAGCCCAACATGCCAACGCGCCGCTCGCTTGCGCTTATTTGCTCAATCGGTTGCCAGAGATGTTGGCGCTGCTGTTCTTGATAGGTCGGCAAATTGCGGTGATGGCGCAGCACATGGGTGACGCCATATTCAGTCAATGACGGATCACCGCTTGTCGGCTCACCTTTGACCAAGGGAATGCCCTCAGGGCAGGCTGGATTGTTGTAAATCCCTTCGACACCCGCCAACATGGTCAGCATAAGCTTCAAATTCGGCAAGGGCGGCAATTCCTGTAAGCTTGGGCGACCAATGACAAGATAGTCGATATCTTCCGGATTGCCGATCTCCGGCCACTCACGAATTTCAAGCTCCGGATAGGCGGCATTGATAAAAACTGACCAATCTTCGAGTTTGCCACGCAAGCTATTGAACATTAACAGTGCCATGAAGGATTTCCCCTAATTGTTATCTTTTAAAATTATGCCCGCTAAATAGAGCGATCCGCAAATCAAAATTCTTGCTGGTACTTTTTCTTCAGCCCTAATTTGGTCAATGGCGTCCGAAACCGATTGTGCTGGGCGCGCCGCAAAGCCAAGTTCTCCCGCAATCTTACTCAGATCTTCTGCTGAAATGCTGGCCTCTTCACCGGGGATTGTCACGGTGGTCAAAGTCTCTGCGTGATCTTTAAACGGTGCCAGATAACCGGACGGGTCTTTGGTGTTAATTAGCCCGGTGATGAGATGCAGCGGTTTTTCGATCGCATCGCCGGGCCAGTTTTTTAAAGTTGCCGCGATGGCTTTGCCGGCCGCCGGGTTGTGACCGCCATCCAGCCAAAGCTCCCAATTATCCGGTAGTTTTTCAATCAAAGGCCCCCGGGTCAGTTTTTGTAGCCGCGCGGGCCACTCGACATTGCTCATGCCCTTTGCGACGGCTTGCCGGGTAATGCGATCATCGCCAAGCGCTGCCATCGCAACAATGGCAAGGCCAGCATTTTGTAATTGGTGGGGGCCGGGAAGTGCTGGTAAGGGAGGCTCAATTTCACCTTCCGGCGTCATCACCGTGAGTTGCTCCCCTTTTATGGCGACCCACCAATTTTCATCCTCAACGATCAAAGGCGCATCGACGTCCTCGGCAAACCCTCGAATGACATCAAGGACGATCGGATCTTGCTTGGTGGTGACGCAAGCAACGCCCGGCTTCATAATCGCTGCTTTTTCAAAAGCGATGCCGGCCAGATCATCGCCCAAAAATCCGGCATGATCATGACTGATCGGGGTGAGAGCTGTAACGGCCGGGCGCTGAATAACATTGGTCGCATCCAACCTGCCGCCAAGACCGGTTTCCAGCAGCACCAGATCCGCGGGTGTTCGCGAGAAGGCCAGCAGAGCAATCGCCGTGGTAATCTCAAAAAACGTAATCGGCTCATCGCCCCCGTGATCAGCAATGACGGTTTCAACTTCATCAATCAAATCCAGCAAGGCTTGGTCACTGATGATCTCGCCGGCGATGCGAATGCGCTCGTTAAACGTCACCAAATGGGGAGAGGTGTAGGCATGGACTTTGAGGTCGGCGGCCTCCGCAATGGCACGCATGAAGGCGAGTGACGAGCCCTTGCCATTGGTGCCGGCGATATGGATGACGGGGGGGAGCTGGTCTTCAGGATTTCCCAGGCGCTCAAGCAAGCGCTCAATGCGCTCTAGAGAAAGATCGATGACTTTCGGGTGGTGTTGATTGAGGCGTTGGACGACGTCCATATCACTCACAAATTAGGTTAGGCCACTGGAAATCTCGCGCACGAGGTCTAATACGGCATCGGCACAACTATCTTTAGCGGTGCCATCCTCGTTAAGATTTTCGGCAACTTTGTTGACGAAGGCTGAGCCAACAGCAATCGCTTCCGCATGTTTACCGATCTCGGCGGCTTGTTCAGCGGTCCTGATACCAAAGCCGACGGTAATCGGCAGGTCACTATGGCGGCGCAAGCGCGCAAGGGCGGTTTCAATGTCAGCCGTCGCCGCCGAACTGGTGCCCGTGACGCCAGTAACTGAGACGTAATAAATAAAACCGCTGGCATGTTCGACCACAGTTGGCAGACGCTCATCATCGGTCGTAGGGGTCGCCAGGTAAATAAAGCTGAGCCCGGCATTCTCAACCGGCTCCCGCATTTCAGATTCTTCCGGCGGTAGATCAACGATGATAAAGCCATCAACACCAGCCTCTGCGGCATCGGCAACGAACTTCTCGACACCGTAAACATAAACCGGATTGAAATAGCCCATCAGGATGATTGGTGTCACACTATCGCCCTGGCGAAAAATGCGGACCATATCCAAGGTTTTGATCATCGATGCACCATTATCCAACGCGCGTTGGCTGGAGGCCTGAACGGCAGGGCCGTCGGCCATCGGATCAGAAAATGGCATGCCGAGCTCGATGATGTCAGCCCCGGCGTCGGGTAATTGTTTTAAGATCGCGCTAGAAGTTTTGATATCAGGATCGCCTGCCGTAATAAAAGCCGCAAGACCGGCCCGGCCTTCTGCTTTAAGATCGGCAAAGCGTTTGGCAATACGTGCGCTGCCTATTAATTCGGCGCTCATGAATTTCGTTCCAAATAGGCCGAGATCGAATCCATATCCTTATCGCCGCGCCCGCTCATATTGAGGACCATGACGTGATCTTTAGCCAGACTTCCAGCAATCTTAATAGTGTGCGCGATGGCATGGGCGGATTCCAGCGCGGGGATAATGCCTTCCAATCGCGTGCAAACTTGGAAAGCATCGATCGCTTCTTTATCGGTGATCGAAACATATTCAGCCCGGCCGATATCGTGTAGCCAGGCATGCTCGGGACCGATGCCGGGATAATCGAGGCCGGCAGAGACCGAATGGGCATCGATGATCTGGCCGTCTTCGTTTTGCAGCAAGAAGGTGCGGTTGCCGTGCAGCACACCGGGTGCACCGGCATTGAGCGAGGCCGCATGTTTGCCAGTCTCAATGCCTTCACCCGAAGCCTCAACGGCAATAATCCGAACTTCATCGTCCAAAAAGGGGTAGAACAATCCCATAGCGTTGGAGCCGCCGCCGATGCAGGCAATAACACTATCAGGCAAGCGGCCTTCGTGTTCCATAATCTGAGCCCGGGTTTCTTCGCCAATCACCGCTTGAAAATCTCTGACCATAGCCGGATAGGGATGCGGTCCGGCGACCGTGCCGATCAGGTAGTAGGTGGTCTCGACATTGGCGACCCAATCCCTGAGCGCATCGTTCATGGCATCTTTAAGCGTGCCGGTACCAGAGGTAACAGGCACGATCTCCGCGCCCAGCATTTTCATGCGCGAGACATTCGGCGATTGGCGGTCAATGTCCGTGGTGCCCATATAGATGGTGCACGGAATATCAAACAGCGCGCAGACGGTCGCGGTGGCAACGCCGTGCATGCCCGCTCCAGTTTCTGCTATCACCCGCTTTTTACCCATCTTGCGGGCGAGCAATATCTGGCCCATGCAATTGTTTACTTTATGCGCGCCGGTATGGTTGAGGTCCTCGCGCTTAAAATAAACTTTCGCGCCGCCTAACTTATTAGTGAGACGTTCGGCAAAATAAAGCGGTGATGGACGACCAACATAATTTTTAAGATAGCCCTTGAGCTCAGCCTGAAAAGCCTCATCCGTTTTGGCCTCATTATAGGCGCGCTCAACCTCTAAGATGAGCGGCATCAGGGTCTCGGCGACATAACGTCCGCCAAAAATCCCAAAATGGCCATCTTCATCCGGCCCGTCCATATATGTATTGAGTTGGTTCATAATGCAGATGGTTTTACCTGATTAGCGCGGAAAAGCAATTAACCTTTAGCAGCGCTGAGAAAGTCTTTAATAAGCTTGAGGTCCTTAATGCCGGGCGCACTTTCGACGCCGGAGGAGACGTCGAGTTCAGATGCCCCGCTGATTGAGACTGCTTCTGCGAGGTTTTCAGCATCGAGGCCACCGGCCAGCATCCAGGGTAGGGGGATGTCGGCATCCCGCAACAGCTCCCAGTCGAAAGCGAGGGCATTGCCGCCGGGCAAGGCATTTTTCATATCGGCGGGTGCTTTGGCATCAAACAATAGGCGGTCGGCGACATCATAATATGCGGCGGCGGATGCTAAATCTTCGGGACCAGCGAGCTTGATGACTTTCATGATGGAAAGGTTGGTCAACTGTTTGATCTCGGTAACCCGGGCTGGCGTCTCAGAGCCATGCAATTGAACGAGGTCGAGCGAGGAAAGTGCCAGGACAGCATTTATAAGGTCATCTGTTGGATCGACGAACAATCCGACCCGGCTCACATTTTCCGGCACGCGGGCAATTAAAGGAGCGGCGGCTTCCGGTGATAAATTACGGGGCGAGGGGGGGTAGAAGACAAAGCCGACATAGGCCGCGCCATTTTGGACAGCTGCATCGACGCTGTCAGCTCGGTCGAGTCCACATATTTTAACCGCGACCGACATTACTCCCCCGCTACCCTAATGCTTCATCAATTTCGGCAGCGATTTTGCGGGCCGCCTCAGCCGGGTCATCGGCGCCATAGATTGGCCTGCCAATAACGAGGTAATCGGCACCGCGTTTGATCGCTTCGCCGGGGGTCACAATGCGCTTTTGATCACCGGCGGCGGCCCAGCTTGGCCGGATGCCGGGGGTGAGGAGCTTAAACTCAGCACCGCAAATTTTTCGCAAAGCTTCGATTTCGGCTGCCGAGCAGACAACGCCGTCGAGGCCACATTCCTGGGCGAGAGCAGCCAGACGCTTGACGTGGTCGAGTGTGTTGTCGCTGACGCCGATATCGTTCAAATCCTGATCATCCAGCGAGGTCAGGACGGTGACGCCCAGGATAAGGGGGACAGCGACGCCGATTTTAGCGGCTTCTTCGGCTGCCGCCTCACAGGCCGCGATCATCATGGCGCGCCCGCCTTGGGCGTGGATGTTAAGAATGCTGGGTTTTAGATGAACGGCAGAGCGGACAGCACCCGCGACAGTGTTGGGGATATCGTGAAATTTCAGATCGGCAAAGAGCGGCATGCCGAGCTCGGTCACCCGGGCAACGCCTTCGGGGCCAAGGGCAGTGAAAAATTCTTTACCGATTTTAACGCCGCCGACCAAACCTTTGAGGCTGGAGGCAATTTCTAGCGCGCGCTCAAGGTCCGGGGTGTCGAGGGGGATAAAAATGCGTTCAAAGGGCTGTTGCTGGGAAGTCATAATTGAACATCTCTCCTGAAGTTTGCCTCTTATACAGGGCTCGCCAGAAGATCACCAGAAAAGAAAAAGCTTTAAGACTTTGCCAGTTTCCGTTTTTCGTCGAGCTCGTCAATTTTGCTTTGCAAGATGGTGAGGTCTTTTTCCAGGCTGGAGGCTCGGCGGTTGGCTTTGCGCGCTTTGCTGCGGGTGCCGCCGGCGGAAAACCAGGCGATGAGGCCGCCAAACAAAAATCCCAAAAACCCTGCGACCAATACCGGTATATAGATCGGCACGTCTTGCAAGAAAGGCAGGGGCCAAAAATCAAGCGTCACCGGGCTGCGGTTTGAAATTGAAAATAAAATCACAACACCGCCAACGATGAGCATGGCGAGCCAGGATAAGAGACGTTTCAAGATGGGTTACTCCAATTGGCGGGCGTAAAATTTATCCTGCCAAAGAATAGCAAAGAATAAAACTTAGTTATCGTTAAGCTTATCGCGCAATTGTTTGCCGGTTTTAAAATAGGGCACACGTTTGGCGGCAACGTTCACGGCAGCACCGGTTCGGGGGTTTCGACCGATGCGGGCATCACGTTGTTTGACGGAGAAAGCGCCAAAGCCGCGCAACTCAACCCGGTCCCCACGTGAAAGCGCAGAGGCGATCTCGTCGAAAATCGTCGTGACAATCCGTTCAACGTCACGCTGATACAGATGCGGATTTTCTTCCGCCAGATAGGCAATGAGCTCTGATTTTGTCATTGTCGTCCTGCCCTCCTCGGCAAGATTGGGCGCCGGTAAAGTTCTAATTCAATAAAATAGTTTATTTACTGTAGGTTAGGGTGCCAAAGCGAGATCAAGCCGTCAAGTCTAAGTCGTTCAGAAATCAATGTTTTTCCAAATACGTCATCGAGCGTTTTACCCCAAAAATTGCGCTCGCGATGAATTTTTACCTCCCGCAGAGGTAGATTTCGACTTATTTTCTTGGTTTTTGACAGCCATTCCAAAGCCTCTCTCTCGCCGCCGATCCCGTCAATCAAGCCATTTTTAATGGCCTGGCGCCCCGTGTAGACTCGGCCATCGGCCAGCTTTATCGCGGTTTTCTTGTCCATATTGCGGCGTTCTGCAACCATATCGACAAACATATCAAACATGTCTGTGACCACATTTTGGGCAGCTGCACGGGCATTTTCGCTCATTGGTTCCAACGGATTTGGTGAGGCTTTGAGCGGCGCGCTTTTGATCGCCTCGGGTTTAATACCAATTTTTCCGAGCAACCCCGTAATATCAGTCGTTTGCATAATCACACCGATAGAGCCGGTTACGGTCGATTGGCGGGCAATAATATGATCGGCTGCAATGGCTGTCATATAGCCGGCCGAGGTTGCGAGATCGCCCATGACGGCAACAACCGGTATTTTTTCGGCAACTTTACGAAGATGGATATAGAGTGCCTCGCCGCCAACAACCGTGCCGCCGGGGCTGTTAATATGGACAACCAGGGCTTTGACAGATTTATTTTTGGCAACTTTTAACAAGGCATTTGACCGATCCTGATCGTCGACGATGACATTGGCGACTTCCAGGACGGCAATATGATCACGCCCGCCAAATTTGCCAAATTTTCCAACGGAAAAAATCACCAAAGCGGCAATCGCGATAATTGCCGAGACGCGCCAAAAGGTTAGGCGTCGTTTCAATCGTCTGCGATCAAGCAAAGTATCTAAATCCATAACCACTCCAGATCTAATTCACTTCTCAAAATATACGCAAAAATATACCCGGGCAACGCTGACGTCCACCCGGGTATATAATTAATACGCTAACTGCCTAATCGAGGCAGCCCAAAGAAAATTAAATGACGACGATTATTCATCACCTTTCTTTGCAGCGGCTTTCTTTTTGGCCGGTGCCTTTTTCTTTGTTGTCGCTTTTTTCTTAGCCGCAGCGGCTTTTTTCTTAGCCGGCGCTTTTTTCTTAGCAGCTGCTTTTTTAGCTGGCTTTTCTTCAGCTTCAGCCTCTTCTTCAGGAGCCGCTTCTTCAGCCGGAGCTTCTTCCTCAGGAGCCGCTTCTTCTTCTGGGGCATCTTCGGCAGCGTCGCTCCGCTCTTTCAGAGCAGCGCCTAAGATGTCACCGAGCGAAGCACCTGAATCGGAGGAGCCGAACTCAGCCATGGCGATTTTCTCTTCTTGAACTTCGCGGGCTTTGATCGAGAGGTTAACTTTACGCGATGATTTATCAACCGTTGTGATAAGCGCATCGACAACTTCACCAGCCGCAAAGCGATCAGGACGTTGCTCTGAACGATCACGCGATAGATCACCCCGGCGGATAAAGCCAGGTACATCATCATTGACCAGAACTTCAATGCCGTTTTCAACGACTTTGGTGATTTTACAGGTAACTACATCGCCTTTTTTGATCTTATCGATGCCGCCAGCGACCGGATCTTCGGTCAATTGCTTTACACCCAGGCTGATGCGTTCTTTCTCAATATCGATATCAAGAATTTTCACTTTGATCATATCGCCTTTATTGTAATCGGCGATGGCTTCTTCACCTGATTTAGCCCAATCAAGATCAGACATGTGAACCATGCCGTCAATTTCTTCGGTCAAACCAACGAACAGGCCGAACTCAGTGATGTTCTTAATTTCACCTTCGAGCTCATTGTCGACTTTGTGTTTCTCGGTGAAGTCGATCCAAGGATTGGCCGTGCATTGTTTGAGGCCAAGGCTGATCCGACGTTTGGATGGATCAACATCCAGAACCATAACTTCGACTTCCTGGCTGGTGGAAACGATTTTACCAGGATGGACGTTCTTTTTGGTCCAGCTCATCTCAGAGACGTGCACCAAGCCTTCGATACCGGCTTCAAGTTCAACAAATGCGCCGTAATCTGTGATGTTGGTGACGCGGCCATTGAATTTGGTCTCGATTGGGTATTTGGCTTCGGCACCTTCCCACGGATCAGATTCAAGTTGTTTCATGCCGAGAGAAATACGCTGGTTCTCCGCATTGAAGCGGATAACTTGAACATTAACCGTCTGGCCAACTTGCAAGGCTTCAGAAGGATGATTGATGCGCTTCCAGGCAATATCAGTAACGTGCAACAGACCGTCAACACCGCCGAGATCGACGAATGCGCCGTAATCGGTGATGTTCTTAACCACACCTTCAAGTACTTGACCTTCAGTGAGGTTGGAGATCAGCTCGGTCCGCTCTTCCGCGCGGGTTTCTTCCAATACAGCACGGCGGGAGACAACAATGTTGCCCCGGCTGCGATCCATTTTAAGAATTTGGAACGGCTGAGGATTGCCCATCAACGGGTTAACGTCGCGGATCGGACGGATGTCGACCTGGCTGCCTGGCAAGAAGGCCACGGCGCCTGAGAGATCAACGGTGAAGCCGCCTTTAACGCGGCCAAAGATAACGCCATTGACGCGCTCTTCGGCTTCGAAGGCTTTTTCGAGGACGGTCCAAGCTTCTTCACGGCGGGCTTTATCCCGGCTCAACATGACGGTGCCGTCACGGCCTTCATAGCGCTCGACAAAAACGTCGATTTTATCGCCAGCTTTAATGGTGATTTCGCCACCCGGCTCGGAGAATTCTTTGATTGTTACCGCGCCTTCGGATTTCAATCCGACATCGATGATAACAATGTCGTTTTCAATCGAAAGGATGGTGCCGTTGACGACTTTGCCCTGCAGGCGGTCATCTTCACTTAAAGTTTCATTTAAGAGATCGGCGAAAATTTCGTTGGTAATGGGGAGTTCTTCTGCGTTGGTTTCTACGTCAGACATTTCTAGTATTCCTTATCGTTCATTTCGTTTTCAGGCCGGCTGGTTGGTTCCAACGGTCTTGATCACAACAAATCCATAGTCTCAATTTTGAGTCCTACGGGGTTCAAAAAACACAAAATTGAATGGCCACCAAAGCGGTTTTTCATAATTCTGTGACGGTATTAGTCCTGAAGGGATATAAAATTCAGCGCCGCAGCAAACACTGCGTCCGCGTCCAGATCACTGGTATCGAGTACCTTTGCGTCCTTGGCCGGCTCTAGAGGCGCTACCGTTCTGGAGCGATCTCGCTCATCCCGGTCAATAATATCCCTCAGAATGGCGCTACGTATAGCTTCATCGCCCCGCTCTTGCAACTCTTTATAACGCCGATCTGCCCGCACCTCTGCGGAGGCATCAATGAACAATTTATAGGGTGCTTCGGGGCAGACCACTGTGCCGATGTCCCGGCCGTCCAAAACCGCGCCTTTTTTACCATTTGGTGGGTTGGCGGCGAAATTGCGTTGGAAAATCAATAGGATATCACGCACGGCCGGAATGGCAGCCACTTTAGAAGCCGCATTGCCCGCCGCTTCATCACGCAAACCCGCGAGATCGAGATCGCTGAAGGAAAGGCCTTCAGCCGCCGCGACCGCGATTTTTTCATCCGACGGATCACCGAGTTCGAGCGCTTTTAAGCTGACAGCACGATAAATTAGTCCGGTATCCAGCCGCGCGAGATCAAAATGCTCCGCCAGTTTGCGGGTCAGCGTGCCTTTGCCGGCAGCCGCCGGGCCATCTACCGCGATCAGCATTATGTTGCCTCT
>Ga0233429_1000848_pt1 | contig 42818 bp, 35 predicted proteins | sample SI_118_April2016_3_FD_179879 | JGI IMG/M metagenome (GOLD analysis project Ga0233429, IMG submission 179879) | Seawater microbial communities from Saanich Inlet, British Columbia, Canada - SI_118_April2016_135_MG | ecosystem: Environmental > Aquatic > Marine > Inlet | place: Canada: British...
GTTTAGATCAATATTAGTATTATCTAATGTATTACCTAAAGATGGGAATTGTTTAATTAGATCACTTAAATCATTAGATAGAAGAGCATACTGAGTTATTTCATCTAACTGATCTATGGATAGATCTGTTAGATCTAGTCCTTCCATTCCTAGTTCATTAATAACTAATGGAATATCTTGAATTAGCTCTACAAGGTCTAACTCTTGGTCTATTAGTTCTTCTTCTTCGAGTAATGCATCACTTACATCTTGAGGGATAATAATCTCTTCCTCTGGTAAGATACCTAGATCCTCTAGTGCTTCTTTATCTTCTACTGTTAAGTCTCCTGGGGTGACTAGTTCTGGGTCACTGACTACTGTCTCTGGAACAATATATCCTCCATCACTAGAGCCTGTATTACCTCCAAAGAGACTAGGCATAAAGAAAGAGGCAACACCACAAGACTCTGTAGTGGCACTAACACTACCTGAGTCTACTGATTCAATGTCATTAGCATTTCTAGCTCTAACAGTGAAGGAATAGCTAGTGTCACAAGCTAATTCACTAGAAATCCAAGTAGTAGTAGTAATCCAACCACTGTTAGTACCTTTAGTACCATTAGTAATATAGTAATAAGTACCACTAGGGTTAGAGTTAGCACCCCAAGTAGCTGTTATCTTATTTGAAGAGTTAACAGTGAGAGTAGGAGTACTAGGGATACTAGCAAGAGTATATACAGTTGTAGAGGCTACAACTGTAGAATAGCTAGAAGCGTTTTCTAATATATCTTGAACTTTAACTTGGTAAGAGTATTGAGTGTTAGGAGTAAGGCCTGTATCTATATATGTTTTAGATCCTTGGTATGTAGTACTATCTGTTCCTCCATCATTGTCACTAGTTTCGTTAAACCAATAGGGAGAAGAATGAACTCCTACAGTAGCGTCAGTAGATGAAGCACTAATTACTGTTATTTGAGTACTACTATCTGCTGTTATTACATCTATTGCAATATTAGTCGGTGCGGTAGTATCTAATGTGAAACTACCTATACTAGTCCATGATGATTGAGCGACACCATCGTCATTTCTAGCACACCAATAGTAAGTACCATCACTACCAATAGATGAACTAGGAGTGTATGTTGTAGATTCATTAACAGTAGCTGTTTCACTACTTGCACCACTGTCTGCTATGGTGCCATTATCTAGACAGTCTTGAGCACTAATACTACTTATTCTATAGTCTGTAGTACCTACATCCCCTATATCTGCGTCTGTGTAGTTAACGGAGAGAGTAGGAGTATTGTCACTAGTATTACTAGCATCACTAGGAGAAACTAGAATAGGAGCATTTGGTGCTACATTAGGTTGTTGTACTCCTATGGTGTAGAAAGTAGAAGTACTGTTCTGATTGTTATATGAAGTGGAGATGTATTGTTCGCTCCTAGCGGAGCTGGAGATACGAACTTCGTCGATTGAACCGTTGAAATATTGATTTCCACCAACCCACTTTCCTATTTGAGAATTAAGAGCAGGATATGTAAGTGTAGATATGGGGGTACCATTTACATCTAAAATACCATCGACGTATAAAATCAGATTTGTTGTGTCCCAAGTTCCAACAATATGATGCCACGATGCATCATTTAAAGAAGTTGTGCTAATAACTTTTTGGTCAGCATAAGTATTCAAATGAAATTTAATACAATTAGAACAAATATGGTCAATACCCATAGTCGAACCTCCTGTAGCATCATTATGTCTACCTACTATTGTTGTTGCAGCTTGTGATTGGGCAAGTTTTATCCAAACAGAATATGTAAAAGCAGAATTATCAGTTAATAATTGCGAACCAGCATCAACATAATCCCCATCCCCATCAAACGCAAATGCATCACCTATTTTACTAGTACCATAAACTAAATTATCTGTAGAAGAAGCGTTACCATACGCTGTTCCATTATTAGCGTTACTGGTACTGTCAGTTGCATCGTCATTAGACCCCAAATGCCAAACCCCAGCGTAGTCACTAGCCCAAGTAGCAGTACTAGAAGATTGAATGGGAATAGTAGAAGAACCATAGTACAGTCTAATTACAGTATCAGTGGTTGATGACAAAGAATCAAGATTAACCCAAGCAGTAAGAACTCCAGTAGTACTATCATATTCATCTATTTCATGATATAGTTTTTCACCACTAGAATTAGTAAATAAGATATCGTTACCTAAGAGATTACCTACGTAACCACCAGAGGTGGTTGCTTTTAGATTAGCGTCAGTGACAGAGTATAGTACTGGGAAGTTAGTAAGATTAGAAGTTACTTGGTCAGCATCAATAGTGATTACTTTGTAATATGAGTTACCAAAGTATTGGTAGTTAGTGAAGTTAGGGACTGTAGCGTTAAACGCTGTCCAACCACTACATCCTCCATCATCATCACAAGCATTTACTTGCCACATCATAGATGTAGAAGATGCAATACCACCTATTACTACTTGAGTAGTAGTTCCACCAGAGTAGTCACCATGAGATGGTTGAGCATACCAAATACTTGTAGCACAGTTAGCACGAGTAGTAGCACTAGTACATGAAGTAGCTACAGTAGGAGTGGCTGGAGAATTAAAGGATTGAGTAGTAGAGGCTACTTCAAAGTATAGTGTTAGTACTTCTGATGTATCACTATCTGTAGTAGAAGCTTGTAACATTACAGTAGAAGCGTTTATATATTCACCATTAACTATTTGAGCAGTGTTACTACCACCATAGTATTGACTTAGAGTAGGAGTAGCTGGGTTACTATTAGGGGTTTCTACTCCTATAGTATAGAAAGTAGAGGTGGAGCTTTGGTTGTTATAGGTGGTGGAGATGTATTGTTCGCTCCTAGCGGAGCTAGAGACACGCACTTCGTCAATTGAGCCGTTGAAATCATATTCATTCCCTCCACTATCCTCCCTATTTCCAATTCTTAATGTATCTAAATCATTTACACTATTAAACCAAGCCTGAGTAGATGAATTCCCACTACTATAAGAAGGATATACTTGTTCACCATCAATAAAAAAGGAATTTCCTCCAGAATCTACAGTTACAATAAATTGGTGCCAAACATCATCAGCATAAGTTGATGGAAATACCGCATCTATTACATAGCCTCCCTCCCTAATAAGAAACATGAATTTATCCTCAGTGTTGTGATATTGTATAGATAAATCATTTGAAGGATCACTATGATCAGAAGTAGAGAAAAGCACCTTATGCCCATTTGTATCAGAATACTTAAACCATAAAACGATAGTCCCTTCTTCGTGATTAGCAAATTTACTTACATGAGAATCCCCCTCCAAATAATCCCCATTCCCATCAAACACAAAGGCTTCACCAACCTTACCATAATTGTAAACTAGGCCAGCGGTAGAAGAAGCATTATTATAAGCCGTACCATTATTAGCATAACTTGTAGAATCAGTAGTAGAAGCAGTAGTATCATTACCAAAATGCCATACCCCTACATAATCACTAGCCCAGACACCAGTGGTAGTAGAGTGATCTACACTATCTATATCACCATAGTACATGTTTAAAGTAGTATCTATAGTAGAAGAGATACTATCTAGTTCCACCCAAGCTATTAACTCTCCTGTAGAGCCAGTGTATTTCTCTATTTCATAGTCTAAATAAGTTCCATCACTACTAGTGAATACAATATCAGTTGCATCTGTCTTTTGAATTCTACCACTAGTTGAAGTGGCCTTTAAATCATCTAAAGTAGTACTAAAAAGCATTGGGAAGTTAGTGAGGTTAGAAGTTACTTGGTCAGCATCAATAGTAATGCTTCTTGTGGCTGCCATACCAAAGAAGTCATCTCTAGTAAAATTAGGGGTAGTAGCATTATATGCTACCCAAGAAGAGCAAGGAGCAAAGTCAGAATCATCACAAGCTTTAACTTGCCATTTATAGCTAGTATCTTCTACTAAACCACTAACAGTAGTAGTAGCAGTGTATGGGGTACTAGAGTAATCCCCTGAGCCTGAGGTGACATACCAAATGTTAGTAGCACAGTCTGCTATAGCTACTCCTGCTGCACAAGATGTGCCAGTAGTAGGGGTAGCGGTAGAGTCAAAGGCGGTAGCGTTTTCTTGAAGTTCAAAAAATAGAGTAATAGTTTCAGTGGTATCTGCGTCGATAACACTAGCCATTAGATCTATTGCTTGATTATTAGTGTAGTCAGTGTTTAATATTGCACGAGTAGTGGTAGCTACATATTGAGTAGGACTAGATGGAGAAGCAGGAGTATTACCTCCTTCTACTTCTGCACCAAAGGTCATGAATTCTGATACTGCTACTTGATTGGTGTATTCTGTGAGGATATCGGCGTCAGTTTTGGCGATGGTTGAGATACGGGTTTCGTCTATGAGACCGTTGAAATATTCATCTCCTCCATCTGGGTCATATCCAATATTAACCGGGAAAGAACCAACACTAATAATATCGTCGGTAGTACTTGAAATTTCAACGTTCCCATCAAGATATAAAGTAACATTTGATTGACTTTGAATTGTAATTACTGCATAGTGCCATACATTATCAGTTATATCAGTGATTCCAATCAAAGTATTTCTCAAACTCGCATCATCATTCCATGCTGCCATTAGTTTACCGCCAGTAGCATTATCTTGCATCATAGCATATGCAACATCTCCTGGATCATCCCCTTCTCTATTTACTATTCCTGCCCAGGCATTAGATGCTGAAGTTTTTATCCATGCTGAAAGAGTAACGTCTGTAACATTCAAGCTATTACTATAACCAACCTCAACATAATCACTATCCCCGTCAAAACTAAAAGCCCCGTCTAAATATCCATCAGCCGTTGAGGAGGCCGTTGCATAAGCTGTTCCATTATTAGCATTAACTGTAGAATCAGTAGTAGAAGCAGTAGCATTATTAGGTAGATGCCAAACCCCTACATAGTCACTAGCCCAAGTGCCCGTAGTAGTCGCTTGATCAGTAGATATATCAGAGTTACCATAATACATATATAGTACTTTATCTGTAGTACTAGATACATCAGTTTCTATCCAATGGACTATCTCACCAGTAGTTGCTTCATACTTTTCTACTTCAAAGTCTAGAAGAGTACTACCATCACTATCTGTCCAGACAATATCATAACCATTAGCATCTGTTACTAGTCCCCCATTACCTGTAGTTTTTAAGCTTGCTAGGGTGGTAGTAGCTAAAACAACAAAGGAGTCTGTAGTAGTAGCTACTTTAGTATTATCTATAGTTACTACTCTTCTGTAGGTATAACCACTAAGCCATGATTCTCCTGCTGCTTCAGTAACTGAGACATCAGGGAAGATCATAGTAGTAATAGAAGATACAACAAGACTTATTACTACTACAGATAGAGCCATTGCTAAGGTAGATAGTTTAGCCTTCTTTTGTTTCTTGTTGTGTACTAGTTCTAAGTACTCTTTAAGGTATGCTTCTTTTACTTCACAAGGCTTAGAGTTATTTACTTTCTTATTGTTTTTTAGTTTAGTTGGTATTCTATTGTTGAAGTTAATACCAAGGGGTTCTTTAGTATTACCTACTATCATCTTGAAGCTAGTGTTAGGAGTTCTTAAGGCAAGTGTGAGATAGTTTAAAACACGAGAAAAGATACTCTTAATTCTCTTGGGAACTATAGTTTTAGAGTTCTTTAGGTTGTAACTCTTCTTTATCATATAAAGTTAACTTTTCTTTTTTTTGACCCCGCTTACCATATTCTTCCGCAAAAATAAAACCAAGTCCTTTTCAAAGACTCGGTAGGTTTTATAACCAATCCTAGCTGCTGGTAAATTACCGGCGGAAATCCAACGATAAACAGTCTTTAGACTAACTTTCATTGTCTTGGCCACTTCTTCAATTGTCAGAATCTTACCAGCCATTGGTTATAATTAAAGTATTACAGCAAACCTTAAGTATTATTTACTGATATAGTTAATTATAGTTATAATGTCATTAATTGTCAATATTAGTTATCAACAGTCCTTCTTGTATAGTATTTGTATGTTTAAACAACGCCTCTGTCCACTTCTACACGCTTCTGTATACTTCCATCCACAACTGTCTACTAATATCCCTTATTGTCTATTATTGACAATACTCTTGAAGTACAAAAAAAGGTTCAAAAAATGAACCTTTTCTTTATCTAAACTTTTCTAATCTCTACTTCTTCGTAACCTTTTCTTTAGCCTTAGCATCAGCCTTTTGCTTCTTAAGCCCTTCCCCTACTGGGATCAAGCGACCAATGATAATATTTTCCTTAAGACCAACTAGGTTGTCTACCTTCCCGGTGATTGCAGCATTGATTAACACTCTTGAAGTTTCTTGAAATGATGCGGCTGCTAACCAACTCTGAGTAGATAATGACACTTTAGTGATACCTAAGAGTAGTCGATCAAATTCAATAATTTTTTTACCCTCTTTCTTTAAAGCTTTATTAACCAATATCACTTCCGCCGCTTCAGTAATTTCACCAGGCATTAAATCACTATCACCTGAATCACTAATATAAACCTTAGAAAACATTTGACGCGCTATAGTTTCAACGTGTTTATCATTCAGCTTCTGACCCTGTGAAGAGTAGATATGTTGAATTTCACGCATAATATATCTTTGAGTATCTTCTCGACCACGATATTCGTGCAATTGATGAAGATCGATACTTCCTTCAGTTAATTGAGCACCTGCTTCAACCTTATCTCCGTTTTTAACTAGCACTGCCCGAGACCCGGCAATAATATATTCTTTTACTGCTAGTTCATCTCCCATCAAAACAGCGCTTCGCTTGTTTATCTGAATATGACCATTAACACTACTGGTAACCTTTTGACCACCGTCAACAAATAATAATTGACCAATAGCAATTGCGGCACCATCTGCAACCTTAAAGTCTACTTCATCAAACTTACCGCTATAAGGGATCTTCTTTTCAGCCTTAGCTTCATAACTAATTTGAATAATTCGATCCTTAGCTGACACTTCAGAAATCTTTTTACCATCAATGTCCATTACTTCTCGACCACCATCTTTAATACTAACAATACCGTTCACATCAGAAATGGCCGCTTTTGCCTTTGGATTTCTAGCTTCGAAAATTTCTTCAACTCGAGGTAAACCTTGAGTAATATCACTTTCACTTGCCACACCACCAGTATGGAAAGTTCTCATGGTCAACTGAGTACCAGGCTCACCAACAGACTGAGCCGCGATAATACCAACTGCCACACCAATTTCAACTGGCTTGTTGTAAGCAAGATCATATCCATAACACTTTTGACAGATACCACGCTGACTCTTACAGCTCAATACCGACCTAATGGTTACATCTTCGATATCAATACCGGCCAGACTTTCAGAAATTTCTTCAGTTATTAATGTTCCGCCTTCTACTAAAACCTTTTTACTCTTAGTATCAATAATATCGGTAATAGTATAACGACCAATCAATCGTTCAGCTAACTTTTCACCCATTCTTTCACTTTCTTCTTTGGTCAAAAGTAATCCACCCTTATCCCTACAATCTTTTTCTAAAACAATAATATCCTGAGCAACATCAACTAATCTTCTAGTTAAGTATCCTGCTGAAGACGTTCTAAGCGCTGTATCAGTTAAACCTTTACGAGCACCATGAGTAGAGATAAAATATTCTAATACATCAAATCCGCTTTTGAAGTTACCTTTAACTGGGAGCTCCATAGCCTCATTAGACGGGTTAACTACAGTACCTTTCATCCCGATCATCTGATTCAGCTGACCCCAAGCACCACGAGCGCCAGAATCAATCATTGAATAAATTGGATTGTCAGCTGGCAAAGCACCCTTTGTTTCTGCTAAAACCAGTTCATTAACATTAAGCCACATTTGAACAATCTTCTTTTGTCTTTCTTCATCAGTTAAGAGTCCTATCTGATATTGACCTTCAATTTCTTCAAGCTTTTTATCACCATCTGCAATAATACCATCACGATTTGGCAAGTCTGCTAAATCCCCCATACCAAGTGACTGGGCTGACCTAGTTAAATATTTAAATCCAAGATCTTTTAGGTCATCTAAGATTACCACCATTCTCTTTGGTCCATATTGACGAAGAAGATCGTGCAATAAATTCCCCAAAACCTTTTTACCAACGACATCATTAACAAATTCAAAATCCTCTGGCAAAATAGAACTAAATATAATTCGACCCAAAGTCGTATCAACAGTTTTTTTAGCTCCTTTAGCTTTTTTGCTATATCTGACTTTAATTTCATCCTGTAGAGTAATTGTTTCATTGTCTAGAGCCATCTGAGCTTCATTTACTGACGAGAAGATCTTTGGAGTCTCATTCTTTTTAATACTAGTCAAATAATAACATCCCCAAACAATATCCTGACTTGGAGTAACGATCGGTCGACCATGTGCTGGCTTAAGTAGGTTGTGCGATGAAAGCATAATCTCAGCTGCTTCCTTTTTGGCCCCCTCAGATAATGGCACATGAACAGCCATCTGATCACCATCAAAATCAGCGTTAAACGCACTACACACCAACGGATGAAGTTGAATAGCAAGTCCATCAATCAAAATTGGCTTAAAAGCCTGAATACCTAATCGATGAAGAGTTGGTGCACGATTTAATAGTACATGAGTAGTTTTATCACTGATAATCTCATCTAGATAATCCCAAATCTTCTCATGACCAGCTTCAATATAACGATTGGCACTTCTAACGTTATGAACGATGCCATCTTTGATTAATTTAGCAATAATAAACGGCTTAAATAACTCTAAGGCCATCTTCTTTGGAATACCACATTGATTAATTCTAAGATTTGGTCCAACAACAATTACTGATCGACCAGAATAATCTACTCGTTTACCTAATAGGTTCTGCCTAAATCGTCCTTGTTTACCACGAAGCATATCGGCCAGACTCTTTAACATCCGCTTTTGACCAGTTGAAGCAACAACAGTCTTACCGTGTCTAGCGTTATTATCAATTAGAGCATCAACCGCTTCCTGAAGCATTCGTTTTTCATTTCGAGTAATTACCTCTGGAGCATTTAATTCAATTAGTTGTTTTAATCGATTGTTTCGATTAATTACTCTTCGATATAAATCATTTAAATCAGATGTTGCAAATCGACCACCATCTAACGGTACCATTGGTCTAAGGTCTGGAGGAATAACTGGCACTGCGGTAGTCACCATCCATTCAGGCTTTATATTATTTTTGACCAAATGGCTCAAAAACCTCACCCGACGAACAAGCTTATCGCGCTTAGCAGTTGAGGCAGTTTCGATATCAATATTTAATGCCTTAACAGTTTCTTTGATATCCATTTTAGACAATAACTCCCTAATTGCTTCTGCACCAATTCCAGCTTCAAAAATATGACCATACTTCATGGATAATTCATGATATGTGTGTTCTGAAACAATCTGCATCGGCTTAAGCTCTTTCAATTCTCCTTCAGCAATCGACATTGTTGCATCCAATTCATCCAACTTCTCATCACGGCTCTTAGCCAAACCAGTAATTTCCTTGGTTAACTTTTTAGATTCTTTATCTCCGGCATTGCCCTCAAGTTGCTTAATCTTATTAGTGAAGTCTCCTTCAAGTTGTTTTCTAAATTGTTTGTATTCCGCTTTAAGTTGATCAACAGCCTCTTTCTTTAAGTTCTCATCAACTTTGGTGATAATAAAATCTGCAAAGTAAATTACTTTTTCCAACATTTGAACCGACATATCTAATGCCAAGCCAATTTTTGAAGGCACGCCTCTTAAAAACCAGATGTGAGATACTGGGGCTGACAAATCGATGTGACCCATTCGTTCTCTTCGCACTAACGATCTGGTTACTTCCACACCACATTTGTCACAAACAATCCCCTTATATCTAATCTTTTTATACTTACCACAATAACATTCCCAATCTTTAACTGGACCAAAAATTCTTTCACAAAACAACCCGTCCTTTTCCGGTTTTTGGGTACGATAATTAATGGTTTCTGGTCGAAGAATTTCACCATGAGACCATTTATGAATATCATCTGGGGAAGCCAAAGATAATCTAATAGCATCAAAGTCTGCTTGAGTTTCTTTATGGATATCCATTATATTTAAGTTATGTTAATTATGTTAAATATATCAAACTATTCTTCCTTTTTGCCTTCTGATTTATCACGCTTCTGATAATCATCTCGTCGGTCGTCTCGTCGGTCGTCTTGATTATAATCAGTTTCTTCGGCAGTCAACTCCTTACCATCACGACAAAGAGCCACATTTAATCCAAGTCCTTTCAGTTCACGAACTAAAACATTAAAACTTTCTGGTAAATTGACTTGAGTAATTTGTTCGCCTTTAATAATCGCTTCATAGGCCTTACTTCGACCAATGGTATCATCTGATTTAATGGTCAAAACTTCCTGAAGAGTGTGTGCTGCACCATAAGCTTCAAGTGCCCACACTTCCATTTCACCAAATCTTTGGCCACCAAACTGAGCTTTACCGCCCAATGGCTGTTGAGTAACAAGTGAGTATGGACCGATTGATCGTTGGTGAATCTTACTTTGGACTAGATGATTCAATTTCATCATATACACGCACCCTACAGTGGTTTTGCAATCAAACTTTTTACCAGTAAAGCCATCTATTAATTGGATTCGTCCCTCTCGATCATAACCAGCCTTTTCTAATTCGCTCTTAATGGTCTCAGTCTGCACTCCTCTAAACACTGGAGTAGAAACTTTGTAACCCAGCTTCTTAGCAGCTAACCCAAGATGAGTCTCCAATACCTGACCCAGATTCATACGAGAAACAACACCAAGGGGAGACAGAATAATGTCTACTGGTGTACCATCTTCCAAGTGAGGCATATCTTCAACTGGTACTACTCGAGAAATAACACCTTTATTACCATGTCGACCAGCCATCTTATCACCAACCTGAATCTTCTTTACTGATGCAACCGTAATCTGAATACTTTTAATAATCCCCGCAGATAATTTATCACCATTTTCTCGTGAGAAGATTTTTATATCGATTACCTTCCCAGAAGAACCGTGTTCCAAATATAGGGATGAATCACGAACATCACGAGCCTTATCACCAAAAATCGCTCTGAGTAACTTTTCTTCCGCAGATAATTCAGTTTCACCCTTTGGAGTAATCTTACCGCACAAGATATTACCACTACTGACATTAGCACCAATTCTAATTACCCCCTCTTCATCTAAGTCTTTTAATTTCTCTTCTGAAACATTAGGAATATCAGAAGTAATTACTTCTGGACCAAGCTTAGTCTCTCGCATATCACAAACATAGTTTTCAATATGGACTGAAGAATATCGATCATGTTGAACTAGTCGTTCAGACAAAATAATCGCATCTTCATAGTTATAACCATGCCAAGGCATGTAAGCTACCATAATATTTTGACCAAGGGCTAATTCTCCATCTTGAGTTGCTGGACCGTCAGCCAAAACATCACCCTTCTTTACCTTATCGCCCTTTGTAACAATAATCTTTTGGTTAATACAGGTAGCGGTATTAGACCGGAGGAACTTATTCAATCTATATTTATCAAACTTTTTATCTTTATTTAAAATTTCCAAACCATCACCATTAATACTAGTAATCACGCCATCTTCTTCAGCTAAAATCACATGACCTGAATCACATGCTGCTCTTTTTTCAATACCAGTACCAACTAACGGTGACTCCGGCTTCATAACTGACAAAGCCTGCCGTTGCATATTTGTACCCATCAAGGCTCGAACCGCATCATCATGTTCTAAAAATGGGATAAGTGAAGTAGCCACTGACACAATTTGATTAGAAGCCACATCCATATAGTCCACCTTAGTCACTTCAGTAACGGTTGGTTTCAATTTTACTCGGGCTTCTATACGATCAGTGGTAAAAAAACCATTTTCATCAAGTTCAGTATTATATGGAGTAGTAGTAATTCTTCCTTCAGAAAAGGCATCCAAATATTCTATTTTACCAGTAACCTTAGCCTTACCGTCAGATTGTTCTACCTTATAATAAGGAGTTTCAATAAAACCATATTCATTTACTCTAGCAAATGCAGAAAGATGTCCTACCAAACCAATATTTGGACCTTCAGAAGTAGCAATCGGACAAATTCTACCATAATGAGTAGAGTGAACATCACGAACTTCAAAGCCAGCTCGTTCACGAGAAAGTCCACCTGGACCCATCGCTGACAATCTTCGCTTATGCTCTAGCTCAGACAATGGATTTACTTGGTCCATAAACTGAGACAACTGACTAGACATAAAAAATTCTTTTACTACACTAATCAGGGGTCGAGCATTAACTAACTTATTTGGAGTAAGAGTAGTAATATCTAATGTACTCATTCGATCCCGAACGATTCTTTCAGTTCGAATCAAGCCAATCCTAAATTTATTTTGTAATAGTTCTCCAACTGCTCGAACTCGTCTATTACCTAAATGATCAATATCATCTGCATTGTCCTGACTGTTATTTAACCGAATAATTTCTTTAATCACGTTGATTAGATCTTCTTTAAGTAGTACTCGATTCTCTGGAGTAATCGCCAAGTTCTGTTTGAATCTTTGGTTCAACTTATATCGACCCACCCGACCAAAATCGTATCTAGAAAAGCTGAAAAACATATTGTCAATCAGCTGTTTAGCGTTTTCTGGAGTCGCTAAGTCTCCTGGTCGAATTCTTTTATACACCTCAATCAGACCTTCTGATTCGTTATGAGAAGTATCCTTCTTAATAGTAGCATCAATATATTTTTGACTAGGATTATTATCAGTATCTTCAAATAATGCTTTAATTTCTTCATCACTAGAATAACCAAAAGCTCTAAACAGTGCTGAGATTGCCACTTTTCTCTTTCGATCAATTTTTACCCAAATAACATTGTTGCCATCAGTTTCAAACTCAAGCCAAGACCCACGATTGTTTGGAATAATTTTTGCACCATATAACTTCCGACCTAAATCCTTAACTGGCTGGCTACTAAAAAATGCCCCAGGAGATCTAATCAGCTGCGACACTACTACCCGCTCAATTCCGTTGATAATAAAAGTACCCTTATCAGTCATCAATGGAAAGTCACCCAAATACACTTCTTGTTCCATTTCTTGACCAGTTTTTTTATTCACCAGCTTAGCATTCACTCGCAGTGAAGCCTCAAAAGAAATATTCTTCTCTTTACTAGTACGCTCATCAAACTTTGCTTCATCTAAAGTAAATTCACCAAAATATAATTCCAAGTCCCGTCCAATAAAATCAGTAATCGGAGATACCTCATCAAAAAGTTCCTTAATTCCTTTTTCCCAAAACCAATCATAGGACTGCTTCTGAAGTTGAGTCAAATCTGGCAAGTCTAAATTAGCAGATTGAGAAAAAATAGTTCGACCTGTCCATTTACACTTGGATGCTTCTTGCTTTTGCTTGGTAGCTATAGACATATTTTATATTGGATATATTAAAATCTTTATAACTTGCAAATCGGTACTATATAGTCGCCAGGGCGCAAAACTAAAAAATCTCAATTTCCTGCCTCCGTAACAAGGAAAATGAGTTCTTACAGTCTAGTTGGTGTTTTTGTTTTGCATCGTCGCGATCTCATTCAAATGTACTCTCTTCCCATATTTGGGAACATTATGATTTCTTGAGAGTACTTATTATTTTTGATACTGAAATCAATATCAACGTCTAAATTTTTACTTGTATTAATATTAACAGAAATACCCCCAAAAAGTCAATACCAAAATCAAAAAACCAATAAATTGTCAAATCATAAACCACTTTGGCTAAACTTAGCTATTTTATTATAAAAAGTATTTATATTTAACCAATTTTATTGACCCACGCCTATAATTAAACCACAAGTTATCCACAGAAGATTAATAAGGGTTGATAATATTGACAATAACCTACTCAAATGATAGGATAGTAGCAGTTCCAAATCGTCTGATTGGATCAACTTCAATCAGGAAAAGTCACCGTTTGATACGGAGATCAGAACAATGACCAGAAAGACAGGAATCTCAGTCACCGAAAGTGGAGCGCTAGCGGGTCGCTTCGCACATACACTATTGTATGGTAACTACATTATAACCGATTTCGAGATTGGGCCTTGTAATAAGGCCCTATGGGGGGATTTAAAGGAGATTTGGAGAAAACAGAGGATCTCTCATATCGACCCAGGAAGGATCGTCGATGAATGTCCCAAAATTCGAAGTCGCTCAGTTGAATTCGAACTTCTCCCCACCCAAGGAAAAGTAAACACGCCCCAACGCCGTCTGACAGTCGACATGATACAACGACAAGACGATGATGAGGAATGGGGGCCGTGGAAGGTTACTGGGTTTACTGTTCTAGCTCCTAAAGGACACAAGGACAAATGGCTCAACTGCCAAGTAACTGCCAAGGGATCTGACACTGAGGGCTGGTGCCCATAGCCACCAGTCCCTTGATCACATAAGCCCGTGACGTGTACGTCGCGGGCTTCTTCTTTTTTATAGTTTATTATCCTATTTCAATTTTAAAACTTCTCTCACTACTTCTCGTTCATCCCATTTCATCTTTTTACCACCAGCCAAGACTATCGCTTGCTCACTACCCTTACCAGTTAGCAAAACCAGATCACCTTCATCCGCAAGAGATACTGCCTTTTCTATTGCTTCACGTCTATCTATTATTTTAAATAAGTTCTTATCCAACACCTTTCCTGATTCAATTGCTCCACCAACAACACTATCAATAATCTCCATTGGATCATCATCATAAGGATCTTCATTGGTGATAATTACATAATCAGCCTTCTCTCCTGCCATTTTCCCCAAGATCGGTCTTCTTACTACATCTCGACCACCACCACAGGACCCCAATACGTGAATTAACTTACCAGAAACAAAATTATGATCATCAATTGTTTTATAAAGTTGTTTAACACTCTCCGGTTCTGGAGCATAATCCACTAACACTTTAAAAACTTGTCCCTCATTAATAAACTCCATTCGTCCAGGAATACTTTCAACTTTCTCTAGCGCTTTTTTACAAACTTCAATATCTATTCCTAACCCCTTAGAAACGGCAATCGCTGAAAGAGAGTTATAAACATTAAAACCCCCAAATAATTTTAAATTAAATTGAGTACTATCTACTGTAAAACCAATTCCATCTGCTTTGTAGCTCAATTCTGAAGCTACAACCCCTTGTTTACCGTCCATACCAAATCTAATCTTATGATCAGCCTTGAATTTACTAAAATCATCACTATGTTTGTCGTCACCGTTTACCACAATAACTTTATCAACCTCCCTACCACCCAACTTTTTCTTTTTTAGCTCACTAAGTCGCGCAAATAACTTCTGCTTAGCTCGCTTATAGTTTTCAAACCCACCATGAGCTTCGATATGCTCAGGAGCAAGGTTGGTAAACACCGCCACATCATAATTAATTCCTAGGTGTCTAAATTGTTCAATGCCCTGGGATGATGTTTCAATCACCGCATGACTACACCCCGCCATTACCATCTGACTCAAAAGTTTTTGTAATTGAAATCTTCCCACCATGGTCATCTTCTTATCATTTAACCACTCCTTATCACCAATCTTAAATAGGGTTGTTGAAGTTGCCCCAACCTTATGCCCTGCCTCTTCTAAAACCCTGGCAATCAGACTAACGGTTGAAGATTTTCCGTTTGTTCCAGTTACACCAATAACAACCATCCTCTCAGATGGTTGTTTATAAAAAATATTTGCTGATACCGCCATTAATTTATGGTAGTGATTCAGCAAATATTTAGGAAATATTTTTTTGAGTATTTCTTTTATCATCTTAATCTCCAATTACCAGTCCGATGACTCTTGCTATTTCTGATTGAGCTTCTTCGTTTTCTGGCTCCTGAGACATCACCAACAGTGTTTCATCATCTGCCCTTTCAATTATATATCCAGCGTCTAAATCGACAGATTGATGTTCTCTTAGCGCTTCAATATCCGGCGCCAAAAGATGTTGCCCCAACTCACCTGATATACCTTGGGCTATTTCAATTAACCGATCCTCATCATTACAAATAATTTGCGCTACTCCACCTTCTAAAATACCATAATCTAATTCTGGCTCTCGTTGCTGTTCTGGGCGTAAACCGCTTTCTTGAAGATTTGGCATCTTGTTAATATAAAATTATTTTTGTTAAAATGTTTTCCTTCTATTGTAATAGACTACACTATAATTGGTTAGTTTGTCAAGAAAAATCCAATTATTTTAACTACCTTCCTAACAGTCTCAGAGCTTCCTTAACTTTTTCGCCGGTATCAGTACTCTCACAACGACTCAAAGCTTCTCTGACCTGTCCCGCTGAATATCCCAAAGCAACCAAGGCTTCAAGCGCTTCTGAAAAATCGTCATTCCATTCTTCACTACCAGAATCAAGACTACCAATCTTATCTTTTAGACCTAAAACAATCTTTTCTGCTTTCTTTGGCCCAATTCCTGACATCTTATTTAATATTTCATGACTACCAGTTTTAGCTGCCTGTTTTAAATCTTCAATCTTCGCCTTATTTAAAATATCTAAGGCGCTTTTAGGTCCGATACCGGAAATAGAAATCAATACTTCAAAAAATTCTAACTCTTCTTCGGTAACAAATCCATAAAGAGCTAAAACACTTTCTGCTACCTGAGTATAAATAAACAAATCCACCTCATCGCCACTTTTAAGCGAGCTAGCAATTCGATCTAATGTTCCAACCTTATAGCCCACTCCACCAACATCAACCACCAAAGTGCTTTCCTTTTTAGGGATCACTTTTTTGAATTTAACTTTGCCGCTCAAATATGAAATCATTTATTCATTTTCCTAATTAAACTGCCTTCTAATATATCATAATTTTTATCTAACTCAAAGCTGAATAACTTCTTCGTACCGCCATGAGCTTCTGCAATTTCCACCCCCTGATTATCGTATAACTTTTTAACCCTCAAAATATAAATATCACTTGGCGTTACAATCTCTATCTTGTCACCAGATCTTAAAACATTATGAACTTTAAAAGTTACTTTTTGCCCGTTACAGCTTACCACTTCGCCAGCAAATCCCCAAATATTTTTTTCTTTCAAGTAATCAAACTGCTGAATATCATCATCGGCTCCCAATAAAAATCCAGTGGTATACCCACGATTATCTATTTTATTTAACTCAAGTAAAGCATCTTTAATTTTAATCTTACCGTCTAATAACAACCGATAAGTCCGAACCGCCGCCGCCAAATAGTAAATACTCTTAGCTCGTCCTTCAATTTTTATTGACCCGACACCAGCTTCAATGATTTTATCTAAATGTTTAGCTAAACATAAATCTTTTGAGTTCAATATATAACTACCATTTTTGTCGCTAAGAACCGGAATCATTTTCCCGGGCCGTAACTTTTCCTCTATATAGACTTTGTAATCCCAACGACAGGGCTGAGTACACAATCCTTCATTAGCACTGCGACCACTTAACCAAGTAGACAAATAACATCTGCCAGAATAACTCATACACATTGCCCCATGAACAAATACCTCCAGCCCAATCCCCTTAGCCTTCTTTCTAATTTCTTTAATGTCCCCTATGGCAACTTCCCGTCCTAAGATAATTCTTTTTACCCCTTGTTTTTGCCAGAATTTTACCGCCTCATAATTTAAAGTGTTAGCCTGAGTAGACAAATGTATTTCAGTCTTGGGCAGATACTTTTTTACCACCGTCATCACTCCAGGGTCAGCCACAATTACTGCATCAGGATTAAGCTTTTTTAATTTCTGCAAGTATCCCGGCAAAGACCTTAAATGTCGATTATGAGCAATAATATTTATTGTAACATATACCTTTTTATTTAATTTATGAGCATAACTAATTCCTTTTTCCAAATCCATTATTGTAAATCCAGTTTTTGCCCGCAAAGAAAAACCAGGTAAGCCACAATAAACAGCATCCGCTCCATATTTCAATGCGACTTTTAATTTTTTTAAATTCCCAGCTGGTGCTAGTAGTTCTATCTTTTTCATCGCTTAAATTAAGTTAGCTTTATATACCCCCATACTACAATTATTTTTGTTATAAGTCAAAGAAATGAACTAGCATCATTTGAAACCCCACCCAGCGTGTGAAGCGCATAGGTGGGGTTATCATTTATATTTCAAAAAATAATAAAGTTTATCTTTTCACTCGAATCAACCCAGAGCATGGTACAATTTCAACTCCTTTTTTCTCAACCGCATCCAGAAACTGATTAACCCCCAAAGAGTCAGAGGAAATATGACCAGCAGTTACAACGCTCATAAAATGTTTTCTAGCTTCCTTCACATGCTTTTCACTCATGTGCATTCCAACAATTGTTCCAATACCAGCTTGGGACATTTTTTGATAAAGCCCAGTTGAGTTTTCGGTGCCACCAGTAATCTCCGTTAAAGCAATTTTACCAGTTAAAGAGTTTTTATCACCCACAAATATTGTCGGTCCAGATTTTCTCTTTTTTGCCTCCTGATATTCTGGAATTTCTTCTATTGCCTCAACTATTTCACCAACAACCTCTGGCTTCTTCTTTTTTATCGCCCGATCTAAGAACTTTGCTGCAAGATTATCACAGGGAGTATGCACACACATCAAATTAATTCCCAAAAGCGATGCCGCATCCACTACTCGATAATGATTAGAAGAGGAAACGCCACGCGCCACCTCAGAAATTCTTTCTTTTGTCAGCGCCTCGGCTACATTAATTGGCACCCCATAATCTGCCAACACCTCAACTTGTAAATGCATTACATCAGCCAAATCAGCTAAGGCCGATCCAATTGGATGATGGGAAATGACAGTATCTACTCCAATACTCTTGGCAATCATAATTTCTGCCGGCGTAATATCGATCCCAACCATTACTTTTTTTACTTCTTTCTTGTTATCGACAAAAACTCGCGTATCTGAATAAGGATTGGTTAATCTTTCCCGATCAAAGTCTTTTTTCTCTTGACCAGTTAACTTATCATATTGATCATTCGTCTTTTTTAGATTCTTTTTAACCTTTGCTGCTCCCCTGAGATCATTTTTAATCCCCAAATCAATAGCGAGATCATAAATTTGCTTAACAGTTATGCTCATGGCCTTATTTTAGTTATTTAAAAACATTTTTTATTCCTTTAATGTTTTTATCTAGATCTAGATCATATTGACGCAAACTAATGCCCGCTTCAATAAACATCTCTTGAGTTAAGTTGTCTGGCTCACGATATATCTTATTATAAATCACTTCTTTAACCCCACTACCAGCAATAGTTTTAGCACAACTAGAACATGGATAATACACAGTATACATCTTAGTGTCCTTTAATTCTTGACGGGCAATCTGATTAATGGCATTAATCTCGGCATGAACTCCCCGACAGACCCCCTTACCTTTATCCTCAAAGCCCACCCCTTCACGATCTTTACGGCAACCAACATCCAAACAACATCTAATATTGGGTGGAGCACCATTATAGCCCATGGCAATCATTCTTTTATCTTTAACTATCACCGCTCCGGTTTGCAAATGTTTACAACTTGACCTAGCAGCTGCCAAAATAGTTTGTAACATAAAATATTCATCCCAATCTGGACGATCACTTTCAGTACGTTCACCGACAATAACCGCTTCAGTCTTTTGAGCGCTTAGTGGTTTATCTTGAATATATTTCTGACCCTCAAGTAGACAAATCTCAGCCTTCATTAATTCCTTACCCAAATAAGCAGCGTGACTAGTGGCTAGGCTCGTCGTCTGAGCAATCTGATCCCCAAGCTCTTCGGCAGTGGTACCAGAGAATGTTTGTAGCTCCTCGCCAGTCTCTGAGTGAGTCAGCTTGGCTATAATCTGCTCATCAACACTGATCAAAAAGTTTCCTCGATGATCAGAACAGAACCCTGTATCTTTGTAATATTTATCTAGCATTTCCTGAACCTGAACATAGTAGTTACTATAAATCTGAGCACTACCAGAAACAATGGTCATCACTCCCGTTGGAATTTCTAGTGCCTCAGCTACCTCTTTTTGAATCGCTGCCATACCATAGGCATTTTCTGGCCAACCCTGAGTCATGTCATGGCTTCTAAAGAATACTGTTAAATTTAGTTTTTCATCCACTACCAGTGCCTGAATTAACACCAAGCAGGGACTAGACTTGTGCTTACGCATCAGTTCATCGGCTGGATGCCAAGTCACTGCCACCGATGCCTTGGAGTATCGATCTCTTTTTAAAACATCAATAATATCTTGAACCTGATTAATCTCACAGTAATCATTATGATAGGACACATTAGCATCAATCCAATCTCCCTGACCAAACTCAAAATCTTTATACTCCTGACTACTTAAAAGCTCCTTAACTTTTTCCGGTGCCGGATAATAGTAAGCTCGCAACTTATTACCATAAGTGTAAGCCTTGCCCTCTGGCAATATCGGTGATAGAATCTCCGCCTGATAAGCTGCGATTTTTTCTTCAGTTAGCGGCACTAAAAAAGGGTTTACACTCAAATCCATATTCTGAGGATCATGGATGACCACCATCATATTATTTATTTCTTTTATCCAGCGATCAGTATCAGCATTCATCAAATTTTTCCGACCAAAACGATAAATATTATAAATCATTTTTATCCAAGCATTGGGAATGTTGTCACCATGAACAATTAAAGGACCACCCTCATATGGAAATGAGTCGCTCATTTCTTCATAGTCAAATATCCTAGGCTCAACAGAGAATGATGGTTTTTTTTGACTGGTCACAATCAATCGATTAGCCTCCTCAACCTTTTCGGCTAATGACGCGTTTGGCATTTTTTGGTTTAGATCAATTAATTCTACATTTTCTTTGACTAAGTTAATCATCTCCACTGGAATGTTCTTGTCAAAATGAATTGAATTTTCAAAGCCAGCCAAGCGCCCTTCAGAATCAACACCTTCTTGAAAAAACTTTCTAATCGCATTGGCACTGGTTAATTCAGAAATCTTATCACCAGCAGATTTAGATGAATATTCCTCTCCCAATAAAATGACATAACGAATAAACGGATTAGCTAAAATATTTCTAACCATACCTTGTAAGCCGGCCGGCGTATAAAAGTTGGTCGCGATCGCTAAATTTGATTTTTCTAGTTTTGGTGCAACATCATCTCGCATTGTCCACAAAAAGGTTACCGCCACATTAGCATCGGTAACTATATTTTCAGCCAACGGCGGAAAAGCAATTCTATCTCTAACTGCCACCGGCCAGCCTATTGCACCACTAGAACCTAACTGATTTTTAATTTTTTCAATTAATTGATCGCTCATTTTATTGTTTTTTTTAATTATCATTAGTATCTTAATAATTAAAGAGTAAAAAGTCAAACACGAAACTAGCAGACCTTATAATAGATTAATTCGCGAAATGACACCCTGACGATCCGCCGAAACAAATGCGCCACTGGCGACCTTAAAAACGGCAAATGAAATCTTAAAAATAATTCACCGCTGGGAAGCATTTCGCGCCAAGTCTCGAATAATTGGAAAGAAAACAAACGGCTCATAAGCATGAGCCGTTTGTTTTTTCCGGATTATTAGATTTAAGCCTTTTGGACACTTAACTTCACCAGCTCACCATTAATATCTACTTCTCGCTCCCCGCCAGTAGCAATTTTATCAGCTAAAACTGATTTCTTGAGTTCAGACATTAAGTTGTCATCAGCAAAAACACTCTTAACTATTGCGCCATCTGATTGCCATAAAACTTTCACTCGATCCTCGATAGTTAATCCTTGTTTACGCCGTAAACCATTAATAGTTCGGACCAATTCTCGAAGTACACCTTCTGCTTTCAATTCATCAGTCAACTTGGTATCTAATTTAACACTCAATTTGCCCCCAGCAGTACAGACAACACTTTTAACATTAACTTCATCAGCCACAATACTAGACAGCTCAGCTGACAATTTGAAACCTTTAACAGTTAATTGACCTAGGGGCTGTCTGATTTTGATTTCTGCTTCCGCCCGACTAGCCAAGCCAGCTTCAACCACTTGTCTCGCCTGATTCATCTCTTCTAGCGCCTTTTGATCAATCTTCTTATTATTAAACTTTGGCCAACTCTCTAAGTGAACTGATTCTAATTCGCCACCAATCTCTTTATATACATATTCAGCAATAAATGGTGTAAATGGTGCCATCACCTTAGTAAGCTCTAAGAGTACATACTTAAATGTCTCCAAGGCCTTCTTTTTATCTGCCACATCCTCGCCTTTTAAACGATCTCTACTTCGTCTCAACCACCAAGTTGAAAGTTCATCAATAAATCCTTGAATTGGTCTGGCGGACTTAGACAAATGATATTCATCCATCTCTTTGGTCACATCTCTTATTAATATATTTAGTTTCGCAATAATCCACTGATCTAAAACGTTGCCAGATTTTTCACTTGCTCTTTGTTTATCCTCACCATAAAGGCCATAAAACTTGACCACGTTATTAAGTAGCATTACTACCTTTTGGTATGCTTCTTTAACTCCCGGTTCAGAAAAATTCAAATTCTCAGCAGCCATTACTGGCGAAGATAATAAATAATATCTAACAGCATCTGCCCCGTACTGTTCCATTACTAAATCTGGCTCAGGATAGTTTTGTAATCGCTTACTCATCTTCTTGCCATCTTCAGCCAAAACTATACCGTTAACAATTACATTTTCAAATGCCTCCTTGCCAAATAAAGCGGTTGATAAAACCATTAAGGTATAAAACCAACCTCGAGTCTGATCAGGTCCCTCAGCAATAAATTGAGCTGGAAAACTTTTTTCAAACTTTTCCTTATTTTCAAATGGATAATGAAACTGAGCATATGGCATCGATCCGCTTTCAAACCAACAATCTAATACCTCTAGAATTCTCTTTGCCTCCTTGCCACATTTGTCGCATTTAACCACTAAACTATCAACAATATGCTTGTGCAGATCTTTGACCTTCTGTCCGGTTTCTTTTTCTAATTCTTTAATACTACCAATTACTTTATTCTCACCACACTCGCATTGCCACACCGGTAACGGTGTCCCCCAATATCTACTTCGAGAAATCGCCCAATCTCGAGCATCTTCTAGCCATTTACCAAATCGACCCTCTTTGATATGTTCTGGCACCCAATGAACCTTTTTGTTATTTTTGATTAAATCTTTTTTAATCTCAGTTACCTTCATAAACCACGAGGATGTAGCATAATTTAGAAGCGGTGTATCACAACGCCAGCAATGAGGATAACTATGAGTATATAATTTGGTCTTCCAAATCAACCCTTTTTTCTTTATGTCCTCCACAAATTTCTTTTCTGCCTTCTTAATATACATTCCAGCATAATCTTTAGCGTAATCATTCATATGACCATTAATATCGACATCCATGACAATCGGCAAGCCAATTTTATTAGCTGCCTGCATATCAACTTCACCATAGGACCCATTAATGGTCACAATACCAGTTCCCTCTGTCACCTCAACATAATCGGTGGCAAAAACATGATAAACATTTTTATTACCCTTAACTTCTGGTAAGTCTTTATAGAAATCGACTACATGCTCATATTCCAATCCAACTAAATCCTTACCCTTTATTTCTTCAATGATTTCATAATCCTTTACTTCATCCATCACCTCTTCGAGCTGATCTTTAACAAAGATAACAAACTCATCTCCAACTTTAACTTTCAAATAAGTATATTCTGACCCAACAGCTAATCCCATAGTACTTAATGTACTCCAGGGCACGGTTGTCCAAGCCAAAAAATATGTATTATCCTGCCCGACCACTTTAAACTTCCAAGTAGTCGACATATCTTCTATATCTTTATATCCTTGAGTCACTTCAAAGTTAGACAGGGTTGTCTCGCACCTAGGACACACATGCATTGATTTGTGCCCTTGATAAATCAAATCTTTATTCCATAATTCTTTAAACGCCCACCAGATACTTTCCATGTACCAAGGCTCCATGGTCTTATAATCATTTTCCATATCTACCCATCTGCCCAATCGAGGAATAGTTTTTTTCCAAGCATCGGCATAAATCAAAACATTTTTCCTTGCCTCTTCATTGAATTTATCGATACCAAACTCTTCAATGTCTTTACGGCTATCTAATTTCAGTTCTTTCTCAACAATATTTTCAATCGGAAGTCCATGACAATCCCAACCCCATTTCCTTTCTATATATTTTCCTCTCATAGTCTGGTACCGTGGTACAACATCTTTCATGATACTAGCTACCAAGTGACCATAGTGAGGGGTGCCAGTTGCAAATGGGGGTCCATCATAAAAACTATAGGTCTCACCACCTTTAGTAGCCTCTAGTGTTTTTTCGAAAATCTTATTATCTTCCCAAAACTTTTGAACTTCTTTTTCTTTTTTGACTAATGGATTTACTTTTGGTGTATTCATATATGTATATTATTTAATATATTTTAAAAAATAAAAAACCGAGTGGCCAGAGAGTCTTCGCAGACGGTACCATCTCAGTATTTTAACTTAATTGAAGCGATTACGGACTAACCCGACCAGTTCTAATTGCCAAATAGGCTTTCTTCTGGTAACTCTCCTGTCGATAGCAGGATCCAACGTCTTTAATATTGTATGATAAATATACCAATTGAGGTCAGTTTAGTCAACTATAAAAGCGGTGTACCTAAGCACCGCCTTAATAAATATCCTAAATGTTTATTCAACACTAATAGCCTGAACCGCGCAAGCCCCAACCGATTCATTGATCTTGTCTGTAAAATCATCATATTTAGCCTCCAAAACAATGGCTATCATTTTACCATCAACATCTTCCACCTTAAAAACTTCTGGACAAATTCCTTCACAAACCCCGCAACCGATACATAACTCTTTATCTACTTTTGGTTTCATAACTTTTTAGTTTAACTTAATATTTCTCTTACTTTCTCCACTAGTTTAGCTGGGGTAAAATTAGATTTTACAATATAACCGTCAGCCCCCGCTTTAGTTGCCTTATCTATTTCACTCTTTTGAGTTAAATTACTCCAAACATAGATAGGCCCTCGAAAACTTTTATCACTTTTGATACTATCTAATACTTCATAGCCATCGATATCTGGCATTACTAAATCAAGTAACAACAAATCTGGCTTAAAACTCTTTAACTTTTTAATCGCCTCTGCACCGTTATTTACGATCTCAACACTAAAACCAGCGCTGGTTAGTGCTAAACCAAAAAGTTCAGCAATATCCGGTTCGTCCTCCGCCAATAAAATTTTTCTTAATGCTGGCATATCTTTAATGTTGTATCATCATTTTACACCAAAACGCCCCCAGTAGGCAAATTACATTTCGTCAAGAGTTTCAATTCCCAATAGTTTTAGGCCGTTAATCAACACGGTCCTTACTGATTCGACCATCGCTACTCTAGCACTCTTTAAGTCACCTTCTGAATCAATAATTGAAATATTTTGGTAAAAACTAGCAAATAACTTGGATAGCTCAAATAAATACTTTGCCACCTCACTTGGCTGATTACTTTTAACTGCCAATTTAATTGCTTCAGTAAAGCTCGCCATTTTCATTATAATCTCTTTTTCAATCCCTTCTACTAATTGATCATAATTACTGCCCTTAACTTTCACTTTCTTTAAAATACTATTAATTCTACTTACGGTATATAGTACATATGGCCCACTAAATCCTTCAAAGCTCAATGCTTCTTTAGTATCAAACACAATTACATTGTCATTACCAATTTTAAGCATGTTAAATTTAATCGCTGCCATAGCGATTCCCTTAGCCACTATTTCAATCTTATTACTTGACCAATCTTCGTGTCGCTCTTTAGTTTCTTTTTTTACTGTATCAGTTAAATCATTATAGAAATCATTAAATAAAATCACATTTCCTTTTCTTGAGGCCATTGCCCCATCTTTTAGAGTAACAAAATCATAAAGAATGGTAGTCATCTTCTTTTTAAAACCTATCACTTCCAAAGCCTTAAAAAGTTGCCTGAAGTAAAATCCTTGACGATTATCAATTACAATCATGCTCTCATCAATCTTAAACTTTTCAAACTTTAATTCAGCTAGAGCAAGATCTTTAGTTGAATACAGCGAAGAGCCGTCAGTCTTTAAAAGTAACAATTGTTTTAAATCGTACTCATCAAGATCGATTATCACCGCTCCCTGTGATTTTTCAGCTACTTTATCAGCTAAAAGTTTTTTAACCATTTCCTTTCCTGGCTTTTCTACTTCACTTTCATAGAAGATATGGTCAAACTTGATTCCTAATGTTTTATATATCTTATCAAAACCATCTAGACTCCACTTTCGAGTCTTCCTCCACAACTTATTCCACTCCTTATCGCCATCTTCTAGGTCCTTTTGAACTTTAGCTGCTTCTTTCTTATTCTTTTCGCTCTTTTCCGCCTTAGCTGATGCCTCAGCATAAACTTCACCTAAATACTTAGCTTTATCCTCAGGAACTTTTTCACCACCATGAAACTTTTTAAGCGCCCACAAACATTTTGCCACATGACTACCAATATCTCCGATATAGTTAACTGGAATTACATTGTAGCCAACATCATTATATAGATTAACCAAACTCTGACCCAAAACTACATTTCGAACATGCCCCACATGAAATTCTTTATGAGTATTGGGCTGAGAAAACTCAATCATTATCTTACTATTGGACAATTCAAGTTCACCATAGCTATCGCCACTCTTTTTAACTTGAGAAAGTACGCCGTTAGCCAAGTACCCTGAATTTAAAACAAAATTCAGATATGGCCCCTCACTTTTGACTTCGCTAATATAATCATTGGGTGCAATCTTTTCCTTAAGTTCTGAGGCAATAGTATTAGGGGCTTTTTTCAAGAGCTTAGCTAAATAAAAACAAGGAACTGCAATATCACCCATCTCCGAAGTAGGTGGAGCAGTTATTTCTAACTTTTCAACTTCAAAATCACCATCAACTGCCTGAACAATCAATTCTTTAATATCATCTTTAATTTTATCTAATGTGTATTGCATACGTCATTCTTTTATATAAACATTTTAACTAAAATAACACTTTTTAGCAATAGAATAAGAAAAAAGAGACTCGCACCCCCGAAGGAGTACGAGTCGAAAAAGAACGAAGCTAGACATTACCAAGCAGAATCGCCCTCTTGAGGAATGGCCCCCAGTAGACAGGCGGGGAGATGACTAGAGCTCATTGGAGCATCCGCATCACACTTAAATACTGTTATCCACGGCTTCCACCCATCCAGACAAACTGTAGCTCTGTACATCTGCTTATTTATGTCAATTGACCCAGAAGCCACCAAACAAAAACGTGCCGGCAAAATATTACTGTAATTGTAATAGAAAAACATCAACTCCCTAACACTGGCCGGCCTGAGCCCTCTTTGGCGATAAACATTGCAAACATCCTGCCAACTCTCACAACACATCTCACCCACAAAGATCAACTTCAATATCGAATCATCTCGTCCATCAAATCCCGACGAGTCAAGCCACTCCCGCTTATAATCAGCACAGACATTAGCCTCCTCGTATGGCTTGCAAAGTCTTCTAATAGTCCAATCATTTGCACAACAAGGCCTAAACTCATATGGCTCAAACGCAAACATCGGATGATCCATGACCGCCTGAAGCAAAAATCTTGAGAACTTCCCAGCCGCAAACTTAGCAAAAAGTTCCTCAGATTGCCCCGTAGTCCTCTTCCCATCCCCCTGCGAAGGACCTACTCTTAGCTTCAACATCGTTCTGTCTCCATTTTCACCCGAAAGTATCCAATACAACCATTGTGACAACCACAACAATCACATCGGTAAATCTTTCGAGCAACTATTGCCAAGAAGCTTCACCCACACGAGCAAATAACTTCCCAGCATTTTAAAAGGTGCAATAAAACAATACCAATATATTTCAAATATGTCAAGTCTTGACCTACTTCCAGAAGTAGAATATAATTATCTACATTATTAAAAAGCAATTGGGATAACTACCAATTATCCTCCCTAAACTAGGGATATAGAATATAACCATTTTATACTAAGTTTTAAGGTAATATTACAAAAGAGTCCCCATTTTACGGGGAAATCTGGGTGGAACCGCGAGACAATATACTAGTCCCGTCCCAGTGTATCAGGAAGATTTCTGATGCATTGAGACGGGATTTTGTTTCATCTTATTAAATAAAAAAGATATAATAGATATAATAGATATAATACATAACTAAAAATAATATGACTACAAACAAACAAGATGATAGATTAGAAAAGATTCGTCATTCTCTTTCTCATATCATGAGTATGGCAATCTTAGAGTTATACCCCAAAACAGGATTGGGAATGGGACCAGCTATCGATGATGGTTTTTATCAAGACTACGACTTGCCAGAAAATATCACTGAAGAAATTCTCCCCAAGATTGAAAAACGAATGAAAGAAATTATTAAACAAAAAATCGACTTTGTTGAAAAAAAGATGAGTTTTGATGATGCCTTGAAGTTTTATAAAAATGATCCATACAAAACAGAAATAATCGCTGATCTTAAGGAGATGGAAGAAAAAGAAGTTTGTTTTTACACTTCTGGTGATTTTGATAATCTATGTAAGGGCCCACATGTAAACAACTCTTCTGAAATTGATTTCACTGCCTTCAAGCTTACTAGAATAGCTGGCGCTTATTGGAAGGGAGATGAAAAGAACAAGATGCTTACTAGAATTTATGGTATCGCTTTTGAAAACAAGGCTAAACTTAAAGATCATATCAATAAGTTGGCCGAAGCAGAAAAAAGAGATCACAACAAACTGGGTAAAGAACTTGATCTATTTATTACATCCAAACCAGTTGGTGCTGGATTACCTCTCCTGACTCCTAAAGGGACTACTATTATGAAAGAACTTCAAAGATGGGTAGAAGATGAAGAACAAAAGCGTGGATACCAACAAACCATGACTCCAATCTTAGCTAAAAAGGAGCTCTACCAAATTTCTGGTCATTGGGATATATACAGAGAGGGAATGTTTATAATCGGTAATAAAAAAGAAGGAGAAATGGCACTACGTCCAATGACTTGTCCATTTCAATTCATGATTTATAAATCTAAAAAACATAGTTACCGAGAGCTACCAATCAGATACAGCGAAACTTCACCGTTATTTAGAAAAGAATCATCTGGTGAGATGCATGGTCTGATTCGTCTTAGTCAATTTACTTTATCCGAAGGACATCTAATCTGTCGAGAGGATCAACTAGAAGAAGAGTTTGAGGGCGTATTGGATCTGATCAAATATATCATGGACGACACATTAAGACTAACAGAGTATTGGTATCGTTTCTCCAAATGGGATCCAAAAAATATAAAAGGAAAATATATTGATAATCCTAAGGCCTGGGAAGAATCTCAAAAAGTAATGAAGAAGATATTAGATAAGAATAAGATGGAATATGTTGAAGCTGAGGGCGAAGCTGCTTTTTATGGACCAAAGCTAGATATTCAAATGAGGAATGTCCATGGCAAAGAAGATACAATCATCACCGTACAAATAGATTTTGCTCTACCGGAAAAGTTCGATCTAACCTACACCGATGAAAATGGTAAGGACGTTAGACCAACAATCATTCACCGTTCATCAATTGGAGCCTATGAGAGAACATTGGCACTATTAATTGAAAAATATGCCGGCGCATTCCCAACCTGGCTATCACCAGTTCAAGCTTTGGTCATTCCAGTGGCTAAAGATTTTAATGATTACGCTGAAGAAGTTAAACAACAGTTATTTGATGAAGGAATCAGAGTTGAAGTAGACAGCAGTGAGGATTCACTTGGCAAAAAGATCCGAAATGGTGAAAAACAAAAATCTCCATACATCTTAGTTGTAGGAGAAAAAGAAGTTAATGATAAGGCTGTAGCTGTTAGAAAACGAGGGCAAGGCGACCAAGGAGCAGAAAAGGTAGCCAGCTTCATCAAAAAGATTAAAAAAGAGATAGAAGAGAAGAAACAATAACGAATATTTTAATGGAGGTTCAAGTCGCGTCCTCCCCGCCATACGCTACGAGCAGCTAATTCGGTTTTAGCCTCTCTAGCACGAGAGACCCTTTGATACACCAAATCAAAGGGTTTTTTGTATGTTACAGTGAGAACTTTATCCATTAAAGTAGAGTTCAAAAGTAAATGATTTAAAAGTCGTTGTTTTTCCTCGCAAGTAGCCTTTTGATAAAGAAAGCTAGCCTTTTTGCAGAGTTCTAAAATATCTACACCAGCTTTGTAATAATCAACATTAGCTTGATCATATTTTTCAAGTTTTCTACCAAGACCCTTGATCCTGTTTTCATATTCAGTTGACTTGGTGATATAATAGTTTTTTGAAATTACTCCATTTAATCTATCCTCATAAAGAGTATCTAAGCTCCCTTCTAGTCTTAACTTCTCTTCTGACAGCAATTCCTTTGTTTTGCCCTCCGTACTACGCTTCAACTCTAAAGACTGCTTAAGCCCATCAGTAACATAATCAATTGCCCTCTGTGGCAATTTGAGTCCTTCAAGCATCTTCTCAACCTGCCTATCAAGGACTGACTCAGTTACTGGTGATTGAGAGCAATTAGTGTTGTGCTTAGTACAAGCGTAATAAACATATTCTCTGCCAGATGGTTTAATCTTTCTCATTGCAGTAATATTTCGACCGCACTCACCGCATTTCATTAATCCCTTAAAAGCAAATTTAAGGGTATTATATTTTTTGATCATTTTCTTATTCTCAAACCGATCTAGTGTTTCCTGAACCTTGTCCCAAAGTTCCTTACTTATTAATGGTTCGTGGATACCAGAATATAACTTACCGCTCCAAATAAAATCACCGTAATAAATCGGATTACGAAGCATCCTCTGAATACTACTCTTGTCCATCTTAGTTACTCTGGAATGACTAGGGATATTGGCTTGAATTAATAATCCTGACTCTTTCAGTTTATTAACCATGTCCTGTAAAGAATAAAGTCCAGTAGCATACCATTCAAATATTTTAATTGGTAACCCCTTGTTATCTTCATCAATAATAATGATGCTTTTTCCGTCCCTTCTTTCGGTTTTATATCCGAAAGGGGGTGATCCACCAGGATAAATGCCACTACTTGCCTTCTGCCCATTCCCTTTTTTTACTTCTTCACTAAGGTTGTCGATATAATTCTTCGCCATTAAAACTTTAATTCCATGCATAAATTTCTGATGAGAAGATGCATCTTTACCAATCTCCTCATTTTCCTTAACTAAAAAAACCGTGACCCCAAGATCATCAATTGTGACATAATCTTTAAAGTTACGATATAGTCGATCAGTTTTTTCAACCAAAACTGTATTTACCTTCTCATTTTTATTTAAGTACTTAATCATCTGACCAAAACCAGTTCTCCCCTCTACCTTAGCAGTCTCATCGTCTTCAAATTCTTTTACAATCTTAAAATTATTCGCTTTAGCATAGTCCCAAAGCAACTTCTTCTGAGCAGGAATAGAAAAACCCTCCTCTTTTTGTTCCTTTGAACTAACCCTCACATATAATACTACCTTTTTCATATACTTCAATTAAATTACCCAGCTAACTCAACCAACTCACAATAATTATCTAATTCCTCAAAACTTTCAAATTTATATTTGAACTTGCCATTAGTTATGCCAACTCCAATAAAATAACTAGCTACAACAAAAATCATCATTACAATAAATAATGAAAATAATTCCATTTTGTGTTGTTCTTCGTCCATATGTTTTATTTAATAATTAAAAAAGGGCAGTCCAACCTGACTACCCACTGTTCGCAAAGTCCGAAGACCCGTCTGTGGAGGTGAACTGCCCATCTTTACCCGCACACGGGTATAAGAAACAAGCAGTTTCCTCTTCTTTTCTTTGCGATTATAATTGTAGGTAGTCAATCAAAGTATATCATTCAAAAGACTAAATTTCAACCTAAAAAATAATACGAATTTATTAGGTGGTCTTATATTAAAAGTGCACATACCATAATGGGGGCACCCCCATCATCAAGCCCCAGATGTTCCATCCAAATTATTAAGAATATCAGTTAATGAAAATCCACCATTAACCTCTTTCTTTTCTGGAGCATAGTTACCCTTTAGTTTATACGCCATATCTAAAGCCCTTAACTCAATTTGTTTATCCGAACAGTTAAGTAATTCCTGATGCTTTCGGGATAAACTATCGTCATCTAGCCCCACCAGATCAAGCAACTCTTTAAATCCCTGGCTTCTAGTTAGGTTCTTGGGGTTTTTGGCTGTAGCTTCAGAATAACCAACTTCCCTCATGGCGCTACTAACATTTCCATGATTTTCCATGATCTTATCAAACGCTTTTAGCTGTTTAATGGTTGGCTTCTTCTTTTGATTCATATATCTAGTTATTAATAGTATAAAATATTTTATTATTCATATTAAAACAATAGGTTTGGCTTAGTTTAGGTATTTATTATGTTATAGATATTGACAGATTCTACTTATTTTGATATATTTCAGTGTCAAAGAGACAAATATCGTACACAATAAGCAACTCATGATTAAGGAGAAAGACTGTGACAACAAACGAACTCGTCTGGACCAGTGATCTTGGCATTGTAGATTGGGATGATATCCCAGCCAAATTGACTGAGCATCCTGGACATCGTCTGCCGACCGTACAAGAGCTTCAATCGGTGATGTGCAGTGCCCCCGAAACATTTCCGGAAACTGGCATCGATTTTTGGTCTGCTAATGACAATGGCACAGGGAAAAGGAACTTCGTGGTTATGGCAGTCAGTGGTTCGGTCAATGATGAAAATGACTATGCAAAGAAACCCATGACCCATCTCAAGTTGGTCGAGGAATAGGAAAGAACTTTCGCTCTTCGGGTTCCTGTTCTCTTCGCCATCCAGTATCAGCCAGTACATTCACTACTCCAGTTTCGAAATGAAAGGAAGATGACATGAGCCAAGGAAAAAAGACTGTTCTATGCCTAGTGGTTTTTCTGATTGTAAACAGCATTTGTCTACCAATCGTCGATATCCACGCCTTGGATCTTAACCTCGATACGGTAAGCGGTAGGATAGATATTGGCACCAAAGCCATGCACATTCACGACGTGTTTAAGATAATCATAGGGATTATGCTTGGTGCTATCATGAGCCAACCCGCCCCCAAGCCGACGAAACAAACATGAATCATCGCACAATGCCATCAACTCACACCGAGCCCCCAACAGCGGGGCTCTTAATTTTTACGCCACTTTATTAATGTGCAATACTATCTCAATGGCTGTTTTTGACGCCATTTATTCTAATTTCCCCTTATTCTCAGAATTGGCTAGCTGAAACCGAACAAGATTGCATATCACGAATTCGCTCCAAATTTTCCCGACCAAATGCAATAAATTTATTCTTCTCCAATTCAGTCTTCTGCTCCCACTGTTGCTTTCCAATAAACTCTTTTTTGGTCAAACCATTATAGAGCAACCCCGTATCCTTACCAATTCTAATCCTGATTGACTTAGCAACCCCACATTTATCATCACCAGGCTCCTTAACTTTTAAATCCTGATAATAGTCCAATGGACATATTGGAACTGAACAGCCACTAAACCGAGGACACTGTTCCATTATCTTTAGGCTTTGCTCTTGTATCATGTTTTTTCTTTTTATAATAATTAATAATCTTATCCAAAAACCCTGACATTGTCCTGCAATCTTTATTTTTATCTAACCATTTCAATTGTTTCTTATCAATTCTAATCGCACCCTGAAACTTAGAGTCCTTATCTTGATTGTATTTTTTATCAGCCATATAAGTATACTTAACCCCAACTCCAGCCGTTTTCCTACATATCAATGGTGAGGTATGTATTTAGTGTTAGTTCTTCTTGTTTGTGTTGTTTAAAGTCCCTTTCCCTAGATATTCGATAATGACACGCTAGGGTCGTGAGTGAGTAGTTATATACGCCACCGATAGAGGCAAGGTGTCCGTATGGTTTAACTGGCGAATTGTTTTGCTTCGCTCCCAGTACTATGTTGGCACGAAATCATTATTGGCTATCAAAATCTAACCATTAAATGACTAAATTTTGGCAACTGATAAAACTAACTATCGCTTTCTCCTTTCAATCTTTGATCAATATCGTTCAGGGTCTCAAACAAGCCGAGTAAATTAAATTTGACATCAAAAACCTCATCTTCCTTGAGATTAAAGGCATTAATCAGCTCTGAGTTGGTTTGCTCTTGTTGTTTAATCATAATCAAAAAAAACACGAGACATGTCGCGAACACCATTAGGCGCTCACAAAATTTCTCGTGTTTTGGTAGGCAGTTTTCTCTCCGCCAGCTAGCTTTTAGTTTAGCTAGATTGTAATCGTACTACCATTGTATCACACATTTTCGAAAAAGTCAAGATTAAACATCAATAGACTCAACAATTCTAAAAAGTTGATTAGCCAAATGAATGATATCAGAAGCTTCTTTGGGATCACTTAAGGCAACTCTTCGATGACTATTTGGATTTTTAAATGCGCCTATGGCACCAGCAAATAACTCCATCCTAGCAATTCTTTCGCCCTTACTAGCCCCCTGATCAGTTAAAACACCCTTATCTTTACTAAAAGCATTTCTCATTAGATCTGTACCAAGAGTGTTATTGCTTAGTCCCGCCTTTTCCCTGACTCTAATCTCTAATTCTTTGAACGCTTGAAATACTGCCGTATCATAGTCGCCCCTAATAAATAGAGGCTTAACATTCTTTATAAGAACAGGGTCAAGAGCCTCAGATGGCAATAAACATCCTTTTTGATAAGCTTCAAAATCTTGAGATTCCAAAATCTTATGACCTCTTGGGGTAATAAATGACCAATTTACTTCTCCAGGTTTTGGAGCAATAAACAACTCCCTTTCCAGCCACCGCCAGGCAACAACAAACCTTTCTAATACCTCCTCCCTAAAACTTCCAGCCCACTCGACCAAACTTGGATCAGTGCCAACAGAAAAATTATGCATATTTAACTGTTGAGATCCCGACCCACTAAGATGCTTCAGAACAAACGGAGCTAACTCTTCTGGCTCCATTTCTAAAATCGTTTCTACTGGCGGATAAACTTCTTTATATGTTGGCATAATTTGATTTACTATTAAAAAATAAAGTAGCTTAGGATGTTTGGTAACAAGCCATCTTATGTTATAATACTAGTAACTAGAAACATGAAAGATGGTAATAACGGCAACCAAATAACAAACGACTATAGTTATTTACTAAAATGACTGGTTTTTGATTGAAATTTTTTAACCCTTGACAAATAAAATAATTTTTGATAGTTTTAAGTGTCCAAGTAAAGAACGCTCTAAATGCACATTTGGAACGTTCTCAAGTTGGATACAATTAATCTGACCATTATCTGGGATGATTAATTAAAATTTGATTTTTTCTAGAAGCAGTCACCACCCAGTGGTGATTGCTTTTTTTCTAATTGCCTTTGTTTTTACTTTCGCCTTCTACGATTTGGCGCCTGTGTTAGAACCGATCCCGCTATTCTTTTAACGTCTTTCGGAGTAGACGGATTTCTCAGTAGTTTGGCTGCTATTGCAGCAATTGCCTTAGATGTTTGTTCGCTCATATTGATTTTTGGTTAAACCCCAGATAATGATCATATCAACTGCATCCAAACAAAAACCACAACAAAAGTCGGCACTCCATGGATGTCATAAATATGAAACCCACGATGTTTGGCAACTATCGAGGAGAAGACCCCCACGAAGTACCAACTTTTGATGTGGTTATTTTGGTTATTACCGACCGATCTTGGTTGCCTCAAGATCTACTAAGTTTTAATTGTACTAATCCAGTTAGTTAATTTTAAAATATTATAATTTTTATGTCAATGGCTAATAAAGTATTTTATTTTTCTAAGGTCTTTAAATATTCGCCAAGTCTTTTCTCATATTCCCTAAAGCCTTTTTCCGACAATTCTTTTTCTTCCCTTTGGGACAACTTATTGGTGATTTTTGTCTCTCTCAATTCACTGAGATAATTCTGAAAATACAAGACATCGGCATTGTAAATACCTTTTTCATCTATTAAATCTAAAATTCTTTTAATATGAATAGTACTTATATCAACTCTCAGTCTTTCTGATTTCTCCGAGCCAAACCTTCCTTGTAATCCAGAATTTATAGAAATCATTCCAACAATCTCCTTTGATAACTGCTTTATTGTTTCAGACTTTTCCTCAACCTCCCTCAGCGTCAGCTTTAACTCTTTAATATTTAGTTCCTTGAGCTTGTCAAACTCCGTAAAAACAATAGCAACTATTAAAACCAAAGATAATAATAAAAAAAATGTCCACTCGTTAATCAATGTATCTTTTAATAAAATAGTAAAAAAACCAAAACCAAAAAGCACTATAATTATTTTCCCAACTAATCTTATCATATTATCGTTTATTGTTAATGAAAATTATACCCTAAGCCACTGATTCTCTACCAACAGGGTCCTAAAGTCGTTGCATAATTTTCCCAAGACAGGAAAATAATTACTCCCGAGACAAGAATTATTGATTAACCCAATTTCTACATCCCCGAGAAAACATAATTACTGATTCATCGTTTTTAAACAATGCCATATCCTCATGACAAAGTTTCTGATTTGGAAAGCGTATATTATTATAGAAAGTTTTAACTTCTAACACTGGATTACTCTCGTTAGCGTAACCTATCATCCTGGCTGAATAACGCCTAGTTTCATTGGCAGCTAATTCAGAAGCCACAATGGATTCATAAAGAGTGCTGCCCTTCCCAAGAAAGTAATTTGTTTCAATCCTATCTACATAAACAGGTATGTCACTTGAATTTTTTAAATAAATATCCAAGTTTAAATCTTCGCCAACTTTTTCAAAGTCCACCTTATCAATGCTCAAATACGGAGTTTGTGAGGTATTTAACTCATATCTCATTGTGTGAGCCATACTACTAGTCGAAATGGCATAGAATATCGTCACCACAACCAATATAACAACGGTAAGAGCCTGAACAATGTTAGATATCCCCTGAATTGTAAACTGATGTTTTTCAAAAAACTTCATATATAAATTAATAATTTACCCTTAAATTATACCACAAACCCCTGATTTTTTATCAAGAGGGTCCTAAAATCGTTGCGTAGTGCCCGCTAGCGGTATAATATAAAAGCACCTCCGAGAGGAGGTGTTTTATATATTGTGATTGATTTACAACCAGCCGATAGCAAAGGATATTACAAAAAAAAGAAATAATATAGCAGCAAATATTCCGATTGAAAGTACTGCACAATTCAAAACTTTGTCAGCTTTACTCACTTTTTTAATCTTTGGCTGAATCCAACTATTCATCCTTTTAGAATCCACCTTATATAACCTCTTTATGAAAAATAAAAAAACAACAATGGCAACAATTGAGATTATAACAGAATAAACAAACTTCCCCTCAGATATCATTGATAGCACTTCCTTGCCAGAAAATAAAATAAACAGCAATAAAATGAGAAATATAAAAAGATGTTTTGGGTTGAGATAATAATATTTACCATCTTTCTCTATTTTCATTATGCTACCTGTCATGATTTAGTGTGGTAATTATACCACAAACCCGTGATTCTCAACAAAAAAGGTTATAGTAGCGTTCACTAGCCCCCGCTAGCGGTATAATTTAAAACACCTCCGAGAGGAGGTGTTTTTATAATAATGATGAGTCAATTACTATTTTTTCTTCTTATTCTTCAAATCAATTACACTACCTATCACAAATAATACTATAGTTATTGGGATGCCAAAATAGAATGGCAAGAAAAATATCATCTCGGCTTGAGCCTCTCCCACCATAAAAATATAATAAAGAACTGCTACAATACCGAATAAAACTACTATAGTTTTTATTCCAGCTCTAGTTAATTTTTCAGAATAGCTCACATGATCGTGTTTGCCTTTGCTTTTATTTTTCTTTACATTCTTATGATTATTACCTAAAGATACCAAAAATAGTGCCAATATAAGTATGAGTGGGATTTGAATAAATGATATAAACACCCTATAAAAATCAAGATTTACAAAACCAAGAACTAAGGATGGTAGTGAATATCCAATAACCGAACTTAACGGTATGGCTAGTACTTTGTCTGGGTCTGGAATATATCTCATGTTCCGACCAGAAAAATAGAATAAAACACAAAAAACTAACAGAACAACTAGTATTGGATTATTCAATGTCCCCATAAATACACTAATAAGATAAAAAATATTAAGAAAAAATCCTACTACAGCAAATATTAAAAATATTTTGAGTTTTTTGTTTTTCATAATATTATAATACCATAAACCCTTCATTCTTAACAAAAAAGGTTATAGTAGCGTTCACTAGCCCCCGCAAAATTTGGAAATAAAAAAAGTCCCTAGCTTTAGGGATTTTTTTGATGGAGAAATAATAATAGTAGATGTGACTTAAACTTTTATAAAAAAGCACGTCCGATTAAGACGTGCTGGTAAGATTGTCTCTGAACCTAAGAAGCGTAGATGATACTAGAAGACCAGTGAGAATACTAATGAAATAACATAGAACATCCCATTTGTCCCCCTCTGGTCCCTGATGTATTTCTAAACTGATTCCAAACAGGAACATGTAGATGCCAATCCTCACAAGAATCTTCATGGCAGTTTTACGGCCAATGACCACAAATTGGAGTGATAATCCCAAAAACGCCAAAAAATAACCAGGCATTACTAGGTCCTGCATGTATCTATGCCAGAAAACGTTACTTGAAGGAACAATGTGTCTATCTAGCCAGTAAAAGATCGGATAGGCTAGCGAGAAAATAATATGGCATATTATCCTGCCTCGAGTTTTCATCTTCTCTCTCCCTTTTATGGTTTCTGATTAGTGCTAAATAGTAGCACTACCAAGTGATTTTGTCAATTCAGTCCAATCAAGGGTCCTAAAATCATTATATAGCAACAACCCCCTTATTCTCAACAAAAAAGGTTATAGTAGCATTCACTAGCCCCCGCATATAAAAACTTCCTTAAATAGGGAGTTTTTTGTTATACTGTAATTAAATTATAAAAATAGAGTATGAACAATAAAAAATTTAAAAATTATGAATTAATTGCTTCAATTTTTGATCAAATACAGGATAGCTCTAAATATAAATCGTATAATGTTTTTATAAGGAGGATCTGGAAAAATCTGGAGTTTTATCCTAAGACTTTATTGGATCTTGGTTGTGGATCAGGAAGTGGTTTTATGCCTTTTTTGAATGATATTGAGATAAGTGGAATTGATAATTCTGATATAATGTTGAAATTAGCTAAAAAAAGATTAAAAAAAAGCAACAAAAAAGCCACTTTATTTAAACAATCTTTTTTAGATTATAAATTAAAAGAGGGGTTTGATTCAGTTATTTGTGTGAATTTTACTGCTAATCACATCTTAACAAAGAGCGACTTTTTAAAATTTTTAAATAGTACATATAAATCACTTAATGAAAACGGGGTGTTTGTTTTTGATATTAAACCCAAAAAAGATTTTATTAGAATCTTTTCAAAACGTTCTAAATTTCAGAAGTTGAAAGGCCTTGAATACAAATGGGAAGTTGATTCTGATAAAGAAATCTTAAATCTATTTCACATTACTCTCTACATTAAACAAAATAATCAAGTTTTAACAGAACAATATTTAGACAAAGTTTACTCCCTAAAAGAAATCAAGGAATTTATTTCAAAAACAAAATTTAAATTATTAGGAGTTTATGATAATTACACATTTAATAAACCAACTGTTAATTCAAAATTGTGGACTTTTGTTTTAAGAAAATAAGTTATAATCTCATCCACTAGCCCGCAAAATTTGATAAACAAAAGCACCTCCGAGGGGAGGTGTTTTTATATTATGTGTTTTGTTATTTTTTCTAAATTTGAGTTTTCATAATCCAGTTAATGTCTTCTTCTGCTTTCTTTATATTTCTCATGCCTTGACCAACTGGGTAGTATACAGGAAAAACTTTAAAAATATTTCCATTTATATCTATTTCTTCATATTGTTTTCTATAGTCTGAAACTTTAACTTGTTTATCTAAAACAATTGAACTTACCTGATTACCAAAGGTTATTATAATTTTAGGTTTAACAATGCCTATCTCTTCTCTAAATAGACTTAGATACTTTCTAAATACATCATTTTTGAGAGGCCTTGCATCTACTTGCGTTGCCTTTGATAAATTGGTTATATACATAGAGTTATTACTCACCTCTGAATAAACATTTTCTGCAAATTGATAATCCCATTCGGTTGGTGATTTGTCGTTAATTTCGTTGAGAAATGTCTCATCAAAGAAACCAAGTCTAAAAAACATTCTCCAAACATTTTTAGTACCTATCCACGGAGCTTTTAATCCAAGCCATTTTTTATTTGCTGTAATATTTCTACCAGTCGGATTCATAAATACTAAACATGTTTTAGGATTATTGATTTGTCCCGCTCCATAAATAGCATCTAGAGTATTGTCTCCATATATGGCTTGTAATTTATCAAATTCTTTTATAAGTGATTTTGTCTGCATATCAATATGTTAAATATGTGGTTAATTATACCACAAACCCCTGATTTTCTACTAAGTTATCCCAATTTAAGCTCTTTAAACTCTTAATCATCTTATCTAAATAAGTTCCCACGTCGTCCCTTTCTCCCCACAAATGACTTTTACTAAAAAACTCCTCTATATTTAGGGGAGTTTTGCGTTCCAATCAAAGTGAGAGGGAATACACATAGGCATCTAATAAACTACAACAACTTGTAAGTTTGAACATAAAAACTACATGGACTCTCACTAATAGTTAAACCTTTCTTATTTAACTCGTTCAGCAACCTATTATTTGGCACTATTGTTTCTTTGACTAGTTTTAATCCAAGACTATTAGCTTGCTTTTTCATCTCAAAAGTATTGATATAATCTGAGGGCACATGACAATGACCAATATTATCTTTTTGATATTCCTGAACCTTCTTAATGATTAATTCAGAAGTATTGTCTTTAGAATATTGTGGCTCTGCAACTATAAATACTCCTCCTTTTTTTAATCCCTTAGTGATTCTATGTAATTCATTGAATAACTTTTTATATCCACCCAAAGAATCAGCAATCTCATGAACCGCTCTCAAAATTAATATATAATCATAAGAATTGGGTTTTGGAGTTTCAATATCCAATATTCCACCACGTCTTGCTATATAAACAACTGGTATTTTTTCACTAGCAAAATAGTCAGATAGTTTTATACCCTCTAAAGATGTCTGAGATGGTTCAAAACCAGTTAATTTAGTTTCGAATTTTAAATCAGCAATCAATTTAGCCCCAACTCCTGGGCCTGAACCAATGTCTAATCCCACCGTATCTTCTTTAGGAATAGACTCTTGTATATGTTTTCTAATAGTATTATAAAAGTCTATACTTTTATTAAAATAATCAACCCAATACTTTTCACCAATATATTTATTAAACTTTTTATAACCCATATCTTAATATTAACTTTTATAGTCTAAATTATATCACAAATCCCTGATTCTCTACCAAGTTCTCCCAATTTAAACTCTTTAAACTCTCAATCATCTTACTAAAACAGGTTCCCACGTCGTCCCTTTGTCCCCGCTAGCAATATAATATAAAAGCACCTCCGAGAAGAGGTGCTTTTCTAATAAAATAAACTACTGAGTAATAAAAGCATAAGCAGCGATCGGACCACCCGTAGCACCTTTAATCTTAATCGGAGTACTTTGAAATATAAACTCATTCCTATTTGATTTTGGAATACAACCAAGATAGGGTAGAGATTCTACAATTAATAAATCTTTTAATGCTTGATGGGAATCATGCTTACCAACTGGATCTACGGTTATAGAATCAATGCCAATTACCTTAAGGTTGTCAAAAGAAGCAATAAATTCAGCTGCTTCTTTAGTAAAATATGGAATATTTTCTGGAATATGCGCCTTGTTAGCTTCAAGCCATTTATCATATCCAGTTCGAATAATCACAGCGCCACGTTTAGGTATTAATTCAACATAAGGAAGAAGATGGTTTTTTGTAATAGCAATCAAATATTTTATCCCATCTCTTTCTTTGGCTTCTGACACACCAGATAAATCAATTAAGCAGGCTTGATTAAAACAAAAACTTGAATCAAAAAACTCGAATCCATCACTCTGCCTATCCTGATTCTGATGCTTGGGGGCATCTCCGTGTGGCATGAAATTATGATCACCGACCTCATGGACATAATGTTCCCAACCATCATCAATATCACTAAAAACATGTCTTTGTGGCTTTGGATCTCCTGGATAAACCTCTGTTTCTAATTCCAGAGGTAACATCAGATTAATAATTTTAAATATTTTTAAAAAGTTTGGTTTACTGTCCATAGCCATTCCTATTATTAAATTCTATTAAGTGAATAGTTTAAGTGTATTAATTGCTCACCAAGTTGTCAATAGAAAACATATAACACCCCTCATTTTTAACAAAAAAGATTATAGTAGCGTTCACTATCCCCCGCTAGCGGTATAATAATTAAAACACCTCCGAAAGTGAACTGGGACCCAAAAAGTGGACACGAAAGTGTCCGCTTTTTTGGTATAATAAGATTAATAAATAAATAATAAAAGCTATGTTTAACCCAGAACAAATCAAAGATCTTTTGAGTAACAAGAAT
>Ga0233429_1000850_pt1 | contig 42674 bp, 43 predicted proteins | sample SI_118_April2016_3_FD_179879 | JGI IMG/M metagenome (GOLD analysis project Ga0233429, IMG submission 179879) | Seawater microbial communities from Saanich Inlet, British Columbia, Canada - SI_118_April2016_135_MG | ecosystem: Environmental > Aquatic > Marine > Inlet | place: Canada: British...
TTAGTTTTTAATCAAAAATCGGCCTTTTCAGCAATAGGGAAATTCAATAATTTTTCACTTTTCCCTATTTTTATAGGCTTAATTGATTTGCGTTACACACTATTGGGGCATGGGCACACCGGACCTATTATGAAAATTTTATTATCAATTATTGCAGTGACTTTTACATTAGGTCTTTTTTCTTCTGCTAGTTTTGCAGACAGGGACTGTGTAAAGTACAGTGGCCAAGGGGTCTGTGTCCAGTATAATCAAAGTGATGAAGATGCATTATAACTACTTATACTATAATGTTATTTAAATCAGTCTATTCGTCTTAATAGGCTGATTTTTTATGGGGAATTTTTATTAAAAAATCATAACCTATTATAAAATCTTTGGTTACCCTTGCTGTGTCAGCGAAAGATAGCGAGTGTCTTATACAGATAATGTACTCTAATGCGGTTCTGGTGGCTCGCAGGTATAGGTGGTGTCTTTAAGAGACTTTGCTGCCATTCCCCAAAAGCTCACGCATCTTAGCAGTAATCATATCAATCGCAATACGGTTTTCACCACCGCGTGGCACGATTAAATCAGCATAACGTTTTGAAGGTTCAATGAATTGCATGTACATCGGGCGCACAGTGTTTTCGTATTGTGTGAGTACAGATTCAATTGTTCTTTTTCTTTCGATGATGTCGCGTTTTAAACGTCGCACTAAACAAGTATCCAAAGGTGTGTCCATAAAAATACTAATGTCCATTCTTTTTCTTAAAGCAGGATCCACGAAAAGTAAAATACCTTCAAGTACGATGATAGTGTGCTTGCCAACAGAGCGTGTTTCTTTTAGGCGCTGGTGGTTAGCATGATCATAAACAGGGACTTCAACGGTTTTGCCTGCTTGAAGCGCATCAAGATGTGCAACCAATAATTCATGGTCAAGTGAGTCAGGGTGATCGAAATTTAATTTGGCGCGTTCTTCTTTGGGAAGATGGCTTAGATCTTTATAGTAAGAATCTTCTGAAATAACGACGACTTGTTTGGAGCCTATTTCTTCGACGATAGTTTTGGCGAGAAGGGTTTTTCCTGAGGCGGAAGCTCCGGATATGCCGATGATAATGGTTTTATTTTTCATTCTTGATTCCTACTTAAAACATCTAAAAAGATAATAGCAGATAATGAACAATTGTATAAATGTTTTTCTCATTTTTTCCTTTTTAATAAAACATAAACAGCGCCTGCGCCACCATCACTAGGTTGTGCGCTTGTAAAAGCTAGGATATTGGGATGATTCTTCAGCCATAGGTTCACTTTGTTTTTTAAAACGGGTGCTTGGTTGGGGGTCGAATAACCTTTCCCGTGAACAATAATGACGCAGCGCAATCCATCTTCTAGCGCTTCATTGATCATATGGATAATGGCTTGTTCTGCTTGATCAACAGTATGCCCATGTAAATCTAGTCTAGCTTCAATGGGGAGTTGGCCGCGCTTTAGTTGCTTTAATAAGCGTTTATGGACGCCATCTCGAACATGGCTCATGGTTTCATCACCACTAAACGGCTCTTCATAGCCGGATTGGTCAAGATAAGTAGGGGCGTCTTTAAATTGAGGTTGTTTTTTAAGCTTGGGTTTTCGCTTGGGTTTATCTTGTTTAGTGCGATTCTGAGATTTTAAGGGGGAAATGCCCTCCATCGCTTCTTTAAATAAGCGCTTATCTTGATCACTTAATGTTGGTTTATCCTTTTTAGTCATTGTATAATGGCGGCCCTATTAATGATGCGAGAAGCTAATGTTAACGATTCAATCTAATACTACCTTAATCGATGTCATAGAAGCGGTCAATGAAGCGCTCGAAAAGGCTGACGTCTATTTTGGACATGGTTCGGATAATGCTTGGGATGAGTCAGTTGCGATTGTGCTTCAGGCTTTGAAAATACCTCATAATGAAGCGCACCAATCACAAGATCGTATTTTAACTGAAGATGAAATGAGTAAAGTGAATCATCTTTTAGAAAGACGCATTGTAGAAAGAAAGCCGTTAGCTTACTTAACCAATGAAGCTTATTTTTTCGGACTGCCTTTTTATGTCGATGAACGTGTGATTGTGCCAAGATCACCGATTGCTGAATTAATCGAACGACAATTTTCTCCTTGGGTAAATCCTGAAAAAGTTACGAATATTTTAGATATGTGTACGGGGAGCGCATGTATTGCAATCGCTTGTGCTTTTGCTTTTGAATATGCCGCGGTTGATGCGGTTGATATTGATACGGATGCACTCGCTGTTGCAAAAATTAATGTTGAAAAACACAAAGTAGACCAGCAAGTTAATTTGATTCAATCCAATGTTTTTGAAAATGTGCCCAAGAAAAAATACGATCTTATTGTTAGTAATCCACCTTATGTTTGCCAAGAGGAAATGGATGTTATTCCTAAAGAGTATTTGCAAGAACCTAAGCTTGCTTTGCATGCTGAAGATGAAGGTTTGTTTATTGTTGAAGAGATTTTGTCGAAGGCTTTTGATTATTTATCAGATGACGGTGTTTTGGTTGTAGAGGTGGGGAATAGCCAGGAAGCTTTAGAAAAACGTTATCCAGAAGTACCTTTTTTATGGTTGGATTTTGCCAATGGTGGTGATGGGGTTTTCTTGCTTGAGAAACAACATGCAAGCTATTTTGGTTAGCAGCATCCTTGTTTTGCGGGCTTGAATAAATGACTATCATGATGGTAGTCACCGTTTTCTTCCTTAGCTTCTCCCCAGCATTTTCTGGGTGCTTCGAGCGGGCGGCAGAATAAATCAGTCAGGCAATAATCTACTTTTGTTGGTGTAGAGTGCCCCTCTCCATCAGGGTAGCAGCAGAGATATTTTGATAGGTTAACAGGTAAGTAAACAAGCATTGCTACAGGGTACGCGAGACAAGTAAGAGCGCTTATGCTACGAAAGCAGGTTTGTTGTGTTGCGTGCAGAGTAAAACTACGACTATACTCCTTTTTTTTGGCACTAAACCATGTGGGGTCAAGGGCCTCTAAGTAATCTAAAACCTTTCTATGAATGTCGTGAGCGATATCTCTTCTATCTTTTTCGTTATCCGTATGTACTATAGTTACAAGCTTGCTTAAAATAGCTATTACAGCACTTTCCCAGGGGGCATGCGCAACATTAATTCTAATAGCGGCTAACGGATCATGTATTGCTTCGTTGAAACTATAGATATCATATCCAGTTGTGCCGGTGGAAATTGTTTTCAATTGATTGATAAAGTCACCCTTAAAAAGAACATTCTGACTTTCTTCTGGCTGGGTAGTATCAACACCGATTGAGCCTATGGGGTCATTAATTGCTTCAAGTATGCCAGGGTAAGTGACCTTCAAAAAAGCTTCTAATTGCGACCGGCATGTTTGGATGGCTTTAACTTTTTTCCATGAGGGGTGGTGATAAAAACACTTTATTTGTATTTTTTCTTTTGTTTCTCTTTCTGCTCTGTCTAATGTTTCAAAAAAAATTCTAAACTTTGAATGGGCGCTTTTACCTGGTGTGTATTTGAAGTGATAGAGGTTTTTTATAAAATCGATATACCAATGAGCACCTAGAGGTATAAGTTCATCATTATCTTCATCATCACTAGCCAAAGGGTTGCTAATGAAGCCAGTAGGTTTGAATAATGGGTTCTCTGTATAGCTGAGATAGTCATCCATGTTCAAAATATTTTGCAATGTATTGATAAAAATAGCGGGGAAAACATAGCCTTGTCTAAAGTTTGGAGCTCTTCCTGCCATAAAATATCCTTATTTTATATTTATTAAAATTATTAATTAACTACTTTAATACATTAATCGATAAAGCATGAATATCACTTTGCATCATATCATTAAGCGTTTTATATATTTCTTGATGCGCTTTAACTTTTGATAATTGATTTAATGTTTCAGATCGAATGCTTAATTTAAAATGTCCCTTACCCGTCTTAGCACCAGCATGTCCCACGTGGAAATGACTTTCATCTTCAATTTCTAATGTATCGGGTTTAAACGCTTTTTCAAGTAAAGCGTGCATTATTTTAATACGTTCTTGGTTGTTCATTTGATTTTCTTCTTAATGTTATCTTCAGTAATATGTTTTGAAAGGTACACGGCTTGTAAAATGACAAATAGAAACGTTAAGCCGAGTACGCCAAATAATTTAAAATTCACCCAAGCATTTGTGCTGAAGTGATAAACTACATAGAGGTTCACAAAACCCACCGCTAAGAAAAAGACAGCCCAGCTCATATTTAACTTATTCCAAACGGCGCTTGGAAGATCGATTTGTTTTTCCATGACATAACGGATAAGAGGTTTTTTACCGATGAAATGACTGCCCAAGAAAACAAGACCAAAGATCCAGTTAATCACTGAGACTTTCCATTTAATAAAAATAGGTTTATGTAAAATTAGGGTTAACCCTCCAAGTACAACAATCATGACCAGTGTTGTAAGCTGCATTTTCTCAAATTTGCCGTGGCGTAAGCGGTAGTAACCCACTTGCAAGATGGATACGATAATGGCAGCTGTTGTTGCGACATAAATGCCTGCTATTTTGTAAGCAATAAAGAAAACAAAAATGGGAAGTAAGTCATAAAGTAGTTGCATAATTTTTGGTCCGAGCTAGAATTGCAATAAGTATACAGAATGTTTAATGGTCCTGCTAGTGTCTCAGTTTTATCAAATACATCCTGAAAATCCCCAGCTTAGATTGATTCATCGAGCTGTTGAGATTATTCAAAAAGGTGGCGTGGTTGTTTTTCCTACGGATTCGACTTATGCGCTGGGTTGTCATTTGAGTGACCGACAAGCAGTAGAAAGGGTTCGTCAAATAAGACAGTTAAGTGATAAGCATCATATGACGTTGGTTTGCCGAAATTTGTCTGAGTTGGGTGTTTATGCAAGAGTTGAAGATAATCGCGCTTTTCGCTTGATCAAGTCGCATACACCGGGACCTTATACTTTTTTATTGAAAGCAACTAAAGAAGTTCCTAAACGATTGTCACACCCCAAGCGAAAATCGATTGGTATTCGAATTCCTGATAATAAAATATTGCAAACCTTGTTAATGGAATTGGGCGAGCCACTTATGAGTACTAGTTTGATTTTGCCGGGTGAGCAAGAGGCTTTAATGGACCCTTTTGAGATGAGAGAGCGCTTAGAGCATCAAGTTGATTTGATTGTTGATGGTGGTTATGGCGGCAATGAGCCTACAACGATGATTGATCTTTTTGAAGGTGACGCTACCATTTTGCGTGAAGGGTTAGGTTCTATTGAGTAGGATGTTCCCGATGGTGGGATTACTCGCTACGCTCGCGAACCCACCCTACGCATTTTCCGTCATTCCCGCAAAAGCAAGAATCTACTTTTTTGAGTTGGGGTTGCCCCGTAGGGTGGGTTCTTTTGCAAAGCAAAAAATCCCACCATCGGATGCCAGCTGTTTGCTAAAAAAACAAATATTATAGAATATCCCCGCTTTTCCCACAATAATTATCCACTTATTCAATCGTTTCATAATCCCTCTTCATTTTTGCTTTTAACTTGCTATGCTCTTTTTATTTATCGATACAAAACATGGGTGGCTTTACTTTATTCGAGTTTTTAATTGCGTTGGTGTTGGTCACTTTCCTTTTATTCTTAAGTGAAATGGTTTTATCAAGAGCGGCGCTAGAAATTGTTTTTGATCAACAGTTAAGAACAGCAGAACAATACTTGGAAAACAGTTATTTATCAGGCTGTAAGGATAATGAAATATTAGCAACAGCGCTAAGAAAACAACTCCCTCATGTTGAAACGCAATGTCAAAAAAAACAAAACCACGTTGATGTATCAGTTGAATGGCGATCCTCCCAAAATTTTTGGAAATGTAACTCTCATGAAAAAAAAGCTCACGCTTGCTTATCCCTTGCATAAACAAGCTGGATTTACACTGATTGAATTAACCATCGTTCTTCTGTTAAGCGGGGTATTATTGACGGTGATTTTGAGCGCTATCATGATGTTTCAGACGTTCTACCAAAAAGCCGAACAGTCGATAGAATTAAATGATAATCTTATTCGAGAGTCTTCGATAGTTTCATATTATTTATCATATACTAAGTTTACAGGCGCCTTGTTAACTCATAAATCCCATGTTTATCAAAATAATTTAAGTTTCATCAATGACCCTTCAGTACTGGGTGTTGATATTTTTCAATCGGCCATACCTGCGGGCGAGTTACATTTAAAAAGAAGTTATCAAAAAAGAGGTGAGGTTATCGTTGTTCATAAAATTGGTCGGGAATATGTATTATTGAAGAACAATACGGATAATGTTGAATTAACAGTTTCCAGTCTAGAGCCTCGCTTCAAAAAAAGAAATGAATTAATCATTAGTAATGGCTTGATCGATGAAAGAGCCTTGATAAAAGATGTGAGGCTAAATTATGCTAAAAATGAGCAGGTAATTAAACTCCAATCACCCCTTAATAAAGCTTTTAATCAGGGTGCAATGCTTTATCCCTTAGAGAGTTTTACTCTATATTCAGCAAAAAATGCTCAAGACATTTTTTCGCTTTATCAAAAGCCAAAAGACCAACAAAATAAAATGCTTTTAAGCCACGTTGATCAATTACATTTTAATATTAAAGGCGCTTTATTAAGTATTAAAAGTCGATCTTGTTTTGGCAAGTTATGTAAAAGCACTCATTTGTTGTTGCCCTTATGAAAAGCAAAGATTCGGGGTTTTTATTATTATCAGTACTTGCATTATTAACGATAATTTCTTCATTGATTTTTCTTTTAGAAAATAGCCTTTCATTAGAAAATATTATTGTAAGAAACTATTATTTTTTAATTGATAGTCAAAAGAGAGCAATCGATATCGCTAATAATATCAAGCAAGCAAATCCTGAATGTCAATCTATTCTGCATTCATCGGAATGGTATCAAAATCAAAATAATCATTTTTGGCAATCATCCAATGCCTGTCATGGAAAAGGTTTTGATTATGTTTATACACCTATAAAGAGAAATCCATGTATTCAATATAATAATCAATCAGTTGGGGTTAATCTTCTTACTTTGCACTTTATAGCTAGATCTACTGTACTTCTGCAGATCTATCAACCAGTAATAAGTAAAAAACAAGCCATTTGTGAGGGGAGCATCACCCAATTAAATTCGCTGGCTAAACAGATTGTGATCTTATAAACTGAGCTCTTTCTAAAGGTATGGAAGTGTATTTTATGAGCTTAAAAGATAAAACAGTGTTCATTACAGGCGCAAGCCGCGGAATTGGTCGAGCAATTGCATTAAAATGTGCCAAAGATGGTGCAAATATTGTTGTTGCCTCCAAAACAGCAGAACCACACCCAAAGCTTGAAGGCACTATTTTTACCGTTGCAAAAGAAATTGAAGAAGCAGGCGGCCAAGCGTTACCAATACAGCTTGATGTTCGCCAAGATGAAAAAGTTCAAGAAGCTGTTGAGAATACAGTTAAGCAATTTGGTGGCGTCGATATTTTAATTAACAATGCAAGTGCGATTTCATTAACCGATACTGCTCATACGGCTCTAAAACGTTATGACTTGATGCAACAAGTGAATGCAAGAGCAACCTTTGCATGTTCGCAAGCATGCTTGCCACATTTATTAAAAGCTGAAAACCCGCATATTTTAACTTTAAGCCCGCCCATTAATTTAAACCCTAAATGGTTCAAGGATTATTTGGCTTACACAATGTCAAAATATGGCATGAGCATGTGCACCATAGGACTTGCAGCTGAATTTAAAAAACAAGGCGTCGCGGTTAATTCACTTTGGCCAAAAACAACGATCGCAACAGCGGCGATTCAATTTAATTTTCCTAAAGAAATTATTGAAGCAAGTAGAACGCCAGATATTATGGCAGATGCAGCTTATGCGATTTTAACGCAAGATAGCAAAACAATAACTGGCAACTTCTTTCTTGATGAAGAAGTTTTGAAAGAAAAGGGCGTTGAGGATTTCAAAAAATATGCCGTAAACCCCAATGCACCGTTATTTACTGATCTTTATTTGGATTAGTAAATAATAATATTAACAAATAATAATAGGTTAAAATCATGTATAGATTTGTCGTAGACGGTTCAGGTCGGGCGGGATTTGTTACTCGCGAGCATTTAATTAATTATATCAATACAGCTGAAGAACAGTTAGGTCTTAGCAAGACTGATGAGCCACAAAAAGGATTTCTTAATCCTGATAGTTATGAAGACTCTTTAAAAAATGCTTATGGTTGCAAAAGTGCATTACTAAGAAACTATCACTATAAGAAGCTAGCTAATAAGCCAGAAAAAGATGCTCTCTTAATGAGGTTGGAAAAAATAATTAAGCGCCATGAAGCTTTAATTAAAGCAAAAAAAGAAAAAGTGAGAATCCTTCCTCCGGATCTCTTCTCTGGGGATATGTTTTCACCAGATATGGCTGAGATTGGGCAATATGTTGAGGCGCAAAGAATGGCGACAGCCTTGTTATTGGATAGTGTTGTAAGAGAAGAAGAGAAAACAAAACAGGCTCTAGAAGGCGCGCAACCCTCAAGGATTGAAGTATTAAGTGACTCTGAAGAAGAAAAAGAGGAGAAGAAACGGAAGAAACGGAAAAAAAGAAATAGGAAAAAAAATCCACCAGCTCGGGGTGGTATCGTCGAGGCGCCTCCCTCGCGCAAAGGAGAGAGAGGGCTTGAAGTCAAAAAAAAGAAGCATCCCTCAGGAGCTGGAAGCTCTTCAACGACTAAGGGGATGCTTCAAGATTTTGCTCCCTCTTCTAAGGCTATTGCAGTTATACGACCTGAACCCAATATTCCTGAACTCTGTAAAATGATGCTAAAACGTGTAGAGACTGAGGAGCCTAATGAGGCGCTCTATAATGATTTGCTCTCAGCAATTCAAGAGTCTGAGCGGCTTAAAAAACGTACTGTAACAAATTACTTAAAATCGTTGCTTAGCGACTTATTTTTTAAACAGGGAATGATATATCATTGTCGAAAAGCATTTCCTGATGCAGCCGTTATGCTTGCTGAGGCTGTGCATCTTTCTGAAGAAGTTAGTAGTGCTTTTATGTGTTTAAGCATCCTTGCCCCTGATGACCCTGCTGTTGCTAACGGCTTAACCTTGTCTCAAATTAACGTATCAACTTATCAAGAAGCCTTAGATCGGGTTCGTGCATTAATAAAAAGGTATCAACGCTTCCATGATCCTGATCGTGTTGCCGCAATTAAAGCTGCAGGGAAGTGGGAGACAGGAAAGCCGGTGAGTCAGCAGAAATTTCCTCATCGTGACTTTGTTCTAGGGAGGTATTCATCTGAGATCGAAAGATTGCAATGGCGTCTGGGGGTTGCTCAAGAGGAGCTTGAGGAGCAGGTTTGGCCATTAATAGGGCTATGACAGTAATTGAATATCTTTGAAAAAATTCAGTATGTTTGCATTGGTGATAAAGCTAATATTATAGGGATGTTCCGCCACTAGCTTCTTAAATGGTTTTGAGGCAGGCAAAGCTTGAATTTTTTCTGCGATTTTCCCAAAGAGTAGTAATTCAACATTTGCATTTTCTTGATATAAGCTTTCTAAAATTTTGTTCATAAAAGGCAACCAGTTTTTCGCATCAAGATTTTTTTTCTTTTCTCGTAAGATTAAAGACGCATTTAACAATAGAAACCCATGTCCCATTAGATTTTGAAACAATTCATCTAGACTTGAAATAAGCTTTGTTTTATCGATTTTCGCAATCATAGGTTGGGTGAGCTGATCTTTTTCTAAAAGTCCTTCACTAAGTAATAACATTTTCATAATGTTTCTTAAAGAAGTCGCACGGTTCACTTGTTTACTTAAACCTGTTTCAGACCATATGTTAGTGACAGCACCATCCCAAAAAGCATAACCATTAGCAGATGCTTTTCGCGGGTAGGGTGTTTCACCGAATAAAACGTATTGGACTTTATTTTTGGGTATTGAGAATGCATTGAAGACTCTTGAGTTTTCTGGCAAGAATTCATCTTGGTGAATGGAGCTTAAGTAATCTTGATCCATTGCATTTAATGCATCATTGATGGTTTTTTTCCATGAAGGATGTATTGTTGATAAGCTAAACAAGATGTTTCCTTTCAAATATACATTGTAAGTTGCTTGCAACCGCTATCCTGAAATTCCGGATAACTGGAGCTTGCTCAAGTTAATGAGCCCATCTTATCATAATACCTATGTTTAGTAACAAATGACTTATTGATGGTCTATACTAAAAATCACAAATGTATACTGTAATAGCCGGAGACCAGCATGCGTATCATTATCCCTTTAGTATTTTGTCTGTTACTACCCGCATTAACTCAAGCAGCAGAGCGCTCCAATATGCGGAATTCTCGCTATTGTGAAGTTGTATTAAGTAAATCGCTAACCAAGCTAGAAGTTTACAATTCTGCTGGGCTTAATAAATGCCCTGAGGCGCTTTGGCGAAAACTTTCAACGTCTGAAATTAAAAAGCAAACGAATGCAAAATTTGTTCATTTGAATGGTCCTAGATATTTTGTTTTTGATGGGTTTAAACGGAGTAATTTAACTCACCCAAAAGTGAAAACATTTGGTGGGATTCAAATGAGGTTGGGGGGTATTCTTAATATTGGCTTGCTAGATAGATTAACAAGAAAAGTTTATAAAGAACGAAAAGTGGATCGTGATACGACGTGGGTTTATTTGAAAGGTAAGCCTGTTTATGAGCTTATTGATCCTAATGGTAAGGTTTTTGTTATGCAGTCTTATAGTGTTCAAAAACATCCTCAAACTGAAAAGTCGCTTTCGAAGTTGGGTTCGATGCTTGATTTACCTAAGGGATGGTCTTTTAAAACGGGTGTGCTGAAGGAAACTAAAACAGTAAAAACGAAGGATAATCGGGCGGTTGTTCTTCAGGATGATTTTAATAATACTTATCAGGAGTCTGGTGAGGATCTTCTATAGTAGGATGGGTTCAAAATCCCGCTTTTGAGGGTGTTTCCGATGGTGGGATTTTTTGCTTCGCAAAAGCCCCCACCCTACACTAAGTGCTTTGCTTTTTCTAAATCTTCTGGGGTGTTGATGCCAATGCCGCAGGATAATTCTGTTTGGGCTACATAGATGGAAGCGCCATTCCAGAGGGCGCGTAATTGTTCTAAGGCTTCTAGTTTTTCGATAGGGGCGGGGGGCCACTGAACAAAGCGTTTAACAAAACCTGCTCGGTATGCATATAAACCTATATGTAAGTAAAAACCGTCGGAAGAGAAAGTGTCTTTTGCAAAAGTGTCGCGATGCCATGGTATGGTTGCGCGGCTAAAATAAAGAGCTTTATCATTTTTATCTTTAACGACTTTGACAAAGTGCGGATTAAATACATCTTCTTTTTCTTCTAAAGATTCGCAGAGAGTTGCGATGTCTGCATGATCGTGATTTCGAATGGTATCAACAAGCAGTTGAATATTTTCAGCAGGAACAAAAGGTTCGTCGCATTGTACATTTACAATAATTTCATCGTCGGGAATATTGAAATCTTCAACGACTTCTGCAATACGATCTGTGCCTGAATGATGATCGATGCGTGTCATGCATGTTTCAGCGCCGAAATTTTTTGCAACCGTTGCTACTTTTTCATCATCAACGGCCATAATAATGCGGTCAACTTTAGCTTTGCTAACTTGTTCGAATACACGCTGGATTAAAGGTTTTCCGCAAAGGTCTACAAGTGGTTTGTTGGGTAGGCGAGTTGACGCTAGTCTTGCTGGGATAATAACAGTTACTGACATGCTTCTGTTTCTTCTAGGCTTAGGCTGTCAGCTTCTTTTTCTAATAAAACAGGCATATTCTCGACAATGGGATAAGCGAGGCGATCAAATTTACAAACTAAACGTTCAGGTTTTTTTTGGTAACGTAGTTTTCCTTTGCAAATTGGGCAGACTAATACGTCGAGTAGTTTTGCGTCCATAGGCTGCATCCTTTGTTAAGGTTTAAAGATTGGTGGGATTTTTGCTTAGCAAAGAACCCACCCTACACTTTTATTCGTCAGCTTTCTTTGTTTCAACCATTGCCATTTCGCCTTGGTCTGCTTTTTTAGGTTCGCGTTTCTTGGCCGCAACTTCTTGCGTCTCAGATCTTTGCTTGCTTTCTGTTTTGGCGCCACCTTTTGACTCTACTTGAACAAAGCCATCAGTATTTTCTGTTGGTTTAGGTTTAGGTCTAGAGGCTGCTGGTTTCTTCGCTGGTGGCGTCGTTGGTTTTTTTGCCGCTGCGGGTTTCGCTACAGGTTTCTTTTCTTCCTTAACTATTGGCTTTTCAACAGGCGTTGTTGCTTCAACCTTAACATCATCTTTCTTAACATTCGGTTTCTTATCTCTATTGTTGCGATAAGGGTTGCGATCATTGCGTCGACGATTGTTGTTATTCTTTCGTTGGCCGCCCGATTTATTGTTCTGAGCCGTTGTCGCTTTCTCAGCTGTTTCTGGCTTCTCAACAGCTGAAGTTGAAGCTGGATCTTGTTTGGTTGCAACTTTGTCATCTTTACCGATTGGGAAATGTTTAGTTTCACGTTGAACCGTTGATGTTTTTTCGGTATTGCGTCGACGCTGGTTGTTGTTGCGTCTATTACCTTGGTTGTTGTTTTGGTTGTTGCGCCGATTATTGTTATTGTTTCTGTTCCCGCTTGCAGATTGTCGGTTTTGGTTGTTGCGATTTTGATTGTTGTTGTTTCTCCTTTGGCCTGAAGATTGTCGCTGATGGCTTGTCTTTTTAGCTTTTGGCGCTTCATCCTCACCAAAGACATGTTGGAAAATACGTGATAGCAATGAGCCTTTTTTCTCTGCTGTTCTTCCGACAGGCGCAGGTTTTGAAGGCGCGACATGCTTAACAGCTGGAACGTCTTTTTCTTGTGTATCAGGTGTTGCAAAATCAGGCATATCAGATTTTTTTGCATCTTCAATCATGTCATAACTATTGGTGCTTCCAAATGTACGCGGAGCACCTTTAATTCGATTGAGTTCAAATTCAGGTGTTTTCATATGGTGGTTTGGAATGATAAGAATATGTGCGCTATGTAAACGTTCAAGCTGATTGAGCGTATCACGTTTTTCATTAAGCAAGTAAGTGGCAACATGAACAGGTACTTGCGCATGAACTTGACTAGTGCCTTCTTTACTTGCCGCATCTTCAATTAATCTTAAGATAGAAATCGCAAGCGACTCTACGCCACGAATCGTTCCACGACCATGGCAGCGCGGGCAGACTTCTTGCGTTGTTTCTGCAACAGAAGAGCGTAAACGTTGTCGTGATAATTCTAATAAACCGAATCGAGAAATACGACCTACTTGTATGCGAGCACGATCTCTTGTAAATGCTTGTGTTAATCGTTCCTCAACATCTCTTTGATGGCGAATGGGTAGCATATCAATGAAGTCGATAACAACAAGACCACCTAAATCGCGCAAACGTAATTGACGCGCAATTTCATCAGCAGCTTCAAGGTTAATGGATAATGCTGTTTCTTCAATATCTCCACCTTTAGTTGCTTGGGCTGAGTTAATATCGATAGCAATCAAAGCCTCTGATCGATCAATGACAATAGAGGCGCCAGAAGGAAGTCTAATTTCGCGCTGGTAAATAGCTTCAATTTGATTTTCAATCTGATATTTGGTGAATAATGGCGTTTTACTTGAATAGTGTTTAACGTTATTAGCGAAGTCAGGATGTAGCCAGCTTGTTAATTGTTTAACTTGTTCAAATAAATTAGCGTCATCAACATGAATTTCATCAATGTCGTTTCTGAAATAATCGCGTAAGGCACGAATGCTTACATTGCCTTCTTGATGAACAAGGGTTGGGGCTGATAGATCGGCCTCTGCCGTTGTAATCGCTTGCCAAAGTGAAATTAAGTAATCTAAATCCCACTGAAGTTCATCTCTTGAGCGACCTATACCAGCTGTTCGTATAATAACGCCCATACCTTTTGGAATGGTAAGCTCTGCCAAAAGCTCTTTTAACTGCGTTCGCTCCTCGCCTTCAATACGTCGAGAAATACCGCCAGCTTTTGGGCTGTTTGGCATTAAGACTAGGTAGCTTCCTGCAAGGCTGATCATGGTGCTAAGCGCAGCGCCTTTATTGCCACGTTCCTCTTTCTCAACCTGGACAAGCAATTCTTGACCTTCACGAACAAGTTCTTTAATGCTTGTACGCTTATCTGAATTAGGATTAGCTTTTTGATGATATTCAGGTGCAATTTCTTTTAATGGAAGAAATCCGTGACGCTGTTGACCGAAATCAATAAAGGCAGCTTCTAAGCTGGGTTCAACGCGAGTGACGCGTCCTTTATATATGTTGGACTTCTTTTGCTCGCGCCTAGTTTGTTCGAGGAGGAGGTCGGTTAGTTGGTTGTTTTCTACGATTGCAACTCTTACTTCTTCAGCGTGGGTTGCATTAAATAACATTTTACTCATTCTTGTGCCTATTTGTTTGGGCGCACAGCGAGTGTTATAAAGCGATCTAGAGTACGTTTTTCTACATAAGGTCTTCAACTTGTTTTTATAAATTAAAAACAAGTTTAATTAAACAATTAGTTGCAGATCCTTGTGCAAAATAGCTATTCTCCAAATGTTGTTTTTTACTTTTATTCATTTTTTTAATTTAAATCATTTTTTAAATTAATATGTCACTTTATTCGGTGCCGCGTCGTGCGCAGTTAATACAATTCAGTTTCTTTTCCAATCTCATTGTTGGAAGTCTCTGGCATTTATCTTTAAATCATCAGAGGCCAGTTTTTAAATTGAACTCATTTAGTTCATTTCTCTATTGTTTCTAATACGAAACGTGCAAAATATATCAGGTTTTTAGTGCGTGAGCAATCAAAACTAGTTGAAACTTCAATAAGTTTATATCATTTCTTCAGCCTGTATATTAATATTGCACGATAGTTAAATGTGAGAAAATATGAATAGTATTGAACAAAAAAAAGTGTCTTATGTGATTGTCGATGAGAGCTCTGAAGGGCAGCGTCTTGATAATTTTTTGCTTAAGTGCCTCAGGAAAGCTCCCAAGTCTTTGATTTATCGTATTATACGCAAAGGTGAAGTGCGTGTGAATAAAGGGCGAGCGAAACCAGATACACGTTTAACTGTGGGGGATAGTGTTCGCGTTCCTCCTGTTTCTTTTAATCAAGCGTGCAAACCTTCTGCTAGTCAAAATACATTGGAGCGAATTCGCGCATGCATTATATATGAAGATGAAACTATTTTGGTCGTTAATAAACCAGCCGGATTACCTGTTCATGGCGGAAGCGGGCTAAATGGGGGGTTGATTGAGTTGATGAGATTAGCTCGACCTGAGCTTAGATTTCTTGAGCTTGTGCATCGCCTGGATAAGGCAACCTCTGGTTGTTTATTGTTGGCGAAAAAACGATCTATTTTGAGAGAGTTAAACGAGTTACTTCAGCAAAGTAGTTTTAAGAAATATTACCTTGCTTTAACAAAGGGACATTGGGCGCCTGACGAATTGATGGTTGATGTGCCTTTGGAGAAATTTCATCGTGTATCAGGTGAGCGCGTGGTTAAAGTAGGGCCTGAAGGTAAAAAAGCAAAAACGCAATTTAAAGTGCTTGAGCGCTTTGAAGAGGCAAGTTTGGTTGAGGCGAGACTTTATACTGGCCGCACACATCAAATTCGTGTTCATGCGCAATGCCAAAAACATCCGATTGCTTCTGATGAAAAATATGGTGATAAAGTTTTCAATCAATATTGCCGAAAGCTGGGTTTAAAGCGTATGTTTTTACATGCAGCGAGATTAGAATTTTATCTTCCATCTTTAGAAAAAAGGATTAGTATTGAAGCGCCCTTAGATGAAAGTTTACAATTAATGTTAAAAACACTGGAGAAAAAAAGATGACTTACCGAATGCTTGTATTCGACTGGGATGGAACACTTTATGATTCATCGGCTCATATTGTTGAGTCTGTACAATTTGCAGCAAAAGAAGTTGGCTTACCTCAGGTTGAATCTCACCGAGTTAAATCTATGATAGGTTTAAGCTTTGATGAAGCCATTAAAAATGTTATGCCTGATATTTCACCTGTACAAATGGCGAATTTTGCAAAAGCTTTTCGTGATCGTATTCATGACGCTAATCTTGACCAGCCCAAATTATTTGAAGGCGCTAAAGATATTTTAACGGATTTAAAAAATGAAGGTTATTGGTTGTCGATTGCTACAGGAAAAGGGCGACAAGGTTTAACAAAAGATTTGGAAATATTAGAATTGACTGATTATTTTATGGTAACAAGAACTTCTGATGATGCGCGTTCAAAGCCTCACCCTCAAATGTTGCTTGATGTTTTAGAATTAGCTGGTGTTGAAACACATGAAGCTTTAATGATTGGCGATACGGAATTTGATATGCAAATGGCAATGAATGCAAAAGTTGATGCACTTGCGGTAACTTATGGCGTTCATGAAAAAGAGCAGCTTTTGCAAAATGAGATTCAAGGGCATTTAGATGATATTCGGGAATTGCCTGAGTGGTTAAAGGTGAAAGTGCGTGCATGAATTAAAACTTGATACAGTCATTTTTGGTGCAGGGATTACAGGTCTTTGGACCTTGAATCGTTTAAAACAAGAAGGTTATCAAGCTGTTTTATTAGAGAATAAGGCTATTGGAGCAGGGCAAACTGGCGCATCGCAAGGGATTATTCATGGCGGTATGAAATATGCTTTGACAGGAAAACTAAGTGCAGCATCCCAGGCTATTGCGGATATGCCTAACATTTGGCGGAATTGTTTAAATCAAAAAGGTGAAATCGATTTATCAAAAGCAAAAATCTTATCTGAAGCGCAATATCTTTGGTCAGATGGAAAAGCCAGTTCAAAAATTACAGGTTTTTTCGCAAGTAAGCTTTTAAAAAGTCGCTGCCAGTTACTCAAAAAAAATGAAATGCCCGAATTATTTCAAGATGAAGCGTTTAAAGGTCAGGTTTATCAGTTAAATGAAATGGTCTTAGACATTGAAAGTGTTTTAACGGCTTTCTCAGAATCTTTGCAAGATTTTATTTTTAAAAGCGATGATAGTTTGAAGCTTCATTTTGATGAGGAAAAATTATCTTTTGTTGAATATAAGCTTCCAAGCGGTGAAGATATAAAAATCACAGCGAATCATTTTGTTTTCTGTGCGGGCGAGGGGAATGCTGTTTTGCTTAAAGATGTCGTCAAAGCACCTGAAATGCAAAAACGCCCATTAAGAATGACTATACTTACATTTAAAGGTGTCTTGCCTATTTATGCACACTCGCTGGGCACTAACGCTAATCCCAGAGTAACGATTACAAGTCATCAAAACTCATCAGGTGATTATGTATGGTATGTCGGCGGCCAAGTGGCAGAAGAGGGTGTTTCAAAAAATGAAGAAGAACATCATGAGCACGTGATCAGCGAATTAAAAGATTTAATGCCATGGATTAACTTTGAAAATATTCAAATCTCAAGCTTTTTAATTAATCGTGCTGAACCTAAAATGCCTGACGGCAAGCGCCCTGATAATGCTTTTGTAAGACAGCAGGGAAATATCATAACCGTTTGGCCAACGAAACTTGCCTTTGCACCTGTTGTTGTAAATCAGATTTTAGGATTGCTAGAAAAACCATCGTTAGAAAAAACGGATGTATCTATTTTAAAAACATGGCCTAAAGCAATCATGGCGCAATTACCTTGGAATCAATGATGAAAACTAAACGCTTAGGAAAAACTGATCTTTATTTACCTGTCTTAGGGCTGGGTACTGTAAAAATAGGGCGTAATGAAAAAGTAAAATACCCTGAGGATTTTAAAATCCCTGATGATGAAGCCGTGATTGAGTTATTCAATAAAGCTAAATCACTAGGCATGAACTTTATTGATACGGCCCCTGCTTATGGCAGCAGCGAATCACGTTTAGGCTCGTTATTACCTGGCAAGCGTGAAGATTGGATTATCGCATCAAAAGCAGGCGAAGAGTTTATCAAAGGCGAGTCTGCTTATGATTTTTCTCGCGAGCATATTATTAAAAGTGTCAAACGAAGTTTAAAGCGACTAAAAACAGATTACTTGGATATTGTGTTGATTCATTCAAATGGTGATGATCTTAATATTATTAATAAAGACGGCGCGCTTGAAACATTAGCCGATTTAAAAAAAGAAGGTTTAATCCGCGCAAGCGGCATGTCAACAAAAACAGTTGATGGCGGTAAGCGCGCACTCGAATTATCCGATGTTGTCATGGTGAGTTATAATCCGACCGATACTGAATGTCGCGAAGTCCTGGAGCATGCGAAAGATTTAAATAAAGGCATTTTGATTAAAAAAGCATTTGGCTCTGGCCACTTGTGCAAAGATGAAAAATACACAACAGAAGATATTTTTAAATTTATTTTTCATCAAGCTGCTGTTACAAGTATTGTGGTAGGAAGTATTAATATCAAGCATCTAGAATCAAATATTATAGAAGCCAATAAAGCATTTTAATGCCTTAGGATAGAGGAGTTTGCTATGAAATGGACGGTGATAGGTGCGGGGCCTGCGGGTATTGTGAGTATTGGTAAATTACTTGATGCAGGCGTTTTACCAGAAGATATTGCTTGGGTTGATCCGTTTTTTAAAGCGGGTGATTTTGGAACGGTTTGGAAAAAAGTTCAAAGTAATGGGCCTATTACGGATTTTGCTTTTTACTATCAATCGTGCCAGTCTTTTTTAATGGGTTCTCAAGAAAAGCCTTTCTTTATTGAGCATATGAATGATGATAAGCGATGCCCACTTGTTGCGGCGGCTGAACCTTTGCGTTGGATTACGAATCATTTAAGAAAGCAAGTAACAAGTTATGTTGATACTGTCACGCAAATAACACCTGCGCCATTAGGTTGGACAATACAAACTTCAAAAAACAATGTATTCAGTACGGAAAAAATCATTTTAGCGATTGGTGCTGATGCTAAAACTTTAGATTTCCCACACCTACAGACCATTCCTTTAAATGTTGCACTGGATCCGGAAAGTTTAGCGAAAGAACTTTCTGCTGAGGATTCTGTTGTTGTTTTTGGTTCGGCTCAATCAGCAGCCAATATCGTAGAAAGTTTAGCTTTCATAAAAACAAGAAAAGTCGTTCATTTTTACCGGAAAAGAGAGTCCTTTGATTACCACTTGAGCCAAATTGATTTATCGCATGTTGAATCATTGTCGATAACGCCGAGTCATTTGCTAAAGCATATTCCCAGCTGCAATAAGGCGATTTATGCCATTGGTTTTCAAAAAAGACAAATCCCTATTGGTTGTTTGTCTTCGAATTATTCTTACGATAGAAAAACGGGTGAGATTGCACCTGGAATTTTTGGTTTGGGCATAGCTTTCCCTGAAATTTTATTACATAGGCAGGGAGAAGCTGAATATGAGCATATTGTTATCCCCGCTTTTTGTGAAAGGCTTGATGAGTTGTTGCCTCGCTGGGTAACTTCACCAACATTTACGACAGAAGAGGAGCCTTCTTTCGCGTAGGATGAGTTCTTTTGCAAAGTAAAAAATCCCACCATTGGGAGTATTCTAATCTTGAGATTGTTTTTTGCTAGCGTGGTTGCTTACACAAATTGTACACCCTCTGGGGCAGCGGCTGGCAACTGCAAACCGGTCGCATGCTACGCGTGCCCGCAGATTAACCCTGCGGCGGAGTGCCTAAAAAAGAATTGCTCATAATGGGGTAGTAGGCCAATTCGTGTGGGAATTTGCGGTTACGAATATTTTTATCCGGGTGCATTAACGTCAATTAAACCTTTTTCTTGAAGCTGATGGATAAACGAAATTAAATCAGGCTCACAAACTTCTCTTGTAACAGCATATTCTGACATTATTTCTTGTAGTAATTGCGCGAATGTTTTTGTTTGTGCTAAGTGATCCCAGATATCAGCGCCAACATCACATAGACGTGAGCAGTCAGTATCTTCATTTAAAACCAATAGTTCGCCATCAATAACGGATGCATAAAAATTTTCTTTTCTCGATAAGATTGTGTTAGGTGAAATCGTCATAGGTTTTCATCTTTGTTTATATTCATTCTGCCACCGTACCGCCGCCACCTACTGACCACCCCATTGTGCTGGTTTTTACATTGCTCATGTAGGTTGCGTTTGATTTGATGTGTGCTAGCTGTGAAGGTTTTGTCCAGGTCTTTTTAGCTTGCTTGCTCTGTTGGCAGGTTGCTTTAGGTATCGTCAAATTTAGATTTGAGGCGTAAATCGCAGGCGCCCATGAGAGACTCACTAATAATACACTTGTTGTAAGTATCATAGCGATTGGGTTTGATTTGTATTTCATTTTAAACTCCTTGGTTTTAAAGGCGATCAATGATGAGGCTGACTACTGCTTCCTTTCTTTGGCTTAGAAGATTTAGAGCGCCAATCCATTCCAGGGAATGATTTACTGCCTTTTTTACCTTTAGGCTCCCACATAAGTCCAGGGAATTTTTTGCTGTCTTTTCCTTTGGTGCGTCCATTCATAACGATAAGCGATTTACTGCCTGTTTTCCCATGAGCAACGGGTTTCTTCCAGTTTTTTTGCTGAGTAGACGTTGCTGCTGATTGTGTGGCGGCGGCTACTTGAACGCCATTCATTGATGATGCATAAATAGAGGGGGCCCAACATGCGCCAGAAATGAGCACACTAGTCGTTAATAACATAGCAATGGGGTTAGGAGAGTGCTTCATTTGAATATCCTTATAAAAATAAAAAACCAATTTTAACCCTATCCAGGTTTAAGATGGTCGTCAAGCGTTTAAGTAAGAAATAGGGGTCAAGTCTTGACATTCGACAGCTATGATAAAGGTGTCGAATGTCAAGACTTGACCCCTATTGTTTATTCGTTACAATGTGCGCCTTGTTTCTATTGGGATAAATCCAATGCCAGAAAAGACAATCCGGCCTGAACAATTCGCAAAATCAGGGCTTTCGATGGCGGGTGAGCTGCCTTTGTCAGCGTTTGAGCTTGATAATGGGCTTGAGTTTGATGAGCGCTCAAGTGTTCATTATGAGCTTGAGGGTGGCGTAGCACCTCGAACTCATATCCTTTATATAAAGGGCAACTTAGCGACAAAACTTCAAGGTGTTTGTCAGCGCTGTATGGAAAAATGTGAAATCAACGTTCAGGCAGAGTTTCTTTTAGGTATTGTGAAGAGTGAAAAAGCGGCTGAAGCCCTTTCTTCTGAGTATGAACCCCTAATAATAGAAGACAAAGATGTGAAATTAACTTCCATACTGGAAGAAGAATTGATACTATGCATGCCAATTGTGGTTATGCATCAATTAGATGAGTGCTCGATTAAGCAAACGGACTGGCATTATGGTGATAAGCTAACCAAAACCGCCGAAACGAAGAGTGAAAATCCTTTTGCAAAACTGGCCTCACTAAAGAGCAAAAAATAGGAGCTAATAATGGCAGTACAAAAAAATCGAAAAACCCCGTCAAAACGTGGTATGCGTCGTTCGCATGATAGTCTTGATTCGGCAACTTTATCTGTAGATTCAACTTCTGGTGAGAAACATCGTCGTCATCATGTTTCAGCTAACGGTTACTATCGCGGCAAACAAGTTGTTGCACCTAAAGAAGAAGCTTCAGACGATAGCGAAGAATAGATTTGACTCAAGTAACGATTGCACTGGACGCAATGGGTGGGGACAAAGGAGCAGACCTTGTTGTTCCCGCTGCGCTTAAAGCGCTAGCTAAGTTTGAGCAACTTCACCTTATCCTCGTTGGTCAAGACACCGTTCTTAAGAAAAAACTTCAAAGACGAAAGGCACTTAATCATCCTCGATTGACGGTTCAGCATGCGTCTGAAGTTGTTGCTATGGATGAAAAGCCCTCTCAAGCTATCCGCTATAAAAAAGATTCCTCAATACGTGTTGCTATTAATCAAGTTAAAGAAGGAAAAGCACAAGCCTGCGTGAGCGCAGGGAATACGGGCGCATTAATGGGGACGGCTCACTTTGTGTTAAAAACCTTGCCTGGAATTGATAGGCCTGCCATTATTGGTATGATTCCAAGCCAAAAAAAAGCTGGTTTTATCAGAATGTTAGACCTCGGTGCTAATGTCGATTCTTCTGCTAGCCAGCTATTTCAATTTGCTGTCATGGGCGCTATTTTGGCGGAAGAAGTTGATGGTATTCCAAAGCCAAGAGTTGCTTTACTTAATGTGGGTGAAGAAGAAATGAAGGGCAATGAGCAAGTTAAACAAACCAACAAGCTTCTTTCTAATACGCCAGAAATCAATTATGTTGGTTATGCTGAAGGAAATGATATTTTTAATGATAAAGCTGAGGTGGTTGTTTGTGATGGCTTTGTGGGAAATGTAGCACTTAAAACCAGTGAAGGTTTGGCGCGGTTTGTAAGAAATGTTATTCAGCAAGCTTTTAGCAAAAATTTATTAACAAAAACGGCTGCTGTTGTCGCATCACCTGTTTTATTGGCGCTCAGAAATAACTTGAATCCCGCCAAATATAATGGCGCAAGCCTGGTTGGCTTGAAAGGAATTGTGATAAAGAGCCATGGTAATACAAGTGTAACAGGCTTTGTAAGAGCGATAGAATATGCTTTACTTGAGGTTGAGAATAATGTCCCTGCAAAGATCAGTAAAAAAGTTGAGGCATTACTGAAGGCGTAGAAGCTGAAACAGTGATGGGATTTTTTGCGCACGCTTTAGAGCTCACCCTACAAGTATGGGTTTGACTGAAGGTGTGGGGTGGGTTCGCGAGCGAAGCGAGTTATCCCACCAGAATTTAATAAAATGAGGCTTCTTATGAAGTATGCCAAAATATCCGGAATAGGAAGCTACCTCCCAGAGAAAGTCTTAACGAATCATGACTTAGAAGCCATGGTTGATACGACGGATGAATGGATTACTGAGCGATCAGGTATAAAGTGCCGACATATTGCAGCCGATGATGAAAATGTTGTAAGCATGGCTGAGATTGCAGCAAGGCAAGCGATTAAAGATGCAGGTATCCTGCCTGAAGATTTAGATCTCATTTTAGTCGGCACATGCACATCCGAGCATTTTTTCCCAAGTACAGCATGCCTTCTTCAATCAAAATTAAAAGCAAAAAATGCAGCGGCGATGGATTTATCAGCCGCATGCACGGGCTTTGTTTATGGTTTATCGATTGCTGATCAATATATTCGTACGGGTATGGCTAAACATGTTTTGGTGGTAGGTAGCGAAACTTTATCCAGAGTTTTAGATTGGCAAGATCGAACAACTTGCGTTTTGTTTGGTGATGGCGCGGGGGCTGCTGTGCTTTCTGCTTCAGATGAGCCAGGTATTTTAGCTTCAAAGATTCGTTCTGATGGTGACCATGGTGATGTCTTAAAGCTTCCAACGCCTATTCGTGGATTGGATAGCCTTGTGAGTATGCAGGGGAGAGAGGTCTTTAAACTGGCTGTGAATAAACTTTCAAAGGCAGTTGATGAAATACTTGAAGAAGCGGGTATAACCAAGGATCAAGTTGATTGGTTTGTGCCGCATCAGGCAAATGTTAGAATAATCAACATGATAACAAGGCAAACTAAGTTAGATCCAGAGAAGGTTATTGTAACTCTAGAGGATCATGCAAATACTTCAACAGCCTCCATTCCTTTGGCCTTTCATGATGCTGTTAAAAAAAGGCTTATAAAGCGAGGAGATACCGTGCTTTTTGAAGCCTTTGGTGGAGGTTTGACTTGGGGCAGTGTTTTATTTAAGTATTAACTTAATAATCTAAGGTAATTTTATGAATTCATTAGCATTTGTTTTTCCTGGGCAAGGTTCTCAAAGCGTTGGGATGTTGTCTGATTTTATTGAAGTTTATCCAAAAGCTAAGGTTTTACTTGAGCAAGCTTCATCAATTTTTTCTTTGGATTATCAAAAATTATTATTAGAAGGTCCTATAGAGGCTTTGAATCTTACTACCAATACCCAGCCTGCCGTGTTGATTGCGGATACGATTATTTGGGAATACTGGTGTGAACATTCCAAGAAACGACCTTCGATTATTGCAGGCCATAGTCTAGGTGAGTATTCAGCTTTAGTTGCAGCAGACGTTTTGTCTTTTGAAGAAGCGCTTAATTTGGTTCATAAACGAGCTCAATTTATGCAAGAAGCTGTGCCGAAAGGTGTGGGTGCCATGGCTGCGATTATTGGCCTTAGTGCAAATGAAGTTGAAGCGATCTGCGCAGAAGCGGCAAGCGAAACAAAAGAAGTGATGGCGGCGAATTTAAATTCACCTGGGCAAATTGTTATTTCGGGTTATGCAGAGGGTGTGGCTAAAGCCATGGAGTTTGCAAAAGCCAAAGGCGCTAAGCTTGCCAAGATGCTTCCGGTAAGTGTTCCCTCACACAGTACTTTAATGCATTCAGCTGCCGAGAAGTTCAAGCCCATTTTAGATAACGCGGTTTTTAATGTGCCTTCAATTGATGTGATTAATAATGTCGATGTTGCGATTGAAAAAGATCCAGCGAAAATCAAAGAAGCGCTCTTGAAACAATTGTATTCTCCTGTAAGGTGGATTGAAACGATTGAAAAAATGGCAAGTATGGGTGTTAAAGATATTCATGAATGTGGGCCGGGGAAAGTGCTTACGGGGATGAATAAGCGGATTGATAGAAGTTTGGTGAACACGCCAATAGGTTCGATCGAGAGTATCGATAACTTAGATTGATGATGGGATTTTTGCGCACGCTTTGAACCCACCCTACACAGAATGAAACGATTTTCTTGTGGGGGCGGTTTTTTTAATGAAACACAAATGTTGCCACAAGGATAGTGTAGGGTGGGTTCTCCCGCGGAGCGGGAAATCCCACCATTTTTAAATGCGAGGAAACACAAATGTCCCTACAAGGAAAAACAGCCCTGGTCACCGGCGCAAGCCGTGGAATAGGAAAAGCCATTGCCATTGCTTTAGCCGAGCACGGTGCACATGTTTTCGCAACAGCCACGACTGAGAAAGGCGCACAATCGATTTCAGCTTATTTAAAAGAAAAAAGTTTAAACGGTGAAGGTTTGGTTTTAAATATTAATGACAAAGAAAATATCGATGAGGTGATTAAAGCAATTAAATCAAAACAAGGCCCTGTTGATATTCTAGTGAATAATGCAGCAATCACCAAAGACAATTTATTCATTCGCATGAAAGATGATGAATGGAATGATGTCATCGACACGAACTTAAACAGTGTCTATTATCTCACCAAAGCATGCATTCGCGACATGATGAAAAGCCGTTGGGGGCGCATTATTAACATCAGTTCCGTTGTTGCTGTGTCTGGCAATATGGGTCAACCCAATTATGTTGCCGCAAAAGCAGGTGTGATTGGTTTAACTAAATGTATTGCTTCAGAAGTTGCTTCAAGAAATATTACTGTCAATGCTGTCGCGCCAGGTTTTATTGATACCGACATGACACGAGCGCTCGATGAAAAACATAGAGAAGCAATTTTGACTGCCATTCCAAGTAAACGAGTAGGGCAGCCTGAGGAAGTGGCGTCGGTTGTTTCTTTCTTGGCCTCACCTGCCGCTGCTTATATTACAGGTCAAACTCTTCATGTTAATGGTGGGATGTTAATGGCATAATTCAAATCCTGCTTTAATTGGGCGCATTTTTCCTATATACTACATTTTAATTTCTATTTATTAGATAGGATTGAAATGCCTAATAACAATAATATTTCTTATCAGCGGGGTCGCCAACCTCATAAAAGATCTAAAGCAAAAGAAGTTAAGCGCTTTAGAGGAAGTATTGCTGAAAAGCCTATTGATTTAATCTATCTTGTTCCGCCAAAGTTACTGCCTAAAAAAGAAGTCTTAGAAGATCGCGCAGCCTTACTCGTGTTAGCAACTTTTTTTCTTCCACTCCTGCAAAGAGCTTTGGTGCCGCCTATGTTAGAGATGCCAGAGCAGGATAATACCAATCAAGGGCAGCGCAAGCCAGGCTCTGTCAGTTTAACATCATCAAATTCAGCCTCAGCTTCAGAGGAGCTTCAACTAGCAGTTTCCAGCAATTTAGTTTCTGTCTTAAGTTTTTTCTTGCAAGTCTCTCGCTCTGTCGATGCTCGCTTCTCAAGAGCGGCAGGCCTTCTCCCTGTTGCTTTGGCAGAAGATGCGAGTGTTTTAGTGCCACAGCAAACCGAAGGCGTCGCCCCTTTTCGCTTTTATGATACAGAGAAAGGCCTTTTTATATCGGATAGAGAAGCGCTTGAAAAACTCCGGTTAGATCCAAACTACAACCCAGGCGATAATTTTTTCCAGTTATACCTTGAGGCATTTACTAATATCGCTAGTCATAATGAGGTTTTTGAAGTTGCGATGGAATGGCTTAGGCGTTCAGATCAACCCAATTTTAAATTAATTGATACTGTAGTTGGGCTTCATACGAAATTTCTTTCTACAAAATCTTTGATTTTAAAAGCCTGCACTCAATATGTTAATGCGCTTAAAAGTTTTAAAAATCAAGAAGCAAAAGCTATCAGAAAAAAAGCCATGCAAAATAAAATAAACTTTAGTGAACAACCAGATGAATGGTTTGAGGTATTATTTACGGAAGCAGAGGCGTATAAATATTTTTCTCAAAGAAAAATTAACAAAGCTTTAACAGCGTTTCAAAGGTTGATTCAAGTATACGGTCAATCCTCTAATATTTTTAAAGATGGTATCTACAGAGATATCTATTACTCTATTGGCGTTATCAGATTTGAGCAAGGCGACTATAATGGAGCCTCTACCTACTTCAGTGCAATTAGTGCCTTAGAAACTTTAGAAACCTTTCCAAATAGAGTTATATTTGCCCTTGAGCAAAAGCGAGTAGCTGAAGCAATTGCCTACTCTTTCTTTGAAATAGGAGACTATGAGCATGCCTTAACTCATTTGGAGGCTATTGATAAGCGCTTTCCTTCAGAAGAGAATAGCCGTAAATTAGCTATTTGTCGGGAAGCTTTAGAAGAAGATGATCAAGCTAATACGCTTGAACTTATCAAAAATATTGCCAGGCATCGGGAAGAAGAGCCTGAAAAAGCGTTTGAGTATGCAAGTCAAGTTTTAACGTATTATCTAGATCATGCTGATCAAGAGCTTTCAAGTGAGGCTTATGAAGCTTGTTTTCATGTTTTTTTTTATGGTGATCGAGTCCTTGGTTTAGAAAAAGATTACAAGCTATCGATAATTTGGCTTGAAAGAGGTGAGCATCCTTCTTCTAAAATCAACTTTAATTCGATCTCAATAATGTTATTGTTTTATCGTTATACATTGCCATTAAAAGAAAATATTCGGGTATTAGAGAATTACATCAACCTGCTGAATCGTAAGCACTCTAACCACCCTGGTATTGATAAGTTTATTGCTAAAGAGAAGCAAGACTTATCTTTATTACGTATGATGGGGAAGCTTTCTAAAGGAGGATATAAGCTTTTTTCGGCATCGATGCTTACCATCAATTATTCAGGCGTGGTTCAAAACTTTAATAGGGCAAAAGAGTATGCTTTAGAAGCTTTATCATTGGTTGATGAATATGAAGGTGAGCTTAAACGAGAGCTAAAGGAATTCGGGGTAAATATACCATGTTTGGTCAATGTTCACCATCTTAAGGATGTGCTGTATTCTGCTTATATGAATGTCTGTGCGACTAATGAAGATGATCAAGAAATAGAACGTTTTTATAAGGAGCATCCAGCATTTGATTTTTCATTAGAAGTCATCTTAAAGCAGCTTGAGGTTAAGAAAGTAAAGTTTGTAAGTATTAAAAATATGGGGAAAGTTTTTTATCGTCTGGGTTATCATAAAAAAGCAAAAACGCTATTTGACAAACTTCCTGCTATACAAGAAACGGCGGAGGTTTGTTTTTTACAAGGCTTAAACTTAATGGCTTTAGATGATCAAACGGCTGCTATGAAAGCCTATGGAAAAGCTTCAGGGTTGGACACTGAAAAATATGTTGCATTATCTGAGGAATATCCTCTTCATCAAATTTTACCTGATTATCAGTCTATGACTCCCTGGCTACCTAAAGGCAGCTCTTCTTATCAATATCTATTGTTAAGAGATTTTCAACTAGTCATGGCTGGTTCGTTCGAGAATCATCAGAATTTAAAAGTGTTGGAAGATATTTTGGCGGGGATCCTTCAGAGTAAAGGGTATAGCATCCATTATTATTTTGATGTGTTTTCGCCTGATACGAATTTTGATCGTATTAGGCGCGCTTATGAAGCAAGAGACCAATTGCCAGAAGGTGTTGGACGAAGAACTATTGAAGCAGTTTACCGTGCTTATTTAATGCGGGAAGAAAATAATGAATCTGAACTTGCTATCGCAAGACGAAATGCTGATTTATTAAAAAAAGCTATGCAATCTCTTGAGAAAGGCAGCTTGGAAAAAGCAGCTTTTTTTGTTGATCAAATGGATGTAGAGGTTATTCCTGAAGCCGATATTGTTAGTATTATCGGTTTTTATACTTATATGGCTTTTATTAAGCTTATGCTTAGTGAGCATCGTGAACCTAATCATGAAATGGGGCTTGAGTTTGCTAGACGGGTATTAGGGATATTTACTAATAATGCCGAATATAATACTTTCAATAAGCTGTATTACAGCTCACTGGGTATTGACTTGATGAAGAGGTCGCTAAAACCAGGTGATATTGAAGCTTCTAAAGTTTTTGCAAGTAATGCCATACTGTTATTAGAAATGGCGAATACTCTTAATCAATCAAGTGAGTCAAAAGAGTTGCCCGGGCATTTTGAAGTGATGATTGCTGATGCTAAGGTTATAAAAGGAGATTATTTAGGCGCTGTTCGTATCATTCAAAGCTTTCTACCTGATAAAGCACGCTCCGAAATAGCGCGTGAGATTTTAGAAAAAGCTAATGCAAATAAAATAAATATATATGGAAGGGTCACCCGTGAATTAACTTCATTGGTTGCTGAGTTTTATATCGAAGAAGAGAATTGGGAGCAAGGCTTAGTGTTTCTCGAAAAAATTCCTGAAGGGGAAAGAGCTGTAAAAGACCTTGCTTATATGGCGCGTGCTATTGCAAAACTTGGTTTGGACAAAGAGAGGGTTTATAAAATTACCGAAAAACTTTCAGCGATTTCTGGCTGTGAGGAAGCGCTTGATCCTGTTTCACTTTACTATATTAAATATGCAGAGGCAGCGGCAGGTGATAAAGAGAGATTTGAAGAAACGGCCAGTTTAGATTTGCCTCTTAAGTTATATTTGGAAAGAGTTCGCCTTAAGCAAAACCTAGAAAAAGATGCGTCTAGCGTATTAGAAAAATTGCTTATTGCATTGTCTATGTCGGCTGGGCAATCGTTAGTTATCACAGCTGCTTTAGCTTTAACAGCCTACTATTCTCTAACTAAAAGAAAAAAGAAAGCGCAAAAAAAAGAGGTTCAGGATAGCTCGAGTCCTGGCTCAGGTAATGCTTTGCTAGCTTCTTTTTTGGAAAATTCCAGAGAACTTCTAGATAAGTATAGAAGCGATAAGGCCCCGGGTGTCGATTATGTACATATGTATTTATATAAGGTCCAACCAAACTATTCTTTCAATATAGATAATAAGATGTATTCAATTACAGTAAAAGAGTTTTTTAATATGTTAATTGATTCATTCAAAAAAAAGAAGTTTGCAATATCGGATGTCTCAGAGTCTGAAATGGATTTTCGTATCAAGCTAAATTATTCTTCTCATATGTATATAACAGAAGAGGATATTTTAAGCCGAATTGTGCGGTTATCAGAGAAGAAGGCTGGGGATTTGAAAAAGCTGGAGGCTGGTGAAGAAAGAGAAAAGCAAGAGCAGTTAGAAGCAGAGTGGGAAGCGGTTAGTTCAAATGCTCGATTGGCATTGGAAATGGCGGAGAATAAAGAAAGGTTACATGATGAGAAAAGGCGTGAAAGATCACTTCAAAGAAAAGAGATAGAGGTGCTCCTTGAGCAGGCAAAAACACTCGCTGCTTCAGGATATTCGGATTATGAAGAAATTGCTCATCTAGATTTATCCAGCTGGATGGCAGAAATATATAGGTTCTTCTGTGTGAATAATGGTGAGATGGCGGAAAAAGTTGGTAAGGCGTATCAAGAACATAAAGACAAAGAATTATTGCAAGAACAAGATAGGCAAGAAAAATTGCGCCAAATAGAAAGCTTGCCAACTCTAATTAAATATTCGCAAGCACTCAATTCTGCAGAGGTTGATGGTTTTAAAGAGGCGGCTTCTCAAGATTCAAATAATTCGAGTGAGGAAGCTCGCCGATTCTTTTATGCTAATGATGGTGAAGTGGCAGATAGGGTTAATGAGGCTTATCAAAAATATATTATTAGGGGAGAAGAGGAGCTATCAAGTGACGCTGAAGGATCTTCCTCTCGATCTTCTGACGGTAAAGAGCGTGCTGACAATGAAGGCTCTGAAAAAAAACCCAAAAGAAAAAGGAAAAGCAAGGCGCAGAAAGCCCTGGAAGAATTAGAAAAGAAGCGAGAGGCGAGGTACACGAAACCTTTTGGGAAAAAAACCAGCGGTCAGACATTGGCAGAAAAAAATATTGACGAAACAAAAGATGTCGTCGGTATTCTTAGGAATATGAGGCAGGCAATGATGCGCTTGCTTAAAATTCAAGAAAACATTAAAACTTATAATTCTGTTTCAGATAAAATGAATCTTTCTATTTCAAGAAAAGCTATCACTTATAATCTATTTCGTTTATTTCAATCTTTTATTGATTATAAGCAAATCGTTGCTGGCTCTAGAATCCCTAATGCTTGCGAACTTCCTTTCGTTCAGCAAAATATTATGAGCCTTGTGCGCAACCTTATGGCTAAAGAAGCTTTTGCATCAAATGAAAGCTTATTCGATTCTGCTGCGTTGATAAAGATTATATTAGATTGTTTTAAGGATATGCCTGCCCAAATAGATGGGCTGTTAAATTGTGTGAGTAATTTAAGTCAAAGACAATTTATTAAAAGTGTAGCTGAGGCTTTCAGCAATAGGGTGGATGGCATTTCTGAGTCTTTAAAAGGTGCTTGTTCAAATGATGGTGCTGGATGTATACTGCCTAGACCTCTTTCTGATGAAGAGCGGCGCGAGTCTTATACGAGGCAATCAGCTAAAACTTGTCTTCAAATTATTCATGAAGAGCTTCAACAATTTTCAAAGGCTTTTAAAACCGTTGATAAGCTGGCCGTTGCTGATGATTCGATAAATCTTCATATTTCTCGTCTTGATGCTTGTAAGCACTCCATTATTATTATTGGTCGTTATTATAAATTATTAAATGACAAAAGAAATGGTAAGGCGCCCAACTGTTTAGATGTAGAAAAGAAAGAAGCAAGAAGATTGCTTAGTCATTTATCCCCTGAATGTAAAACAACTTTAATGAGTTGTTGGTGTGTGGCAAATCGCTTGAGGCATGATTCGGATGCTAAAGCGTTTGATGTTGAGTACACTGGAGTTTATACCGATGATATTATTCCGCTGAGTGAGCTCTTGTCTTTTAGAGTTACCCTTGAAGGGAGGGCTCGTGAGGAAGTGGCAAGTCTTTTTGAAGAGGAGAATAAATATCCTGAGTATGTTCCCAGCTCTTCTCGACGACCCTCAGGATATAGTTCACGCTTCATGTCTGGCTCGAGTAGCTTTGAGGGAGCGGGGGCTCGTCAAAGAGCCTATGGTATTTAGTTGAAATTAATATCTATCTCCAGTAGGATTTATTGATGTACTGATTAGGAAGATCAAATGGATTTACAGCTTTCTGGCATGAATGCCTACCAACAAAAAAGGCAACAACTTTTTGATGAGCTAGCTTCTTTGCAGGGCTCTGAGCCTTTAAGCTTAAAAAAAAGCACCTCTAATTTATTTCGAAATCGTAATAGCACGAAAAAATCGATTGATGTTCGTTCGTTTAATCGTGTTATTGATGTTAATACCAAAGAACAATATGCAGATGTTGAAGGGATGGCGACCTATGAAACGATTGTTGATGCGACACTTGCTCATGGGTTTTTGCCGACAGTTGTGCCTGAATTAAAAACAATCACTTTGGGCGGTGCGCTTTCAGGCGTGGGCATTGAGTCTTCTTCTTTTCGCTATGGTTTGGTTCATGAAACGGTTTTAGAATTTGATGTTTTATTGGGTGATGGAAAGATTGTCACTTGTACGCCGCACAATGAGCATAGTGATTTGTTTTTTGCTTTTGCTAACTCTTATGGAAGTTTTGGCTATGCCTTGCGTGTGCGTGTTAAAATTATTCCTGCTAAAAAGTTTATTAAGCTTACCCATAAGCGTTTTGATAACAGTAAAGATTATTTTGAAGCGATGCATAAGCTTTGCCTGGATAACAGGAAACAAGGCGATTATGCCTTTATTGACGGTACGGCCTTTAGCAATAAAGAGATGTATATTACGTTAGCTGAGTTTGTCGATGTGGCGCCAAAAATTAGTAACTATAAGTATATGAATGTTTATTATCGTTCAATCCAGAAAAAGCAAGCAGATTATTTAACCACCTTAGATTATATTTGGCGATGGGATACCGATTGGTTTTGGTGTTCACGTTTTTTTGGCATGCAAAAATTTTTGCCACGCTTATTATTGGGTAAGTTTTTACTTAAGTCTAAAAGCTATTGGAAGATCATGCGTTTTTCGAGAAACAACTCTATTGCAAAATTTTGTGAGAAAATATTTTGTAAGCCCGATGAGACAGTGATTCAAGATATTGAAATCCCTATCAAGAATAGTGCGGCTTTCCTTGAGTTTTTCTTTAAGGAAATCCCTATTGAACCTATTTGGATATGTCCTCTCTATGCTTATAATGAGGATGCACATTTTAGTTTTTACGACTTACCAAAAAATGAACTATTGATCAATTTTGGCTTTTGGCAAGCGGTTAAACAAAAAAATGAGGATGGCTATTACAATAAATTAATTGAAGCCAAAGTAACGAGTTTATCAGGGTATAAATCGCTTTATTCTAATGTTTATTATTCTGAGCAGGAATTCTGGACAATTTATAACAAAGCACGCTATGATAAATTAAAGCAAAAATACGATCCACAAAATGGGTTGAAAAATTTATACACTAAAGTCACGGAAAAGTAACAGCAGGGAAGGGTATTATGAGTCAAATGAAGAAAATCACAAAAGAATTGTTATCTTTAGGTGATGTGAAGATTGGTGGTTCGCGAGATTGGGATGTGCAAATACATAATGACCAACTTTATTCTCGCATAATAAAAGAAAGCTCCTTAGGTTTAGGTGAGTCTTATATGGATGGTTGGTGGGATTGTAAAGCGCTAGACCAATTTTTTGATCGCTTGCTTAAAGCTAAAATAGATCAAAAAGTAAAAAACAATGTAAGAATTTTTGCATCGCTTGTTTCATCAAAATTTTTAAACCTTCAAAATAGAAAGCGTTCACAAAAAGTCGCCGATATTCATTATAATTTAGACAATGATCTCTACACTAAAATGTTAGGCCCCACCATGGCGTACACTTGTGGGTACTATAAAAACACAGATAACCTTGATGAAGCGCAAATCGCAAAATATGAATTGGTTTGTCAAAAGTTGCAATTAAAAGAAGGCGAGAAAGTTTTAGAGCTAGGTTGCGGGTGGGGTGGTTTTGCAAAATATGCAGCAAAAAACTATGGTGTGCATATGACATCCGTAAACATATCAAAGGAACAAGTTAAATTTGCAACAGACTTTTGTAAAGGCTTGCCAGTTGAGTTTCATTTGTGTGATTACCGTGATGACAATGTTTATAATTCAAAAGGTATTCGATTTGATAAGGCGGTGAGTATAGGTTTATGTGAGCATGTGGGCCACAAAAATTATAAAGATTTTATGAAAACCGTTTCTCGTAATTTAAAGCAACACGGTTTATTTTTACTGCATACGATTGGTAGTAATAAATCGATGACGACACTTGATGCTTGGATACATAAGTATATTTTCCCGGGGGGATTATTGCCTTCTGAGCAGCAGTTAAGTCGGGCGCATGAGCGATATTTCATTATGGAAGACTGGCATAACTTTGGTACTCACTATGATAAAACGCTTATGGCATGGTATAAAAATTTCATTCAGAGCTGGGATGAGATAAAAGATCGTTATGATGAACGTTTTTTTAGAATGTGGTCGTACTATTTGTTATCTTGTGCAGGTATGTTTCGTGCGCGCGATGCGCAGCTTTGGCAAATTGTACTTTCAAAGGATGGTATTCTGGGCGGTTATAGCTCTATACGCTAAAATTAAGGTATATCCTACTCTCTGATTTCACAGGGTTTTTGGTCGAGACTGTTCGTTTTTTTTGCACAAAAAAACCTTGCAACTTTATCGGGATCCACTAAACTACCTGCTTTGAATTGCTTGATTTAAGAGGGGATTATCTAAATGAGCACTGTAGAAGAACGCGTAAAGAAAATTGTTGCTGAACAACTAGGATTAAAAGTAGAAGATATTAAAAACGAGGCATCTTTTGTTGATGATCTTGGTGCAGACTCCTTGGATACTGTTGAGCTAGTCATGGCTTTAGAAGAAGAGTTTGAAATCGAAATTCCTGATGAAGAAGCTGAAAAAATCACCACTATTCAAGAAGCAATCAATCATATTGATGCTTATTTAAAAACAAAAGCATAATCAATAAGGGTCAAGTCTTGTCTTTAGACATTTCATTTCAGCTAATGCCTAAAGACAAGACTTGACCCCCAATTTTCTTTGAGGTCACTATTTTGTCAAAACGTCGAGTTGTTGTTACGGGTTTGGGAATGCTTACCCCACTGGGTAATGATGTAGCAAGCTCTTGGGAAAACGCTTTGGCAGGCAAAAGTGGCATTTCGAAGATTGATCAATTTGACGCAAGTCCTTTTCCATCTCAAATCAGCGGTAGTGTGAAAAACTTCGATGCTTCATTGTATATGGATGCAAAAGAAGCTCGTCGGATGGATGTTTTTATTCATTATGGTGTTGCGGCTGCGACACAAGCTATGAAAGATTCAGGCTTAGAAGTTACTGATCAAAACGCACATCGTGTAGGTGTTGCGGTGGGTTCTGGTATTGGCGGATTACCTATGCTGGGTAATGGCGGCATTATTTTAAAAGAAAAAGGCCCTAGAAAAATTTCACCTTTTTTTATTCCTGCAACGATTATCAATATGGCTTCGGGTTTGATTTCTATTCGTTTTGGTTTAAAAGGACCGAATATTGCTATTGTTACAGCATGCACAACTGGGACGCATAACATAGGCTCTTCTGCGCGTATGATTGCTTATGGTGATGCGGATGTTATGGTCTGTGGCGGTGCTGAAATGGCAACCTGTAATCTAGGCGTTGCAGGGTTTAGCGTTATGCGAGCGCTTTCAACGCGAAATGATGAACCAGAAAAAGCAAGTCGTCCTTGGGATAAAGATCGCGATGGTTTTGTTTTAGGGGATGGTGCAGGTGCTTTGGTGTTAGAAGAATATGAGCACGCCAAAAAACGCGGCGCAACCATTTATGCAGAGCTTGGTGGTTTTGGTATGAGTGCAGATGCGCATCATATTACAGCGCCAGCACCAGAAGGTGCAACAAGTGCAATGCAAAACACACTGAATGATGCAGGCATGAACCCTGAAGATATTCAATATATTAATGCTCATGCAACGTCAACTTTATTGGGTGATGAAAGTGAAGTCGAAGCCGTCAAGACGCTCTTCTCTGGCCATGCTTACAAGCTAGCAATGAGCTCAACTAAATCAATGACGGGACATTTGCTGGGCGCGACAGGCGCTGTTGAAGCTATTTTTAGTGTTTTAGCGATTAAAGATCAAGTGGCGCCACCTACAATTAATTTAGATAACCCAAGTGAAGGTTGCGATTTAAATTTTGTTCCTCATCAACCTCAGTCAATGAAAATTGCAGCAGCTCTGTCAAACTCTTTTGGTTTTGGTGGTACAAACGCAAGCTTACTCTTTAAAGCTATAGAGTAGTTTCTAGTGAAGAAACGCAAACTTCATTTTCTTATTCTTATTCTCATCATTATTTCTATTATAGCTTTTACCGTTAAATGGGTGCGTTTTGAAAACAGGCCGATTATTTTAAATGATGGTTTAACGTATGTTGTTGAGCCCGGAACAAACATTGTTCAGCTCGCCAGTGATCTTGAAAAATATGGTGATCTTAAAAATACTTTTTTCTTTGAGCTTTACGCGCGCTTAAGTGGCGCTGCTTCTGAGTTGAAAGCAGGCGAATATTATTTAAAAGGTAATAGCACGCCATCGCAAGTTTTAGCAACGCTTGTTTCGGGCAAAATTGTTTATCATCCTTTTACGCTGGTTAATGGCTGGAATATTTATGATGTGATCAAGGTCATGAATCAGGATCCCGACCTCATACATAATTTGAAAGGTAAAACGCCTAAAGAAATAGCTAAAGCCATGCACTTAAAATATTCATCACCCGAGGGTTTGCTCTATCCTGATACGTATTATTTCACTTTGCATACAACAGAATCAAGCCTCTTAAATCGAGCTTATAAAAAAATGAACCGATATATGAATACTGTTTGGCCAAAACGAGCGCGCGGATTACCTTATCACAACCAATATCAAGCACTTATTGTCGCTTCAATGGTTGAAAAAGAGTCTGCCGTGGTTAAAGAACGACCTATTATTGCTGATGTTATTCTTAAACGCTTAAAAATGTGGATGCCTTTACAGATAGATTCAGCGGTTATTTATGGCTTGGAGCCTCATTTTTCAGGTAACTTAACACGTAGTGATTTACAGCGAAAAACCCCGTACAATACCTACACTCGATATGGTCTGCCGCCAACGCCCATTGCAATGCCTGGGCCTGTGGCAATTCAAGCAGCCCTACATCCGGTTAAAACAAAAGCATTGTATTTTGTAGCAAAAGGAGATGGAAGCCATGAGTTTTCATCAACGCTTGAAGCGCAAAAAAAGGCTGTTGACAGGTATCAACTGGGTAGTAAAACGAAACCCATAAAAAAAGGAAAGCAACATGAAACCAAAAGCTAGTGGATTATTTGTGACTGTTGAAGGCATAGAAGGTGTCGGTAAATCAACAGCTATTCGCTATATGCAGGCTTATCTTCAAGAAAAAGACGTTGATGTTGTTGTGACACGTGAGCCTGGTGGTACTGAAATTGCTGAAGCTATTCGTAAGCTTATTTTAGCGCACTACAATGAAACCATGACACAAGAGGCTGAGCTTTTAATGATGTTTGCAAGTCGTGCTCAACATATTGATCATATTATCCTTCCTAATTTACTTAAAGGTAAGCTCGTGATTTCAGATCGTTTTACTGATGCAAGTTTTGCTTACCAAGGCGCAGGGCGTGGTATGCCTGAAAATTTTATTGCATCTTTAGAGCGTTGGGTGCAAAAAGATTTAAAACCAGATTTAACTATCCTGTTGGATGCGCCTGCAAAAGTAGGTTCGCATCGCGCAAAACATCGCGGGATTGCCGCAGATCGCATTGAACGCGAACAATTACAGTTTTTTGAAAGAGCACGCTCTTGCTATTTGACACGTGCAGAACTCGACCCCGACCGTTTTCATGTGATTGATGCGACTCAAAGCCTAGCGCAAGTTAAAGCGCAGCTTACTGAAGTGATGGATCAGTTTTTACTTGAGCGATACCATGCCGAATAACGAGGTTTATCCTTGGCAAGATGATACATGGAAAGCATTAATAAAAGCGGTTAGTCACGATCGCCTAGCTCATGCGATTTTAATGAAAGGTCAAAAAGGCTTAGGTAAAAACACTTTTGCAAAGCAACTTGCTCAATCACTATTTTGTTCTTCAACTGATTCAGAAGGTTTCGCCTGCGGGCAATGTGAGGATTGTCTTTTGTTTCTTTCAGGTAATCATCCGGATTTTATTTTATTAACACCTGAAGAGAAAAGTAAATCTATAAAAATTGCTCAAGTGAGAGGCATTGTTAATTTTGCACATCAAACGCCTCAGCGCAATAAATCAAAAGTGATTATTGTAACGCCTGCGGAAGTGATGAATGCAGCGGCTGCGAACGCGCTTTTGAAAACCTTGGAAGAGCCGGCAAAAAATACTTACATTTTTTTAATCTCAGAATCCTCTGCTCGGCTATTGCCGACCATTAGAAGTCGCTGTTATCAATTAAATTTCGATGTGCCCGATCAATCAATTGCTATGCAGTGGCTGGAAGGGAAGGGTGGACAAGTAAAGTTGGAAATTGCTTTAGGGCTTGCTAGAGGTGCTCCTCTTGAAGCACTGGCGATTGTTGAAGAAGGAAGTTTAGAATCAAGAGGGCAGTGTTTTAATGTTTGGTATAACTGGCAACAAAGAAAAAACAATATGGCAGACATTATTAAAACGTGGAGTGAAGCTTCTATGCTCTTTGTGATTGATCAATATATTTCTTGGATGCTTGATGTCATTAAAATTAAGCAAAGCATTTCAACAGGATTGATTAATCAAGATTTCGCGACACAATTAAATCAGATCGCAACAAAAGTTAATTTAAATAAAATATACGATTATTACGCAGAGCTTTTAAAGTTTCGATTATGGTTGCAGCTTCCTCAAGTTAATTTAAATGAAAAAATGCAGCTTGAATCATTATTGATCGACTGGATTCAGGTGGTGAAATGATTGTAGATTCACATTGCCACTTAGACCGATTAAATCTCGATAAATACGAAGGTGATTTAGATCGCGCTATTCAAGAAGCAAGAAAAAATGACGTGGGTTATTTGTTAACGATTTGCGTTAATCTTCCTGAGTTTGATAAAATTTTAGCGATTGCGAATAGTTATCCTTATATTTCATGTTCGGTCGGTGTTCATCCAAGTGATCATGAGAATGAAGAGGTTAATCTTGATCAACTTATTGAGTTAGCAAAGCATCCAAAAGTTGTAGCTTTAGGTGAAACGGGTTTAGATTATTTTTACAATGAAAAAGAGCATCATACTATTCAGCAAATCAATTTCCGCAAGCATATACAAGCAGGCCATGCTGTTAATAAACCGATTATTATTCATACGCGTGATGCAGAAGATGATACGCTCATGATTATGAAAGAAGAAAAAATTAATGAGATCGGCGGCGTGATGCATTGTTTTACAGGAACATGGGAGCTTGCTAAAGCCGCGCTTGATCTTGGCTTTTATATTTCAATGTCAGGCATTGTGACATTTAAAAAAGCAGAGCAAGTGAAAGAAGTTGCGAGCAAAATACCGCTTGATCGTTTGTTAATTGAAACAGATTCGCCATACTTGGCACCTGTACCTTATCGTGGAAAACCGAATGAACCTGCTTATGTAAAAAATGTCGCAGAATATATGGCAGATTTGCGGGGCATCACATATGAGGCATTAGCAAAACAAACAACAGAAAATTTCGAAAGATTGTTTAAAATTGATACGTAGGGTGGGTTCTTTGCGAAGCAAAAATCCCACCCTGCAAGAATGGAAAAGTAGGTAATATATAAATGTACAACCCAGTTAGTTTTTTTATAGGACTACGATACACACGATCAAAACGACGTAATCGTTTTGTTTCATTTATCTCACTTATATCGATGCTTGGCATTGCTTTGGGCGTAACCGTTTTAATAACTGTTTTGTCTGTCATGAATGGTTTTGATCAACAAATTCGGGAACGTATTTTTACACTTGTACCCCATGTCACCGTAACAGGTTATAACAATACGCTTTCTAATTGGCGGCCGCTTGAAAAGCGAATAGAAAAAATGCCACATGTGACAGGTATTATGCCTGTAGTTGTTGGGCAGGGTTTATTATCCAAAGATGGTGTTACCGCCCCCGCACTTGTTAATGGTATTTTACCTCAAGATGTTGCCTCCGTTTCTGCTTTAAATTCAAAAGTGGTAGAAGGGAAATTAAGCGATTTAAAATCAGGTAACTTTGGCATTATGCTGGGTGATGCGCTGGCTGCTAATTTAGGCCTCATTCAAGGCGATAGCGTTAATTTAATAACGCCCAAAGCAAGCATTACGCCCGTGGGTGTTATCCCGAGATTTAAACAATTTAAAGTAGATGGCATTTTTCATGCGGGATCAGGCTTTGGGTTTGATACGGGATTTGCATATATCAATATGGCTGATGCACAAAAACTTTTCATGATGGGAAGCAGTATTTCTCAGTTTCAAATTAAAGTCGATAATCTATTTGCTGCACCCAAAATTCGTGAACAAATGCAAAAAGCCTTAGGACCAAAATATATAGTGTCAGATTGGACAGCACAATACGGTGCTTTTTATCACGCTGTTCAAATGGAAAAAACCATGATGTTTCTAATTTTGTTATTAATCATCGCGGTTGCCGCTTTTAATCTTGTCTCAAGTTTAATGATGATGGTCAATGAAAAAGAAGCGGATATCGCAATTTTAAAAACCATTGGCGCAACACCGAAAAAAATCATGTCTATTTTTATGATTCAAGGGTTTGTGATTGGTGCAACAGGGACGATCTTAGGTTTAATTGGTGGTATTGTTTTATCGCTCAATGTGACAAGGGTAGTCAATATTATTCAAAATGTATTTAATGTTCAGCTTGTTAATGCCAATGTTTATTTTGTAAGCTTTTTGCCTTCCCAATTGCAATTTAGTGATTTGTGGCATGTATGCCTCGTCGCTTTTATTCTAAGTGTTCTTGCAACACTTTATCCTGCATGGCAGGCCTCAAAAATTCAACCTGCGGAGGCATTACGTTATGAATAATCAAAATGTTTTAGCTTGCGAAAACCTTTCAAAAACGTTTGTCGATGGTGAGAAAAAAATTGTTGTCTTATCGGATATTAATTTATCTATTCAAAAGAATGAAACGATTGCTATTATTGGAACTTCAGGTTCAGGGAAAAGTACCTTACTTCATTTGTTAGGTGGGCTAGATACATCTAGTGCTGGAAAAGTTTATTGGGGTGAGGAGAGTATTCAAAAGTTTTCTGAAAAAGTAAAAGCGATCAAGCGTAATCGTTTATTAGGTTTTGTTTATCAATTCCATCATTTACTTCCTGAATTTACAGCTTTAGAAAATGTTGCAATGCCGCTTCTTATGCGAAGCACAAACCCCAAAGAAGCAGAAGCCAAAGCTGAAGCGCTTTTGAAAAAAGTAGGACTTGCGATGCGTTTAACTCACCGTATACCTCAATTATCAGGTGGTGAGAAGCAGCGAGTTGCTATAGCAAGAGCGCTAGTAACACAGCCAAACTGTGTATTAACGGATGAACCAACGGGTAATTTAGATCAAAAAACTGCCGAATCCGTCATGGATGTTATGCTGGAGTTACAAGAAACCATGGAAACGAGTTTTATTATTGTGACACATGATGCTACTATTTCTAAGAAGCTGGGTAAGCAATATTTGCTGAGCGATGGACAGTTAACACAGGTATAAATGGAATGGGCTTAAGGGCTTTTTTAATTGCTTTAGTTTCCTTGGTATTAGCGGGCTGCTATCGACCTGTGCCTGCGCCAGGCTCTGTCTATATTCAAAAAGGCTATTCAATACCCGCTGCGCCAGGTTATCTGGTGGGCAAAACAGGCTTTTTTCGCATTACAGAGGGCACTGGGCCATTCAAAGCTGTTAAGGGTGATAAACTTGTGCTTGTCTTCTTGCTTGGCAATCGTTATGAGCTTTATCAACAAACACACGGTACTCGTCTTCTCTTTTCTGCAGGTTCTTATGTCTACAGCCTCGACACGTTTAAATTAGACCGCTCAATGCTTAATCTTATCGGTAGAAATGGCTCTGATTTTACGTTGTTCTATACGGGGCACTCGGCTGGTCATTTTGTAGCAAACTCCAACCAGCCTAAAGTCATCGGGCATATGAAGGGGAGCTTTACCTTTAAAGAGATACCTACGAAGCAGTCTTTGCGGTATTAATAAATATTTAATTATCCTTCGTCTTGCTGATCCTGTTCATTGTCGTAACTCCACACTCCTTCTTCACCAGCGCCGCTTGAGTAGTCATTTTCAGCTGCTTTTTCTTCTTCTTGAGTCATTTCATATTTTTGATAAGTGCTAGACTCCTTTGGAGGGCCCCACATTTCTGCGCCTTCACCAGGCGCCCTTCCAAACTCTGACGTTTCTTCGGTGCTGAAATCTACTGATTTTCCGCCCTCATCATTTTCTCTATCCTGGTGGCTTGAGGAGCTATATCTATAAGCAGGGCTGTAGCCTCTGCCCGCGGTATCGTACTCTCCTTCTTCATAAACAGGGTTAGCTGTATCATACTCACCTTCAGGGTAGTCTAAATTCATCCCCTCATCGAATTCCTCACCCTCGCTTTTTGGAGAACCATCTTTCCACGCTTCGTTTGCTTCATCTCGTTTTAAATCCATATCTTCATATTTTCCTTCCTGTCCTTTAGTATTTCTATTTGTTTCTTCATCTTGCTCCATTTCTTTTCTTTCTCTTGCTGCCTGCTCCCTTGATTCCCTATTTTCTCTTTGTAGGCTTGATTCATAGGCCCCATCTGGGTTGCGTGGATTGCGATCAAACTCGTTGTCATTCGAATAATCCTAAATTCGGCAGTTGCAGGGAATCCTACCTCTGCCTAGCAGCGTAATATTGTTACAAGAATTCAATTATTTTTTATTATTTATGATGGCGCTGGAAGTAATTTAGGTGGTGCATTTGGC